>Ga0326597_10000104_pt1 | contig 149086 bp, 127 predicted proteins | sample RVTome_12_FD_203789 | JGI IMG/M metagenome (GOLD analysis project Ga0326597, IMG submission 203789) | Soil microbial communities from uranium-contaminated site in the Upper Colorado River Basin, Wyoming, United States - RVT100D185 | ecosystem: Environmental > Terrestrial > Soil > Contaminated... | reverse complement strand
CTCGGACGCGATCAGCCGCGAGATCGTCCGGGTCCGGACACCGCTGGCGCGCAGCGTCGCGACTTCGCGGGCACGCTCGACGATGTTGACCGACATGGTCGTGAAGATCATCGCGAACGCCATCAGTCCGCCGAGCACGAGCATCCCGCCGACGAAGGCGTAGTGGGAGCGACGCAACCAACCCAACATGGTGCTGGTCCACTACAGCGACCCGGAGGCCGACCTGGCCGGACAGATGAGGTGGCTCGCCGACCGGCTCGGCATCGATGTCCCCGACCACCAGTGGGACGAGCTGGTCGAAGCGGCAGGCTTCGAGTCGCGGCGGAGGTGCAGGCGCGGAACTCCTCGGCCAGGCCACCCTCGACCGCTACCGGCAGCGACTGGCCAGCATGGGCCCACCCGAGATATCGGCGTGGCTCGACCGCTGAGGTCCGGACTCGTCGGTGGTCGCCGGCAGCGCCGGACGACGTGGAAGTAGGCTTCCGACCTTCGAGAGGGGATCAGCATGAATGACATCACCACGTTCGATCCGGACGTCGTCGAGGCGGTCTGTGGCCACATGAACGGCGACCACACCGAGGACGCGTGTGCCGCCGCCGGCATCGAGCCCCACGGCGAAGCGAGCCGGTGACTTCTTGACCGGGCGCATGGTGAGGTACAGGCGGCCCGGCGAGGGAGGTCGACCGGACACTTTCCACAGCTCCGCGGACCTGGGTGCTCACGATGTCACGGGCACCCCGTAGGGTCCGCGGCCATGCGAACAGGACGCCGCACCCATTCCTCCGCCGGGACCCGCTGGATCCGTGACCGGTTCGTCCAGGCCGTCTACGCGCAGATGCGCTCTGGCCACTCGGTCGTCGCCTCGGTGGTGGACCACCTGCTCGGCGAGCCATCTGAGCGCGTCGCGGCCGAGGTGGCCGCCGTCCTCGAGGACGCCGTCGCCAACCAGTGGGACAAGGGCTGGCAGCCGGCCGACCTCACGCACGCCGTCGACGTCAGCCTTGGCAGGGACGCCGCACGGCTCGCCGGCCTGCTGGTCACGTCCCAGTCCCGCACGTACGCCGACCTCGGCCGACGCGTCGCCCCGCGCTGGATCGCCCAGGTCGACGACCTCGAGGCAGCGGCCGACGGGCCGTCCTACCTCTGGGAGGTCGGCGACGACGCGGCAGCAGCACTGTCGCTGGCGATCTCGGTCCACGGACTGCTGCTGACCCTTCCCCCGCTGCCCGTGCTCACCGACCCGCCGGCCGCATGGTCCGAACACGGACCGACCGATTCGGACTCGTTGCCGTCCGGGATCCTCACCAAGGTCCGTGCCCTGCTCGCCAAGGCCGAATCCACCACGTTCGATGCCGAGGCCGAAGCCCTGACCGCCAAGGCTCAGGAACTGATGACCCGTTACCGGGTGGACCGCGCACTGCTCGACCGCGACCGCACCCACGACTCCCGACCGAAACCGGTTGGCCGCCGCATCCTCATCGACAACCCGTATGCCGACGCCAAGGCCACGCTGCTCAGCGCCGTCGCCGACCCCAACGGGTGCCGGGCGGTGTGGGCCAAACCCTTCCGCCACTGCACGCTCATGGGCTTCGCTGACGAACTCGAGGCGGTCGACGAACTGTTCACGTCGCTGCTCGTCCAGGCCGAACACGCCCTGCTCCGCGAAGGCTCCAAACAAGACGCCTACGGCCGCAGCCGCACCAAGCAGTTCCGCAGGTCGTTCCTGGTCGCGTTCGCGCACCGGATCGGCCAGCGCCTCCGCGAGGCCGTGGACGACACGGTCGCGGCGGCGAGCGCCGAGACCGGGACCGCCCTCGTTCCTGTGCTGACCGAGCGTCGCGACGCCACCGAGGCGGCCGTGACCCAGACCTTTCCTCGCCTCGGGACCTTCCGGCAATCGGTCAGCGACGGCGAGGGCTGGCGGGCCGGGACGGCGTTCGCCGACCAGGCCAACCTCAGGGTCAGCCCCCGCCTCCCCCGTCAATGAGCGCTCGCCCGTCGGGCGGCCGAACTCGGGGTGACGGTTCCCGAACTCCTTCGTCGCCAGGCGTGGCCACCGCTCCCGGACCACGCTGCCCATCGAAGTGTTGGGTTGGCGCCGGTCACCGCACAGGCCGCGTACATTCGTCGGGATCGGCGGGGAGGCGGGTCGTGAGTCAGCGTTACCACGACGCACAGCGGGCGTACCAGGACCGGTTCGACACGCGGAGGTTGGCCGACCGGCTCGCGGAGTCGACGTCCGACAGGATCGCGGACCGTGTGCAGGCGTTCATCGAAGCGCGCGACATGTTCTTCATCGCGACAACGGACGCAGACGGGTGGCCACAGTCCTCCTACAAGGGCGGTGAACCCGGGTTCGTCAGGATCCTCGACGAGCACACGCTGGCGTTCCCGGTCTACAACGGCAACGGGATGTACCTGACCGCTGGCAACCTCGCGGTCAACCCGCGTGTGGGGATCCTGTTCATCGACTGGAGCACGGGGACCCGCCTGCGGATCAACGGCATGGCCACGGTCGACATCGACGACCCATTGATCGACGACTTCCCTCGCGCCGAGTTCGTCGTCCGCGTGCAGACCACCGAGGTCTTCGCGAACTGCCGTCGGTACGTCCACCACTACGAACTCGTCGAGCGGTCGCGGTTCGTGCCCAGGGCCGAGGCGCCTCCCCCGGTCCCGGACTGGAAGCTCGATCCCTGGTTCGAGGGCACGCTGCCGGCCGGAGACCCGGCGCTCGACCCGGACAGCCCGAGCGCTCCGTCCATCCCGCAGTACTGATGCAGCCCCGGTTCGGTCAGCCGGCCACGTCGAACTCGACCCACATCCCCCGGCGGTAGTGCGCCGGCAGGTTGCACACCAGCACGTACTCGCCGGGCTCGAGCTCCACCGCCCACGACTGCGCCGACTGGTACTCGATCCGATCGAGCCGGTCCACGACCGTCAGATCCGCGGAGGTCTCGTCCACGTTGCCCTTGCCGTCGAGCGGCAGATCATCGCCCGCGAGGTCGGTCCGGAAGACGACCACCTCGTGGGAGAAGTCGCCGGCGGTGTTGTCGATCGCGAACGTGACGCCGCTGACCTCGCTGCCGGAGTGGTCCAGTTCGAAGCCGTACTCCCACATCGCAAAGGCCACCTGGCCGTCGACGGACGGCACCAGGGGGGCCGCCGCTTCGGTCGATGGTTCGAGGGTCGGCGATGGATCCGCCGTCGGCGTCTGCGAGGCCTCGGTCGGTGGAGCCGACTCCGTCGCCGGCGACTGCGCCTGGGCGCCGCCACACGCCGCCAGAAGGGCCGTGAATCCGACCATCACCAGTCGAGTGCGCTGCACGGTCTTGCTCCTCATCGGTATGGGCTCACGCTACGGAGTCGCTGTTCCCGCCCTGTTCCCGCGTATTCCGGCCGGACCGGGAACATTGCGGGAACACCGGCGCGCAAGACTGGCAGCACGAGCCCCAGAACTCGCGACAAGGACAGCGCCATGACGATCGACGACACCCGCCGCGTCCTCACCGACTACCTCGATCGGCACGACGAGAACTGCCTCGCTGTCGACGCGGTGTTCCACGACACCGCCTCCGGTCGACAGACCGTCGGGCGCGACGCGATCGGGCAGATGCTCGAATGGATGTATCACGGCGCGTTCGAGGCTCACGCCGAGGTCAAGAACCTGATCGTCGCCGAAGGAGCCGGGGTCGTCGAGGCCGACTTCGTCGGGACCCACATCGGCGAGTTCGAGGGGATCCCTCCGACAGGGCGTCAGGTCCGGGTGCCGCTGTGCGTCACGTACGACGTCCGCGACGGGGCGATCTCGTCGGCCAACATCTACCTGCAGGCGACCGCGCTGATGACACAGCTCGCGAATGGCTCCGCGGACCACCCCGCCTGACCCGTCGGCCTACGCTGGCCGTGTGTCTCAACAACTCGATGTCGGTCTGCTCGGCCGGTGCACGTTCCGGGTCGAGGGCCATCCGTCTGTCAAGGAGTGGCCGCGCCCATCAGCACGGCGGCTGGTCACGCTGCTGGTCCTCGCCGACAGCCACGTGCTCAGCCGCGACCGGATCGCCGACGCGCTGTTCGCCCACCTGCCGCCTGACCGCGCCGCACGAAGCGTGTCGCGAGCGCTGAGCCTGGCCCGCTCCACCCTCGGCGCCGACCTGCTCGCCGCCGACGCCACCAACATCTGGATCGAGGACGCGGACGTCCGGTGCGACCTGCTCGCCGCCCGTGATCGGCTCCGGGACTCCGTCGCCAGGCCATCGGCCTCTCCGCCTGAGCCACTCCCCGACCAGATGGTGCTCGCCGACGACCCGTACGAGGACTGGGCGATCGAGGTCCGCGACGACCTGGCCGGTCTCCATCGCACGGCGCTGATCGGCCGGGCGCGCGCCACAGGATCCCTCGCGGACTGGCAGGTCGTGGCCGATGCCGACCCCTCGAGCGAGGAAGCGTGTATCGCCGTGGCCCGGACCGCAGCCGCGGCCGGTGACCGCGACGCCGTCATCCGGGCGCTGGCGCGTTGTCGCCGTGCGCTCGCGGATCTCGATCTGCGTCCCTCGGACGCGCTGGCAGCCGAGATCCGTGGACTGGCCGACACCGCAACGGCTCGAAAGCCGTCGTCGCCACGTCCCGTCGAGGCACCGCGTGGCCGCAGTCGCGAAGTGGCCCGCATGGTCCAGGCCCTTGCGGGCGACGTCGAGCACGCCCGCGGCGCCGTCCTGATCAGCGGACCTGCAGGGATCGGCAAGTCGCGGCTGGTCTCCGCGACGACCGCGGCCCTGCGTGCGGACGGCTGGCTCGTCGGCGTCGGCACCGCCGTGCCTGAAGATGCTCGGTCGCCACTCACCGCACTCCGCACGGCGCTTCGCGGCCTGCTCGACGACGAAGCGACGCTTTCCGACGACCTCGACGGCGACAGCCCGGCAGGCCCGGATGGGCTGGCCGACGACATCGACGCCGCGCTGGGTCGCCTGGCCGCCGAGGCTCCGGTGCTCCTCGTCGTCGACGACCTCCACTGGACGGATGCCACGCTCCAGGAATTGCTCGTCCGGGTCGCCGGGCGGACACAGCGGGCCTGGGCCTTGCTGATGGCAGCGCGTAGCGACGAACCCGGGCATTCGTCGCCGACGATGCCGACCGCCGTCGAGACGATCACGCTCGGTCCGCTGGCCGACGACGACGCCAGGCGGATCGTGCACGACGAGGCCCCGGACCTGCCACCTGACGACGTCGCGGCGCTGGTCGAGCGCGCCGCCGGCAATCCGTTCTTCCTGGTCGAACTGACCAGGCACCGGGTCATGACAGGAGCCGGCGACCGGAGCCTTCCGGGCGGCGTCTCGACCCTGGTCGCCCAGCGCGTCGATGCACTGACCTCTTCGGCTCGGCGCCTGCTCGACCACCTCGCGCTGCTCGGTGAGGACGCCTCGTTCGACGTCCTGGAGCGACTGGCCGACGACACCACGTCGCAGGCTGCCCACATCGACGAGTTGCTCGGAGCATCGTTGATCCAACCGGCAGACGACGGCCTGCGACTTCGACATCCGCTGGTTCGTGAACAGGTCCTCGCCGGCTTGAACCCCCTGACGCGGGGTGACCTGCACGCGGCTGCGGCCGAGACCTTCGAGGCCGTCGCGGCATCACGGGTCCGTGGTGTCGGGCATCTGTCCCGTGCGGCCGCACGTCATCGCCTGGCATCGTTCCTCGACGGCGGACGACGGTCGTTGCACGCCGAGGCAGCTGCCAGGGCGGGCTTCGACGAAGGACGCCGCGCGGCCCACCTACTGGCCAACGACGTGGCCGCCGAATTGCTCGAGGGCGCCCTTTCGGCCTACCAGCACGTGGACGCCGACGCCCACCACCGTCTTGGGGACGCCGCATCCGGCGCCTGGCGGGAACTGGGGCACGCACGACTGCGCGAGTCGGACGTCGAGGCTGCACGCCAGGCCTACGAGGCGTCGCTGGCCACCGCGACGTCGGCACGCCAGCGGGCCCGCGGTTGGCGAGCCCTGGCATGGATCCCGTACCGCACCGGGGACTTCCAGGCCGCAGTGGACATCTGCCGGAAGGGGTTGGAGGATCTCGGTGACGATCCGTTGGCCAGGGCCTCGCTGGTCGTCGAACTGGCATGGGTCCGCTTCCGGGCCGGGGAGGTCGAGGAAGCCGTCGACCTCCTGCAGCCGTCCGCGGAACTGGCCGAAGAAGCTGGCGAGTGGGGCCTGGCCGCCCGGGCACTCGACCGACTGGCCGTGGCGCTGCAGGGCGCCGGACGACTCGACGAGGCACGGGGCGTCATCGCGTCGGCGACCGCCGCCGCGCTACGGGCCGGGACCGTCCGGATGCAGGCCACGACCGCGATGCATGGGGCGTCCATCCTGCGCGCGTCCGGCAACCTTCACGGTGCCCTCGCGCAGGCCCTCGCGGCCATGAGCCTGTGCGAAGGGCTCGACGACGACTACATGCGCAGCGTCTCCCACTGGGTCACCGCCGAGGTCCGCGAGGCCCTCGGTGACTTCATGGGTGCGATCGCGGATCGGGACGCCGAGATCCGCTTGTTGACGCCGCTGGGCAACACGCGCCACATCGAGGCCGCCCGCCGCCACCGTGACGAGTTGCTGAAGGCTGCGGCGTCAGCCGCGCGGGACGGTGTCGAGGCTGAGCCGCCGCCTCAGTCACCGAGCCGGTAGGCGGCGATCGTGCCGTAGTGGTTGGCCAGTACATGATTGCCGGCGATGGCCACGGCGCTGCCGATGGTCGCTCCCGGGCTGAACTCCGAGCTCCACAGCAGTGTCCCGTCGCTGACGTCGTAGGCCCGCAGGGCATCCTCGTTGACGTAGTAGACGACTCCGTTCGCCAGCGCGACATTGCCGCCCTTCATCGGGACGCCGGGAAGGTGGGCAGCCCAGCGTTCGCTGAAGTCGTTGGCGTCGATCGCGTACAGCACGCCGGGATTCGCGGCGACGTACAGCGTCTGACCATCGGTTGCGATCCGAGCGAAGTTGCCTCCGAGGAAGGACGTGGTGACAAACATCTGGCGTGTCCAGACGGGCTCCATCGTCGCGGCGTCGAAGACGTGCAGCCACCCGGACTTCTGCGTCGCCGCACCGAGCAGCCTGTCGTCGGCATTGCGCCACAGGGTCGGGCCGACTCCGAAGTCGACGTCGAGTTGGCCGCACAGGGGCGACGACCCGTAGATGCCAGCATCGACCCACGCATCCTCCCCCAGCGTCTGGCACACCGGGTTGTCGTAGCCCGTGATCGAGTCCGCCGTGCCCTTGTAGGACCCGACGACGGTCCCGAAGGTCGCGCGGGAACGGTCGAGGTCGATCTTGACGATCGCGTTGTCGTAGGCGTGCTCGCGCGTTTTCGACTCGGGGTTGGACGTGCCGACGTACAGGTAACCGGTCTCGGGATCGACCGAGGGGGTGCCCCACGCCCCGCCACCGTTGTAGCCCTTGGCGAGGTCCTCTTCCGACATGGTCGTCTGGGCATGCAGGATCTCGCCGGTGGCCGCGTCGATGAGGGCATAGCCCTGCCGTGCCGCTGGGTCGAAGTCCGGTCCGACGGTGAACAGCACCTGGATGCCGTCGACCACGACCGCGCTGGCCTGCTGCGTGGTCGGGTAGCCGAACGAGATCGCGTCGCTGATCCAGAGAAGCGAGCCGTCGGTCACATCGAAGGCCGCCGCCTGCGGCGACCCGTCGTTGTTCAGGCCGACATGGACCCGGCCGTCGGCCACGGTCACTGCGAAGGTCCCGCTGGTGTCGGCCCCCGACGACTCCCAGACGACCTCGCCGGTCTGCAGGTCGTAGGCGACGACCCGGCCGCCGTGGTTCACGAACACGCAACTGCCCGAGACGATCGGCGGTGCCGACTGGTAACCGGTGTCCCCGGTCGCCCATGCCCGTTGCAGACCGGCGACGTCGTCGACCCCGATCGTGGTCTCAGCAACCTGGTGCTGGGCGCCGAGCAGGTCCTGCCCGTAGCTGGCCCAGTCGCCGCCCGGGGTCGCGCCGGTGCATGGACCGGCGGGCTCGCCGGGGTCGTCCCCTGGTGGCCCCGGCGGGTCCTTGGGGCCTGGCGGGGGCGGGTTCGGCGGCTTCGGCTTGTCCGACGGGCCCGGGTCAGATGGCTCGTCCGCGGGGTCATCCGCCAAGGCGGCCGTGCAGTCGCGATCAGGTCGCTGCGCCGTGACCCACTCGATCCCGGCCAGCACGTGCCCCCGGAAGTCGGACCTCTCCCACGTGGCCATGTTGTGGCCGAGGTTGGTGTAGAAGACCCGCGCCTGGCGGGGGCCATGCGTCTTGACCCACGCGATCGGGTTGTCGTCCGGCATGGCCGTCGCCGGGACCTCGTTGAACGGGTTCGACACCGGGTTCTCGATCGAGGGCGCCATCCCACCGGCCTCCGGGATGTCACCGAGGTCCGACCGCCAATAATGCGACTGCTCGTCCAGCGACAGCACGACGTGAAGCTGCTCGTCGGCACGAGGGTCTCCCGCGTACCGGTAGATCTCGTCGGTGAGCCTGAAGCGATCGAAGCCCTGCCAGGGGCGGGTCGTGGGGTGGTCGGGATCCTCCACCTGGATGTAGACGTCAGTGAGGAACGCCGGGTTGAACGCATTGCGGCCGAGCGGGTTGTTGCGGGCCTCCAGCGAGTAGTGGGGGTGGCTGTCGAACCCGTAGGAGCCGAGCAGCGCGTCGTACTCGGGCCAGCCGCCGCCGGAGTCGGCCGCGGCGTGTATGCCGACGACCCCTCCGCCGCAGTCGGCGAATCCGATGAACGCCTGCCTTGCAGCGTCGTCGAGCGGAGAGCTCTGCCCGCCCAGTCCCGTCGTGTTGAGCAGGAGGATCGCATCGACCCGGTCGTAGGTCGCCGGGGCGAGCGCGGCAGGGTCGTCGGTCACCTCGACCGTGAACCGGCCCGTCTCGGCCGCCTGGCGCTGGAGTTCCGCCGCGGCCTCCTGGATGCCGTCGTGTTGGAACCCGTAGCTTCCCGTGAACACGAGCACGTGCGCTGGGTCCACATCGTGAGCGACCCTGCCCGGGACGGCCGGAGCCGCGGAGGCCGTCGCCACCGCCAGCGCAACAAGTAGTGCCGTACGTCCGACCCTGTGCCGACTTCTCATCGACGATTCCCTTCTCCACGCTCCCGTTGACATGCCTGCGGAAGGACCCTCGATGTCTCCAAGAGGAGGGACGCCACCGGCAGACACGTGAGATGTTCGACGCGCGGGGGCCTGGCACCTCCAACGGGACCATTGTGAAGGCGTTCTGCTGGTCAGATGCCGACGGCTCCTACCCCGCGGCACCGGGCACGTACTACTGATCCCCGGTCGCCTCCACCGCGTTGACCGCGGACCTCGCAACGAACCCCTCGAGGCCGGCCTCGTCGTCAAGGATGTGCACCCACTCGTCATAGGTGGCCTCGGCGAGGTACCAGTTGCCCGGACTCAGGTAGCCGACGATCTCCTCCTGCCCGGTCAGCGGGTAGACGGCAGTGGAGGCCATCACGTAGCACCAGTAGGGCTCGGGGACGTCCCCCGCGTCGGCTTCGTCGGCAGCACGTTCAGCCGCACGTTTGCGAGCCATGAGCAGCGCGCCCGTTGTTGCGAGGCCGAGGACACCCTTGGCCACGAGGCCTGCGACGTCCAACCCCGATCCGGTGGGCAGTCCGCCCGCCGTCGCCCCGGCAGCGCTCGCACCCGAGGCACCTGCCGCCGTCACGGCTCCGGATCCGGCCGCGCCGGAGGCAGCGGCCGGCGGGCCTGCCCCGGTCGCAACACTCGGCGTGACCGGAGCAGACGGAGCCGACGGGGCGCTCGGAGCAGACGGAGCGGGGCTTGGAGCCAAGGGAGTGGCTGGCGCGCTCGAGGCCGCCGGGGCGGACGGAGCACTTGGACCAGACGGCGGGGCGCTCGGAGCAGAGGGAGCGGAAGGGGCGGACGGGGCGGTTGGAGGAGTCGAAGCCGGCGGCGCGGAGGGAGCGGACGGAGTGGGGGGCGCGCTTGGAGCGGACGGAGCACTCGGAGCCGGAGGCGTCGAGGGACCCGGGGCAGCCGGAGGAGTTGGGGCCGCCGGGGCCGCCGGCGGCGTTGACGGCATCGGTGGCGAGAATGACGGCGGTGGGGGCAGCGCCCCGCCTGCCGTGCCGGCGCCGCCTGCCGCGGAACCTGTTCCCGCAGACCCACTACCCGAACCAGCGGAAGCTCCCGCGCCACCACCCGGACCAGCAGAGGCGCCGACACCTGCGCCAGCGCCAGTACCAGCGCCAGTACCAGCGCCAGCACCGACACCAGCACCCGGACCTCCACCGCCGCCGAGCGTGAAGCCCGAGCACGCACGGAAGATCCCATTGCTGAGCAGCGGCCCAGCCACGAGCCCGCCGCAGACGCTCCACGCGTTGAGGGGATACAGGCCGGCCTGCTGGATCATCACGGCGGCACCGAGCCCGATGCCGAGCCCGCCGAGCACGCTGCCGAACCCCGAGCCACCACCACCGATCAGCGCCGGCCCCCACGCCCCGAACACGGCGATCAACACTCCGACGGCGGCGATGCCCGTGGCGACCCGACCCACGAGGCTGCCCCACGGCACGCCGTCACCTACGACGAAGAACGCGTTGCCCTGACAGACGTCGGTGCGTCCCCGGAACTCGTAGATGCCCTTGCCGTACTGGGCGACGTCCCCGATCGGGACGGTGACGTCCCACTCGCCGAAGTTGTCGCCTTGCTCGCCGTCCTCGTCCGCCTCGTTCACGAGTTCGTAGGACAGTGGCCAGAACACGATGTCCACGGCGACGAAGTCGATCTCGGCCGTGACCGTCCCGTTGAAGCGGAGGGCGCCGCCTTCCGGGATTCGCAGGCGCTCCCGCGCCTCGCCAGGGGTGTCGATGTCGTCGAAGTGGATCCCGTTGAAGTACGCGTCGCACGGGCCCTCGATCACGGCCTGTGCGGGCACTGTGAACATCACGGCCACCGCCGTGGTCAGTCCCGCCAGGATCGCCATCGAACCCGCCCGAGGCCACGTCGCAGCCAACCCGCCCATGACACACCGTTCTTCCGCCACGATGCACACTAGGCGCGATTCGGGCACTGTCGAACGAACGGGGACATCGGTCCCGGGGTCCCGGTTCTCCCAGGGACCGATTGCCTACAGCCACGGGAACCCCAGACACTACGGTCGCCCGCCATGACGACATCCCCGCAGGCGTCGGCGACACGGGCGCCGCTGCTCCGCACGGTCGTGTTCCTGCTCGGCGGCACGTCGGTCGCCTCGCTGTTGGCATGGGTGTTCGACCTCGGCTCGTTCTCGACCTGGTTCCTGGCCGTGGGCGTGCCGGGACAGCTCGCGCTCGTCGCGATCGGGATCTGGCTCGCTCGCCGTCCCGACCTCGCCGACATGCGCACGCTGCTGATCGCCGGGCTGGTCGGCGGGCTGATCGGGACGATCGGCTACGACCTGTTCCGCGTCCCGTTCGCACTCGGGGGGCTCCGGGTCCTCGCCCCGATCGACTCGTACGGGGTGCTCGCGCTCGACGCTGCGGCGTCCTCGACCGTGACCGGCTTCACCGGATGGAGCTACCACTTCGCCAACGGGCTCGGGTTCGGGCTTGCCTACGCCGCCATCGCCGGCAAGGGTCGGCACTGGGGTTGGGGACTCGGCTGGGCCCTGCTGCTCGAGACGGCCACGGTCCTCACGCCGTTCGCCAGCACGTACGCACTGACCGGGAAGTGGGTCCCGATCACGATCGCGTACGCCGCACACGTTCCCTTCGGCCTTGCACTGGGCTGGTGCGTCCAGCACGCGGACCGCGTCGCCGACGAGGTCCGCACGATCAGTCGGTGGAGCGTCCCCGTCCTGCTCGTCGTCCTGTTCGGCGCTCTCGCGGTCTGGCACCGGCCGTGGTCGTCGGCCCGCCCCGCCGAACTCGACGGCGTCACCGACCCCGCCGCGGTCATCGTGGAGCAACGATTCGACCCCGAGTGGCTCCGCGTCGCGCCGAGCGGATGTGTGCTGTTCCGCAACCTCGACGACCGTGCCTACGAACTCGACTTCGGCGCACCGTCGACAGTGGTCGCATCGGCGGACACCACGGTGTGTTTCGACGAGCCGGGGGTTCACCGGGTCCACACCGCCGACGAGCCCTACGCCGGCGGCTTCGTGATCGTCGACGCACATCCCTGACAGACGGCAAACTTCTACGACCTCCCTTGGCGGGTGAGGGAACGGACAAGGAAATGAGCGCCACGGCGGCAGACCTGGCCGGCAGTGCCCCGACGACGGCACGCCGGCTCTGGTCGGCGACGCGTGACTGGATCCGACAGAACATTCCGTCGATCCTTGTCTCCGCAGCCATCGGCTTCGTCGGCGGCTGGCTGCTCAACGTCGTCCTGATGGTCTGGCGCTACCAGGGCTACCAGGTCCCACCTGGTGCGCCGGTCAGCGGACAGGGATCCCTGGCCGCGGGCACCGCGTTCTGGTTCGTGGCCGGCACGATCCTGTTCGCGCTCATCGGGTACCGACGGGCCGTCGGACGCGAGCGATTCTGGCAGGACCTCAAGTCCCTCCCGGACGTGTTGCGGTCCCTGTGGCGGAAGGACGGCGACGGCGCACGTGTCCACCTGCTCTGGGGCTTCGCGGGCGCGATGGTCCTCCAGCAGGTGCTGTCGCCGTCGCTGGCTGGCGTGCTCGGCATCGGTGTCGCGCTGTCCGTCCCGACGCTGCTGAGTCGGGTGGCCATGGGGTTCAGTTACCGCGCCTACTCGACCGTGTCCCGGCGCCTCGCCCCGAGCCGGAAGGTCGCAGTGCCCGGCATCACCGCGATGACGGTGGGGATGATGGGCACGGCCGGAGCCTTCATGGTCGGGTTCTTCGTCAATGGTCAGGTGTTCGCGATCCCGCTGCTGCCGTTCGCGATCGACGTCCGTGTCCTGGTCGGCGTCGCCGCCGGTGCCCTCGCCTGGTACCTCACGACCCACACCCAGGCACCGCCCGCCGCCGTGGTGCTGCTGCTCGCCGTCGTCGCCGTCGAACTTGTCGACGTGCTGCAAGCGGCCGCAGCGTGGGCCGACGACGGTGGCTGGGCCGAGTGCGGCTCGACCCTGTCCGGCTGGTTGGGCTGCGGCGACAGCGGGCCGGCGCAGGTCGCGGTCCGCGGGACGGCCGGTGGGATCGGCGCTGCCGTCGGTAGTGCCGTCGGGACCGGTCTCGGGTCGGTGCTCGGGCAGGCCGGTGGTGGCGGCGGGCCCGGCGACGACGGACCCGGCGACCGCCGTCCTCCGGAGCCCGGCGGCGAGCACGGCTGGACGTGGGCTGACGACGGCGTTGGGATCGTCCTGCCCGACTGGGCCCCGCCGGGCACGGTCATGCAACTGCCGGAGGGCTATCCCGGGCCGGTCGTGTTCGACGAGTACGGGCAGCCGCTGTGGACCAACGACCAGGGCCAGGTGCAGTACGGGGACGACTGGGTGGACCCGGCCATAGCGGCCGCCCAAATCGACACCTGGACCCGCAACCGGCGGCGCGAGATGGACGAGTTCCAGCGCGGCACGGACGAGGCCCGTGACCGATGGCGCGACCGCGTTCGCCGTGACGCCGAGGACGCCCGGCAGCAGATGGAGGCGCGAAACCGGGCACGGGAGACACTCGACCAGATCCGGTCCACCGCCGACCGTCACGGATGGGACGACATCCACGACCGGGCGTGGGGCGACGACGCCTACGACGCGGACGGCAACCTCGACCCCGGGTACGTCAACCGGTTGCGGGACGCCCTGCGCAACCGCATCGGCCGGGACATCGCCGCCCCCGACCCGGACCCGGACGCCCCGAGTTGGATCGAGGAAGGGGCCATCGACACCTGGAACGACGCCCGCCAGTCGATCATCGTGCGGGGCGGCTCGGCGATCCTGACCGGCGGCACGTCCGAGATCGTGTTCCAGGGCGCCGACGTCGTCGACCGGATCCGCAACAACGTCAACCGGGCCGTGGACGAGGGGCGCGACTACGGCTTCGGGGACGCGATCCGGGACACGGCCGAGGAGTTCGCGAACCAGAACCTGCCTGTGAACACGATCCGGATCCTGCTCGAGGAGCGGGACCCGCCGGCCTCCGCAACCGAGATCGCGATCGCACTGGGCAGTGACCTGCTGTCGGGGGCGGACGTGCTCGACTCGGCGTCGCGGGTCCGCACCAACGGGCTCGACTTCGGTCAGGACGCCGTCCGTGACGCGCTGACCCGTGGGCGCCAGTCCCTCGATGACATCCCCGCAGGAGCAACGGCGCCGCGCAGTCGTCCGGACGTCGACGACTTCACCCGGGCCGCCGACGGGACGCCGGTGCCGCGCGACCGCGTCAGCGACTTCGGTGTGCCGGACGCGAACATGCGACACGTCAATCAGGTCGCCGACCAGCACCTGGTGCAGATCCAGGTGCGAGCCTCGAACCCGGACACGATCCGGTGGCTCGAGCAGGGCGCACACCCCAAGCCGCCGGACATCAAGGTCAAGACCGTCAACGACCTCGATACGTACCTGATGCCGGGTGGCCGCGACGCCAACGTGGGCAGCCGCGGGACCGCGGCCTACTTCGAGCCGCAGTTGCCGTCGAACCTCGACGACCTGCCGAGCGACCTGCAGGACCAGATCCGCTCGCGCTTCACCCAGCGCGCCGACGAGTTCGCCGACCAGGCCGCCAAGGTCGACAAGTTGGCCGGCGACGGCAAGATCGTGGTTGGCGACGACGGCGTGATCCGCCACGGCGGCGACGGGCAACCCTTCACCGGCGACCACGACCTCTGGGCGATCACGGGCGCCAACGGCGAGGCGCTGCCCCCAGCGATCAAGGAGCAGGTCGTCCGTGACCTGTCCGGCCCACCGTTCAGCGCCCAGCACGGCGCCCACACCGACTGGTCGCCGACGAGTGGGGTCGACATGGGCATCGACGCCCGGATCCGCGACAGCCACAACGCCGGCGGCGAAGGCCTCCTGACCGCCCAACCCGGCTACGGCGACGCCACCGTGACCTACAACCAGCCGATGACGCCCGACCAGGAGATGAGCCACCTCGTCCAGCAACTGCGCGACGAGCAGTACACGGCGGCGACGGGGATGACGCGACCGACGGGGATCATGGCCGACATCGAGGTCCCGCCGCAGCCGGGGATCCTCGACGACGGCGCCCGTGACGCCCTCACGGGCAGCCTCGCCGGCATCAACGCCGCGGGGCAGACCGGAGCCGAGGGCGGGATGGGCGACCTCACCGGGGGCATGCAGTGACCGCCGGGACCCGCGCACGCGCGGGGGCGCCCGTCGACGAACGCCGGCGCCTGCTCGACGACCACGGCGTCGTGACGTCCGCGCTGGAGGAGCTGGGCCACCTCGAGGTCGGGGGCGACGCCGCCTTTCGCAACCGCCTGCTGGTCCACGAGGAGCTGTACACCACCCACAGCGTCGACCTGCGACGCCGGTACGAACGGGGGTTGCCGGTCGTGGCGCTGTCACGGTGCCCGTTCACCGACGAGGTCCTGCACCATTCGATCGACCACCACGGCCTCGACGGGCTGTGGTGGGATCACCAGTCGCCCGTCCGGCCGGTCGAGACGGTCCCCGCGACCTTCGTCGGGTTGACCGGCGCGCTGCAGTTGGGCGGGCCGCTGGAGTACACGCCGTTCCTGGTCAAGCCGGGCCCGGCCGTGCCGTTCGTCGTCCCACGGATCCTCGACGCTGGCGCGGTCGCGGTGCTGTCGCGGATCGTGATCGGGGCGCACACGGGCTTCGTGATCGCCTACTTCGCCGAGTCTTCCCCAGAAGTCCCCCTGTTCGACGAGTGGGGCCACAACAGCCACCGGAGGTACCGCGACGGCGTCGCCGTCGGCTGGGACCACACCGACGACCAAGCGGCGATGGACTTCGATCTGGAACCGTGGCTCGAGAGCGAGCAGGTCGTGTGGATCGAGCCTGACGACGGCGACCTGCAGATGTGGAGCGGGACCGACGACTGCCCGTATCTGGACCTGCCGGACACACGTGCACCACAACGCTTCCAGTACGGGCGTGTCTGGTACTCCGGACGACGCGGGACATGAAGGAGAGCGCATGCTGACGTTGACGAGGTTCACCGTCCCGCCCGAGGTGATTGCGGCCGGGCTGGCGCGGCTCGGAATCACGCCGATCGCGTCATCAGCACTGCGGTCGTTGCCGACGCCGCCCGCGCCCGCACGCACGCTGGAGGAGTCCGAACTCGAGACCTCCGGCGGGGTCGTGCCCGAGTTCGCCGCCGCGCTGGAAGTGCTCGCGGCTCCGACGACGATCCTGTCGGTCACGTCGAACCGTGTGGGGCGTTCGACGTTCCACACCGCCAACTTCGTCCGCGGATCGGTTGACGGCCCGGTCGTGATGCAGGCCCGAACCCAGGACGGCGCGATGGATCTCGCGGTCGTCCCGAGCGTCACCGAGGCCACGGTCCTCATCGATCAGCTCCTCAACGTGACCGCCTTTCCCGGCGGCGCTGCGGGAGCGTGGTCGCTGTCGCTGCCCGGGTACGCCGCGCTGCTCGCGATGAGCGACCTGTTGCTCGAGGCCCAGACCCAGGCGCGGTTGCAGCGCAGCCTGGCGGGACGCCCACCGGCCGTGACCGCACCGGCGTTGGAGGAACAGCTCGCGCGCGGGATCGCCGGCAACGACACCCGCTGGGCGGTCACCGCCGGTCAGGTCACGATGCTGCGGGGTCTGCTGTCTGCGCAGGGGCACATGGCGGCCGGACTCGAGGAACTGCTGGCGACCGGACTCGCCGTGCGGCGGGGCGACGGGATCTACCCGTCCGGGCACGGGGACACCCTCGCGGCGATGTTCGCCCAACTCTTCTCGTGCGGTTCGGTGGCGCTGTCGCACGTCGTCGAGGGACGACAGGTCCTCGTCGCCTTCCTGTCGCTGTTCCGCAGTGTTGCCGGCCTGACGACCGTCAACGTCGCATCGGACGACGACGTGCCGCAGGTCGAGGTGGTCCGGTCGACGCAGACGGGGGTGATACTGACGCTGCGGAAGCTGTTGGAGAACCGGGCGCCGGGACCGGAACTTCTGCACGTGCCGGGACCGCAGGCACCGGCGACGATCCCCATTGCCCCGAGCAGTCCCGGCCCCCAGCAGCCGGGCGGCCACGGCCCGGCACCGGCTGGCACCGTCCCGCCACGACCGACCACCGCGCCCCCACGCCCGTCGACACCTCCGCCCACGCCGTCGCCTGCCGGGCCACCCCCACCTGCGCCCTCGGCGGCGGCACCACCACCCCCACCCCCGCCGCCGTCCGCCCCGACTTGGGTGCCGACGCACACGGTCCCGCCGGGCGGGTTGCCGGCCTGGGCCTCGCCGGATCCGAGCATCCCGCCGGTGACCACGCTCGACGCGCAGCTACCGGTCAGGCTGGACCGCATCGACACGGGGTGGGGGCACCTCACGTGCTCCAACGGCTTCACCTGCTGGGTCGACGCCGCACGACTCGACGAACTACCGGGGGTCTGACCGCCAGGCGGTGCGGCTCGCGGCCCGGTCAGCCTGCGAGGTCGTCGGGTTCGATCCCGTCGAACCAGTCCTGATCGCGCCTCACCGACCGCCGGCCGGCGTCGGGAAGGTCGTCCGCTTCGGTCGGGTGGACGAACTCGCCGACCAGGTCACGGACCCACCAGTGCCCTGTGCCGTGGCGCTCGTCGCCGGTGGTGTAGCGGTAGCGGTAGCGGCGGACCCGCACCCACCGAGGCGGCGCACCTTCGAACGGGTCGTGGCCCAACAGACCGCGGACGACGGGATCGCCCGTCAGCAGCCTGCCGAGCAGGACCGGGAACCAGCGATCCCGATGGCCGACACCCGGTGACATCGCCAGGAACCACATCAGCCAGTCGAGGCGCACGTGGTAGGGGGCGATCTGCCGTGGCCGGCGTGCCGGATCGCCGGGCTTGGCACGGAATCGGTAGGCGCGCCAGTCGGCGTCGGGTCCGGGGTCGGCGTCGCGGGTGCCTTCGACCTCGACCTCGAAGCGGGTACGTGTCACGCTGCCGAACGCCCCGTACGTGTTGACGAGGCGGAGCGGATCGAACGAGGCGTTCATCCGCTGCCGGGGCGACCGCAGGTTCCGTGTCGGGTTGACGCTGAGGATGGCCACCAGCACGGTCACGCCGATGCCGGCAGCGGCGAAGATGCCCGGGGTGGTCACGGCGGACGCGTCGGTGGGTAGCCATCCCAGCCAGTCGCCGGGTAGGGCGGAGGTCGCCAACACGATCGTGAGCAGGTTGAGCCACGCGAAGTTGCCAGACAGCATCAGCCATCCCTGCGTGACGATCATCGCGGTGGCGGCCACGCCTGCCACCGGTTGGGGCAGGAACAGCAGGAACGGCATCCCGAGCTGCACGACGTGGTTGGCCAGCGTCTCGGTCCTGTGCAGCGACGGAGGCAGCCGGTGGAACCACCAGGACAGCGGGCCGGGCAGTGGCTGGGATTCGTGGTGGTACTGCAGGCAGGTGAGGTCCCGCCAGCACGGGTCGCCACGCATCTTGATCAGCCCGGCGCCGAACTCGACGCGGAACAACAGCCACCGGAACAGCCACAGGACCAGCAGCGGCGGGGCGACGTCGGCACCGCCCAGGAAGATCGCGAGGAAGCCGGCTTCGAGCAGCAGGGACTCCCAGCCGAACGCGTACCAGACCTGCCCGACGTTGACGTAGCTGAGGTACATGGCCCACAGGACTGCCCACCACAGCATGCTCGCCCAGGTCGGCAGCCCTGCCGCCGGGATCCCGGCCAGCGCCCCGGCGGCCAGGGCGATCCCTATCCAGGCGAGGCCGAGAGCGAGGCGGTCCGAGTACCGCCAGTGGAACAGGCTCGGCGACTGACCGAACGGAACCCGTCCCAGGAACGCCGGGACCGGCAGCAGCCCGCGTTCCCCGAGCAGTCCGCGCCACTGGTCCACGATGTTGACGAACGCCAGCAGGTAGACGAGCGCCAGCCCGCGCTGGAGCAGCCAGCGCGCCTGCTCGAGCTCTGGTGCTGCGAACCACTCCATCGGTGTCGCGACCTCGTAGCGCTGCGGCGACCGTAGCTCGCTTCGGCGATTGGCTGTTCGACGACGCGAACCGCCGTGGCAAAGTCGTGTCAACGGATCGGGGCTTCCCAGCGTTTAGGTTCTGACGAGGACGGACAAGGGGAACGGCGGCGGACTTCGAGGCCATGTACCACGAGCACTACGGCAGCGTGGTGGGATCGGCCTGGGCGGTGACTCGTAACCGCGCGAGCGCGGAGGAGCATGCCCAGGAGGCATTCGCCCGCGCGTTCGCCCGATGGCGGTCTCTTGGCCGCTCCGGGTACGCCCCGGCGTGGATCCACCGGGTCGCGATCAACCTCGCCATCGACGAGGTCCGCCGCCTCGGTCGTCACAGTGACCGAGCCGTGGTCGTCGATGCCGGCGAACCATCCCTTGAGCCTCTCGAGGTCGCGGAGGCGCTGGCCCGGCTGTCCCGACGGCAGCGCGAGGCCGTGGTGTTGCGCGTCATGGCCGATCTGCCCGAGGCCGACGTTGCCGCCCTGATGGGCGTCAGTACGGGCAGTGTGAAGACCCACAAGTCCCGCGGTCTCGACCGACTGCGGACGCTGATGACACGGGAGCCGGCCCATGGATGAGCTCGAAACCCTGCTGCGTCCCGACCCCGACCGGATCGGAACGTTCGACAGCGCGCAGGCCCTGCCGGCAGTGCTGGCGGCGGGGCGGCGGAAGCGGAGCGTGCGGCGCGCCGGGGTGACGTCGCTCGTCGTCGCCGGTGTCGCTGCCGTAGCCATGCTCGTGCCGGCCGGCGTGCCGGGCCTGACCGTGCAGGACGTGGCGGGCACCGGCGATGCCGCGACGGGCGCGACGACCCCGATGGACCCTGCCTCGCGCGAAGATGACCCGTCGCCAGAGCCGACCTCGGGTCAGGTCTCCACCGTGGAGCCACGGCCCACGACCGCAACGCCGGGGCCGACTGGCCCAACCCTGGACGTCACCGAGAGGCCGATCCCGGCCCGTGTGCCCCTGACACTCGAGGTCACGACCGACCGAGACCGGTACGAGCATGGGTCCCCCGTGACCATTCAGGTGCGTGCGTGCAACGCGTCGGAGCACACCAACGAGGAGTGGTTCGCGGATCCCGGCTGGCGCTTCCGCGTCCAGGTGATCACTGCCGACGATCGCAACATCGCCTTCGGGGAGCACCCCCGCGCCGAGACCGAGTCCTCCGAGGTGTGGCAGCCGGCCGAGTGTCGCAGTTTCACAATCGTGTGGGACCAGTCGGAAGGCCCGTTCGAGCAGGACGGTGGGCAGCAGGCGTGGGAGGGCGAGCACCGCATCGAGCTGAGTTGGTGGGGCGTCGCCCCCCCACCTGAAGGCATGGACCCGGGGCTGTACGACCCCGTCGGCCGGGAGTCCGTCTGGTCCGGTGCGTTCGTCATCGAGCCAACGCCCAGCGTCGAGCCGTCGCTGCCGTTCTAGGCCTGTCAGACCAGGGACAGTGAATATATTCCTTGACAGGAATATATTCTACTTATAGCGTGACCACATGGATGCGACCACCTTCGCCGCGCTCGGCGAACCAACCCGACTGCAGATCGTGGAGCTGCTGCGCGAGCGCCCCTTTGCGGTCGGCGACATCGCCGAGGTCTTGTCAATCCGCCAACCCCAGGCCTCCAAGCACCTGCGTGTGTTACGCGAGGCCGGGATCGTGGGTGTCGAGGCCGTCGCACGCCGACGGATCAATCACCTGCGCGCCGAACCGTTCGAGCAGATCGACGACTGGGTCGACTCGTTCGAGCGGCTCTGGGAGATCCGCCTCGACTCGCTCGGCACGTTCCTGGAAGGGACGCCATGATCCTGCAACTGTTCAAGAAGAAGAAGGAACTCACCTTCGAGCGTGCCTACGCGGCACCGATTGCGGCGGTTTGGGACGCATGGACCCGGCCCGAGATGCTCCGGCAGTGGTGGGGACCCGAGAAGACCTCGATCACCGACTGCGAGGTCGACCTCCGTGTGGGCGGCCGGATCCACATCGTGATGGAGGCCGGCGAACAGATGGGCAAGTACCAGGGCACCCGCTGGCCGATGGACGGCACGTTCACGCTCGTCGACACCCAACGGGCGCTGCGGTACGACGCGCGCTCGTGGACCGAGGGCGAGCAGGACACGACCACGATCGACCACGTCAACGACGTCACCCTCTCCGAGGACGGGGACAAGACCGTCGTCAGCCTTCGGATCACGATCAACGAGATCGGCTCGGGCGCCAAGATGGCGGCGTTCGGGATGAAGTGGGGCTACAAGCAGCAGCTCGACAAGCTCGACACCTACCTCTCGCAGGAGGCGCAGTAGATGGTCACCCCAGACCGTGACCCGTCACCCTCCGAGCTGATCGATGCCAGGATCGCCGAGCTCGACGACTGGCGCGGGCAGATGCTCGCCCGGATCCGTGCGCTCATCAAGCAGGCCGAGCCCCAGGTCGTCGAGGAGTGGAAGTGGCGCGGTGTCCCGACCTGGTACCGGGACGGGATGATCTGCACCGGCGAGACCTACAAGGACAAAGTGAAGGTCACCTTCGCCAAGGGGGCAACGCTGGACGATGCCCGTGGTCTGTTCAACGCGAGCCTGGGCGGCGGGACCAGGCGTGCGATCGACCTGTTCGAAGGCGACGACCTCGACGACGCGGCGTTCGAGGACCTCGTGCGAGCGGCCGCCGACCTCAACGCGAGCTGACACGTCGGGTGATGCTTCGCCTGGAGAAAGTCACCAGCGTCAGTCGGAGGCGTATCGAGCGGTCTCGTCGTAGATGCGCTGGATCAGGCCGTCAATACCCGCGACGACGTCGTCCAGCCGGGTCGACAGCTCGGCGGGCTCGGCGTGATCCTGGCGGATCGCCGCGACCCGGCGGGACAGGGCCGCCAGCCGCACCAGGACGTCGCGTGGCAGTCGGTCAACACTCGTCACGCCGGACGGTGTCGCCGGGCGCTCCTCGACGACGTTGGGTCGCATCATCACCGACGACGAGACGACGAGCTCGCCACGCTCGCCTTGGTGGTCGACTGCTGATCGGTCTGTCATTCACGTGCCTTTGAATCAGGTACGTGCGCAGGGGCCGAGCGCAAGGTCCGTTGTGGGTGAATGGAACGGGATTCAGCGGCGGCTGCCGCGGTAGTGAAGGTGTTCCCCGTTTGTGGGGCGATCAGACGATCTCGGGCTCACGGGTCGAGACGGTCTCGGTCTGGCGCACCACGTCGGCTCCGGCCGTGGCCGTGCGGCGTGAGGGACTGGCGCTGCTCCAGAGGACCATCGAGACCACCAAGCCGATGGCACCGACAACCATCAGAATCACACCGGTCATGCCGAGGTTGATGCCTTCGACCGAGGTCTCCAGCGCGAACCGCAGGATTGCTCCGACAGCAATCAGGAAGATGCTCAATCCGATACGCATCGCATGCTCTCTTGGGACCTGCGAGCGGTCCAAGTGACCGGCTGGCTCTCAGCGGCAGGCTCTGTTCCGATGGTGACATATCCGCGTGACCACGGCGTGACGTCCTCGTGACAGCGTCCGGCCGACCGTCAGCCGCCCCCGTTGCCGATCATGGCGGCCCGACCTCGACCGGATTCCAGGAACGTCCGCACCGCGGACAGGACCAGATCGATGTCGGTGAGCGTCACGGTGCGCCGGAACCCGCGGGACAGGTCAGAGGTGTGGCGGACGTCGACCCGGAGTGGTTCGGTCGAACCCTCCTCGCTCCACACCCGAAGAACCATGAGGCCGGTCTGGTGTTGTTTCATGCTGCCAGCGTGCCGTACGTCCGTGACGCCAGCGTCACGGACCCTGGTCGAGCAGAGCCTGCAACCGGGGGGTTGGCTCGAGCCCGAGTTCGCGCTTCAGGAGTGCCCGGTACTGCGCGAACTCCCGGATCGCGTCCGAGACGTTGCCTTCGGCCATGTGCACGCGGATCAAGGCGGCACGGGGGCTCTCGCGCAGCGGGTCGGCGTCGACTGCCCGCTGGGCGGCGGCAGACGCCTGACCGAGCGATCCCTCGCTGCGCAGGTCGTCGGCCAGCGCCTCCAGCGCATGGAGACGCTGAAGTCGCCAGGCTTCGGCCTCCACGATCACCCAGTCCTCGTACCAGTCGGGAAGGATGTCGGACGACAGCGCATCGACCTCGGCCGAGGACGAATGGTCGAGGGTCAGCGATTCGTGAGGGCCTGCCAGTCGGCCTGCGAGGGCTTCGGACTCCCACAGGTCCACGGTGACCCGGTCGGCGATCGCGAGCTGCGCGGCGGTGACGACCAGTGCCGACCGCGCACCCTCGTCCAGGCGCGCCAGCGTGGACCGCAGGCTCGAGGCGGCGTGCTCCGGGGTGACGTCGGGCCACAGGGCAGCCGCGGCGATCGTTCGTCGCACCGGGCGCTTGCGCAGCGCGAGGAACGCAAGCAGCCGCTGCGGACCCTCCGCGATCGCGACGTCGACGCGACCATCCGAGAGACCGAACGCTCCCAGCAACGAGATCCGCGGACCAGGCGAGGTCCGGTCTTCGGCTCGGCTCACGCGTTCGTCCCGCACGTCCATGCATCTCCTCGTCCCGTAGCGTCGATGGTGACACATCCTCGGCGCGGAGACCGCAATCCGACGCCTTGGCAAGGACCTCGGCAAGGTTGGCTGCCGAGAGCATCCGCTGTCGAGCGCAGCCTCCACCTGATCAGCGACCGGGCGCCAACACGGAGCTGGCGCAGGGCGGGATCGAAGATGGGAAGCACCAGGATGGCACGCAAGGTCACCGTGTCCGCTGTGCTCGTGATGACGGTCATCCTGTCATCGTTGGTGACCATCGTCGGGGTGGGAGCCGCAGCAGCGGAAGCGAGCATTGACGTCTTCGCCGGCGGCAGCGGCTCCGGAGGTGCCCTCGACGTGGCGATCGGTGCGCCACGCATCGCCGTCGTCGACGGCGACCTTCTCGTCTCCGGCGCCTGGACGCTGCGCCGGGTCGACCTCGGCACCGGTTCGCAGACACCCATCGCCGGTAATGGCGTTCCCGTTTCGGCCGGTGACGGCGGACCTGCCGCCAGCGCGATGCTCGCACGGTCTGGGCCGGTCGAGGTCACCCCTGACGGGGCCGTGTTGATCTCGGATCATGCCCGGCTGCGACGGATCGACCCCGACGGCACCATCGACACCATCCTTGGCAGCGGCCTGCAGGCGTCCGCAGGCGACGGCGGCCCGGCGGTCGACGCAACCGTTTTCGGCATCGAGGGGATCGCCGCCGGCGCCGACGGCTCCATCTTCGTTTCGGACCTGCACCGTGTGCGCAGGATCGGCCAGGACGGGATCATCACGACGGTGGCCGGAACGGGTACCGGCGGATTCGGCGGCGACGGCGGTGTAGCGACCGCGGCACAGCTCGACTCACCAGCCGAGATCGACGTCGACTCGGACGGGAACCTCTACATCGCAGACACCGGCAACCACCGCATCCGCCGGGTCGATGCCGGGACCGGTGTCATCACGACCGTGGCCGGTACCGGCAACCCCGGTTTCTCGGGGGACGGCGGCCCCGCCGTTGCGGCGGACCTCGACCTGCCGTCAGCCGTCGCGGTCGTCGATGACGGGACCGTCCTCGTGGCGGACACCTTCAACAACCGCGTGCGTGCGATCGCCCCCGCCGGAACGATCTCGACGGTTGCCGGCAACGATGGCGGCGGCTTCTACTACGACGGAGGACCCGTCGGTTGGACGACGTTGTGGCGTCCTGACGACCTCGCGCTCGATGAAGCCGGCAACGTGTACATCGGTGACAACCGCAATCGGCGTGTCCGCCGTCTCGACTCGGATGGACGGGTCACGACCGTGGCCGGCAACGGGAGCGGCGCGATCAGCGGGGACGGAGGCCCGGCGCTCGGCGCCCAGATCGGCTCGAACACGGGCAGCGCCGTGCGTGACGGTGAGGTCCTGATCGCGAACCCGTCTGAGGGGCTCGTCCGACGGGTCGCCGCAGACGGTCGGATCGACCGCGTGGCCGGCAACGGTGACTACTTCAGTGAGCTGGGCGACGGCGGGCCGGCCACCCAGGCGAACGTGGCAATGGCCTGGGACGTCGCGTGGGACGGGGCTGGCGGCTTCTATGTCACCCAACGGTCGGACGGTCGGATCCGGCACGTCGCGGCGGACGGGACCATCACGACCATCGCCGGGACGGGCGAGCTCGGCTACTCCGGCGACGGATCCCTCGCCACATCGGCGATGCTGAACTTCCCGACGGAGATCATCGTCCTGCCCGACGAGAGCGTCGTCGTCGCAGATTCCGGGAACATGCGGCTGCGACGGATCGACGCGGACACGGGTCTCATCACCACGATTGCAGGCAACGGATCCGACGAGATCACCGGCGATGGTGGCCCGGCCGTCCATGCAGGCGTCGGCCAGGTCCAGGACATCGCGGTCGACGAAGCCGGGCGGATCTACCTCGTGACCGAGGCGCGCGTGCGTCGGATCGATGTCGCCGGCGTGATCACGACGATCGCCGGAGGTGGCGAGGAGTCGTGGCAGTGGGCCGAACCCGGAAGCCCCGCGACGAGCGTCTCGCTATGGAGCCTGTCGTCCGTCGCGCCCGACGGGCTCGGCAACCTGTACGTGAGCAGCTACACGGCGATCATCCGCATCGACGTCGCCGGGCGTGCCTGGCCCTTTGCTGGGGATCTCAGCGTCGGCTATGCCGGTGACGGCGGTCCAGCCTCGGAAGCACGCTTCTACTTCATTTCCGACCTCGCAATCCGGCAGGTCGGTGACGACATCGACCTTCTGGTCACGGCTGCGAGTCAGCGGATCCGCGCGATCAGGCTCGCCGTGATCTCTGACGACGAGTCGCCGAGTCCGTCCGAGTCGCCGACGGTCACCGAGGAACCCGCCCCATCCCCGGGCGGCGACGGAGCGAGCGAACCATCACCCGTAGGCGTCAGCCGGCTATCGGGTGCGGACCGGCTCGAGACGGCGATCGAGGTGTCCCGGGCCGGGTATGGCGACAACGAGGCCCAAGCCGTCGTCCTTGCGTTCGCGGGCGGCTACGCGGATGCGCTGGCGGCTGGCCCACTCGCCGCCCATGTCGGCGGGCCGATTCTGTTGACATACGGCGACTCGCTCGATTCCCGTGTCGAGGACGAGATCGTCCGCGCCCTCGGGCCTGGCGGCAAGGTGTACGTGGTCGGCGGGGCCGCGGTGATCGGCGAGTCGGTCGAAAGCCGCCTGGAACAGGTCGGGTTGCCACACGTGCGTGTCGCCGGCGTCAACCGCTATGCGACCGCGGCAAAGATCGCAGCGCTCCTGCCGGAACCTGGTGCGATCTTCCTGGCATCGGGTCATGGCTACGCGGACGGGCTGGCCGCGGGGCCGGCGGCGGTCGCTGCCGGGGGCGTGATCGTGCTCACTGCAGACGCGAGCCTGCCTCCGGAGACCGCAGCCTTCCTGGACGATCACGACACCGTGCCGCGCTTCGCCGTTGGCGGGGCGGCCAGCCGAGCGATGCCGAGTGCGACAGCGACCGCTACGCGACGGCGACCGCACTGGCGAAGCGCTTCTTTGGCACGACGATCCAGACCGTCGCGTTGGCGAGTGGCAGAACCTTTCCGGACGCGCTGACCGGCGCGGCGCACGCTGCACTACTCGGCGCCCCGCTGCTGCTGAGCGAACCATCTCGACTGTCACCGGCAACCTCGAACTATGTACCCGAAGTGGGCCCCGACGCGGCAGTGCTGTTCGGAGGCGAGGGCACACTGTTCGCGACGGTCGAGACCGAACTGCGGACAGCCATGCGACGTTGAACCCCGTCGAGTTGGCGCTGCGCCGCGTCGGACTGCGCCGTAGTCAGATTCAGTCCCGTGCCCCGGTACGACCCGTGCAGCCACAGAACGGAGCTGGGCGCACCACGCCCACCTCCCGCGGTCAGGCAGGAACGGCTGCCGTCGTGACGAATATCCATGGGACAGCAGTCCCGCACCTACGGCACGACGCCGCGAATTCGGGCCTGCCGGGCAACGGAGAAGTCAAATGCGGACGTCATCACCCCTGTCGCGGATCCTCCAGGTTCTGACGTTGAACCTGGCGACCGCGAGCTTGATCGCGGCTGCGCCGATGACACCGGTTTCCGACACCAGCCTGTCGCTGCGCGGAACGGTCGAACGAGTCCCGGATGGTGACACGGCCACGTGCACGATTACCTACTTCCTCACCGTCCAGGGCAACGGCCACGAACGCGTCGATCTCACTGTCGAGTACTACGTCCCGAGCTCCGACGTCGCCGACCGCACGGAGACGTCGACCGTACGCGTGGAAACCGGCCAGGAGACGACGGTGCTGTCCTGGGACGTGACCGCACCCGACGTCAACGGCTACGGCACAGTCATGACCGCGACCCTGGTCGGCAAGCGTGGCCACGACGTCGCACCCGTCAGCCACGATGCAACGTGCGACGGTTTCGTGGTCGTGACGGAGTAGCGAGGAGCAGCGCACCCGACGCCGCCCCTGCCGCGCGGAATTGGCCGTATGTGCCACGCTGGCCGGTCCGAAGAGAGGGACGATGGTGCGTTGGTTCGTGACGGGGGTTCTGATCGTCGCCGGGGCGGTGGTGCGGTCGCTCACCACGCTGGCACTGCTCGTCGGGCTCGCGAGCACCGTGGGCTTCCTGGTGCTCGCCGGCGTGGGCCCAACACTCAACCCGGCACTCCGCCGCGTCGCCACCGTCGACGTACCGCTGGCGCTGGTGCTCGCCGTCGCCCTCGCCTGGCACCTCCTGGCGCAGGGTTAGGCCCAAATCGTGAATGGTGCTGCGCGGAGCCACGGCTACCGTGCCGATGCGACGTCCGCCTTCTTCGGGCGTGGATGCTCCGGTTGGTTCAGTTCAGGACATAGGTGATCACGTCTGCGGCCGTGTAGGAGGTGCGGCCGTGAAGTAGCCGGCCGAGTCGTGTGAGGTCGTCGCCAGCGGTGAGCAGGGGCGGTTCGTGGTAGCCGCCGGGACGGTGTTGTCCGAGTGCGATCGTGGCGAGTAGGCCGTTGCACAGGCACCGTCGGCCGACGGTGTCGTCGTGTTGGCCGCCCTTGGCGAGGTAGTCGTCGATGGGTTCGGAGGGGCAGCGGTAGCCGATGTGGCCGTCGGGCCGCTCGTAGAGCTCGCGGAGGTAGCCCAGGTCGCAGCGGCGGGGACGCGCATGGTAGGTGTCGTCGTCGCCGATGGTTTCGGGCAGCGGAACGATCTTGAAGGGGTAGCCGGTGGGTGAGGCCACCGGGTCGGTACGGACCGTGAGGCTTCCTGCAGCCACGGCCTGCAGCACCTGCCGTTTGAGGCCGGGATCAAGACCGGACTCCTCGCAGAACGCGAACGCCGTCCCGACCTGCACCCCCGCCGCGCCGTGCGCCTGCGCCTCGACCAGCGCAGCCGGATCGGCGAGGCCACCGGCCAGCCAGAACGGCTGCCCGAGTGCCGCGATGTCAGCCGGGTCCACGTGATCACGGGGACCGTAGATCGGTTCTCCCTGCTCGGAGAGGGGGCCGCGACCGCGCGGTGGGGCGTTGTGGCCGCCGGCGACCGGCGCTTCCACCACAAACCCTTCGGGGGTACCCGAGGCCACCCCCATCAGGTACCTGGCCAGGGTGCTGGACGACACGATGGCGATGAAGGCCGGCCGCCGCAGCGGCGGCATGCTCGTGGCGGCAAGCACCGCCGTCGGGTCGAACCGGCTCACGTGCTCGGCGCCCTTGACCGCGTCGGCAACGGTGATCGGCAACGTGGCTGGTTCGTGCACCGTCAGCCGGTCGAGAACGGCAGGGATACGGGCCGGGATCCCCGCGCCCATGAAGACATAGTCGACCCCCGCGAGCAACGCACCGTAGAGGGTGGGCAACGTCGGCAACTGGATCTTCTCCAGCAGGTTGATGCCGATCGGCCCGTCGTGGCCCTCCTTGGCGAGCCAGACCTCCACGAACGCGGCAGCCACCGTCAACTCCACCAAGCTCTTGGGGGGCCTCAGCGTGTACAGGGGCACCGACCGGAACGGGGCGTGAGCTTCGGCCGAGGGACGCAGGTGGCGCGCCACGATGCGGTCGGCCAAAGCCGGATCAGGGAACCGAACCAACGCACGGCGGACGGCACCGTCGGGGTCGCCCGACATCAGCCGCCGGGCAAGGGTGACCGCGACCGCCGTGCCCGAGACCACGCCGAGCTGGCCATGGATCGCCACTGCGCGGGCGAACTGCCAGGACGACACGCCGACCCCCATGCCGCCTTGGACGATCGACGGATGATCCGACACGGAGGCTCCTGCGTGGCGAGGTGTCCTGCGACCCCGGCAACTTTGCGGTTCCCCACCGGGAAACGGCCGGCTGGCCGACGAGGGCTCCCGCTGAGGGATCGACCGACAGATCTCGGCAGCACCGCGGGCGATCGCCACCCAACACAACACGAACTTGGCCGTCCAGGGACCCTCGGCCCCGCAGGAGCGGGGCCGACGGCCCTTCCGTCGCAAGGACGGATCTGCCGCCGTCCAGGGACAGCACCCCGGGACCGCGACACCGAACGGGATCCCAGCCTCCGAAGCAACGGCGACAGCGCCGAAGTGCCGCACCCGTCCACGACCACTGGGCTTCACTCGCACGATCGGGCGCTCTCGTGGAATGGCGAGACGAGCGAGGGCACAGCCCCATCGAGCGGCACGGCGTGACACGCTCATGACGGCCGGCGAATCGAGGGCGTCGGGAGCTTCCCGTGCAGCGCGGATTCTTGAAGGCCGGAAACCCCACCGGTGACCACCTAGTGGCGTTGCGTGACCGATTGTGTGCAGAGAGTAGCCAGACGCTCCTCCGGGATGGTGGGCTCGGAGTCGTACGTCAAAAACAGGGAAGGCGACGCGTGGAGCCGGTTCAGGGTCCGACACAGAGGACGGTGCATTGGCTGGCGCGGCTTCGAGCGCGGGATGCCGTCATGCTCACGGTCGGGCTGCTGGGTGCGTCCTGGATCGTGGTGTATCTGGCTGGCGGCGCCGATCGTTTGCCGCCCCATCTGTTCTACGCGCCGATCGTGGTGAGTGCGGTGCGGTTCCACCAGCGAGGCGGTGTCGCGGTCGCAGTGGCTGCGATGCTGGTGGCTGGCCCGCTGCTGCCGGCTCAGGTCGCGAGCGGCATGGCCCAGCAGCCCAGTGACTGGCTGGCTCGCGGCGGGTTCTTCGTTCTCGGCGGCTTGCTGATCGCGGCCCTGATGCGCGGCATCGAACACGCCCATCAACAGCAGTTGACACTCGCAACTCGGCACCGGGATCTGATCGAGAAGGCCGCAGCGATCGTGCAGTCGGTTTCCCATGAATTCCGTACGCCACTCACGGTGATCACTGGAAGTGTGGAACTGCTGACGACCCGTGAGCTCGTCGAGCCTGCCGGGCGCGAGCTTCTCGGCGCGATGAACCGGGCAAGCCAGCGACTGGACCACCTCACCCAGGTCGTCCTCGCTGCCACTGACGATTTGCCGGACATCGTGCTCGAGCAAGCCCCTTTGGTGCTCGAGGACGTCATCGCCGAGGTGGTGCGTCACCTGCCCCACGACGGTGGCCACGACCGCATCGCTCTCGACGTCGCACCGGACGCCCGGGTTTTGATCGGTCCGCCCGTTGTCCTGCGCACGCTGCTGGGGATCCTGCTCGACAACGCACTCAAGTTCGCTCCGGTCGACACCCCCGTGGAGGTTGCGGCCTGGCGTGAGCCCGATCAGGTGATCATCACGGTTCGCGACCACGGCCCGGGCATCCCCGATGGTGACCTCGCACGGATCTACGAAGTCTTCACACAAGCGGATAGGACGACCGCGGACGCCAAGGGCGGACTCGGCCTCGGCCTGTCCGCCGCCCGCCGGCTCGCAACGCAGGTGGATGGCACCGTCGAGGTCACGTCAGTTCGCACCGGCGGCACGATCGCCTCGGTCCGGCTGCCTCAACGACGCCATGCCGACCAGAAACGGAGCGTGCGGGTCGACCGGCCCGTCACCGCTTCGACGACCGGCAGGGTCGTAGACTTGCCTTCCCGTTAAGGGCGGTTGTGGTGCCCGATGTTCGTGACAGGCTGGAGATCCACCTGTTCGGTGGCTTCTCCGTCATGCGGGCCGGCGAGCCGTTGCCGCCGTTGCCCAGCCGGACCGGCCGGCTGCTGTTCGCCTATCTGGCCTTGCATGCCGGGCAGCCACAGCCACGCAGCTTCCTCGTGGACTTGTTCTGGTCCGATGTCGACGAGGCCAGAGGTCGGCGACGTTTGTCGCACGTGCTCTGGCAGGTCCAGGACGTGCTCGAGGAGTTGGCCCCAGGCCGAACATTCGTCCGAGCAACGGGCGACTCGGTCACCTTCGATGCGTCGAAGGACTATTGGCTCGACGTCGAGGAGTTCTCGGCACGACTGGACCGTGTCGAGCAGCCACGCGAGCAGCTGGCAGGTGCGGAGCGTGAGCTGCGGCGATGCATTGATCTGTATCGCGGAGATCTGCTTGCCGGCTACTACGAACCGTGGGTCATCGACGAGCAGCAACGCCTGTCCCACCGGTACGTGACCGCCCTGTCGCGGCTGGTGGAGCTGTGCAAGGCGCGAGGCAACTTCGACGACGCGCTCACGTTTGCGCGTCGGATCACCCACGAGTCTCCCCTACGTGAGGACGCCCACCGTGAGGTGATGCGCCTGTGTGTGCTGCTCGGCCAGCCTGGTCAGGCGCTCGAGCAGTTCGAACGTTGCCGGTCGGTCCTGGCCGAGGAGTTGGACACCGAGCCGGACTCTCTGACCGTGGCATTGGTGGAGCGCGTAGCTGCAACACGCCAGGCACCGTCGGTGCGTCGACGGGCGAACCAGTTCGTCAGCGACCGCCTCGTCGGGCGCAATCGGGAACGCGAGATCCTGCTCGACGAACTCGAGGCAGCCCTGGCCGGTCGAGGTCGGATCGTCCTGGTCGAAGGTGCGCCGGGCATCGGAAAGTCACGGTTGCTGGCCGAGGTTGCCGACGACGCCGCTTGGCGCGGCTTCACCGTGTTGTGGGGCGCATGTGACGAGACCGCCTCCACAGTGCCCTACGGTGCGGTTCGGCGGGCCATCGAACCCGAACTGCTGCCGGTCCGTGTTGCGCAGCTCCGGCATACACAGGACCGTGTCTGGCTCGACGTCGCCGGACTCGTGCTGCCCCAATTGGCAGGCGCGGGACCGCCGGCAGCATCGTTGCAGGGACCCGAGCAGACCGACCGGATGCGTGAGGCACTTTCCAGAGTGCTGACTGGGCTGACAGACCACGCCCCTGTCCTACTGGTGCTCGAAGACCTGCACTGGGCGGATGACGAAACCCTGGGCCTGCTGCGTTGGCTGGCACGACCGACAAACACCGGTCATCTGGTGATCGTGACCAGCTTCCGCGACCAGCAGGCGCGTGACGACGAGCGGACCTGGTCGGTGTTGCGCGCGCTGGACCGTGATGCACGACCACGTCGGGTCCAGTTGACCGGCCTGACCGCGTTCGAGATCGTCGAGCTTGCCGGAGAGGTCCTCAAGCAGCCCGAGATCCCTGTTGTGCTGACCTCGCGGCTGCATCGCGAGAGTGGTGGGAACCCGCTGTTCGCCCTGGAGCTGCTGCGGGCACTACGGGACCGGGGCTCGCTGCGGGGGGACGGCACGGAACTCCTCGAGCATCTGGAGATCCCTGTCACGGCCGATCTGCGTTCGCTGATCGCCGAGCGCCTGGGCTTGGTGGACCACGAGGCCCGGTGGGTACTCGAAGCAGCTGCCGTCGCCGGAGAAGAATGCCGGGTCGAGGTTCTCGGCCAGGCCACCGGCTTGGACGGTCCCGCGCTCACCACCGCCCTGGGCCGGTTGCTGTCAGCCAACCTTCTCGAACAGACCGAGCAAGGGTGCCGGTTCGCGCATGCGGTCACCCGCCGGGTCGTGCTCGAAGGTCTGCCGCAGGACACACGCACCCGGCTGCACCAAGCCGTCGGTGAAGCGCTTGCCGAGGTCGAGCCCGACCGCATTGAGGCGCTGGCGACTCACTTCGCCAAGGCCGGGAACAGCCGGATGGCGCTCGGCTACACCCGCGAGGCTGCAGCCCGTGCGATCACGTTGCATGCCTACGCGACCGCGGCGCGACACCTGACCGCGGCCGTCGAGTTGATGGCCTCGACCCCGGTGTCCACCGATGAACGCTTCACGATCCTGCTCCAGCTTGGCGAGGTCCTGGATGTGCTCGGCGAGCGGTCCCGGCAGGCGAGTGTCCTGGACGAGCTGGAGGTGCTTGCTGCCGGGGACGTCCACCGAGAACTCGACGTGTTGCAGCGCCGCGCTCTGCTGCTCGGTCACACCGGACAACTCGACGACGCGGAGCAGATCGCCCGCCGAGCCCTCGTAACGGCGCGCAGCTCCGCGCCCGACCGGTCGGCCGGCGCTGCGGTGACCCTCGCCCACGTCCTGAGCTGGTCGGGCGACAACGTTGCCGCGATCGACGTGTTGGCTGAGTTCGTCGAACAGACCGGGGACGATGACCCGCTGGCCCCCGAGTTGCTGTTTGTCCTGGGCACCGCGATGCGGTTCGTGCAGCAGTACGACCTCGCCGAAGCCAGACTCCGCACCGCCCTGGAGATTGCCCAGCAACGCAACGACCACCGCGCGGCCACCCAACTGCTCGGAGCCCTTGCCGACCTGCACACCGAGGTCGGGCGCACTCATCCCGCACTCGAGGAGTACACCGAGGCCATCGCACTCGCCAGGCAGATCGGTTACCGCCACCGCGAAGGCGTCAGCCTGCTCAACCGAGGCAACCTGCTGCAGTCCACCGGCCATCCCGTCGACGCCCGCGCTTCGTACGACGCAGCCGAACGGATCTTCGCGGACCTGGGTAACCGGCGAGGCCTGGCCATGGTCCAGCTCAACCGGGCGTGGCTGAGGCACCGCTGGTTCGGTGATGACGACACCGCGCGCGCCGACGCCGACGCCGCGCGTGCCTACTTCGCCGATACGGCCAACCCTGCCAGCGAGGCCCTGTGCTTGGAGACACTGGCCGGCATCCACCGCCGACGGGGCGAGCATGCGCAGGCCGCCCGGTACCTGACTCAGGCAATCGAGGGCGCCCGACAAGCGGACGAGCATCGTGCCGAAGTGCAGATTCTGCGTGGCCTCACCGAGCTCGCACTCACGATCGGCGACCATCCGGCAGCCGTACGTCACGCCCAGCAGGCCCTGATCACGGCACGACGGCTCGGACTCGTCGACCTACAGGCCGACATGACCAGCCTGCAGGCCATCGCCCTCCTCGAGCTTGACATGGAGGAAGCGTGGGCAGCAGCCGAGGCCGCCGACGCCGGCACTGCGGATGCGCTCGAGCCGCATCGGGTCCACCACCGGATCGGCGTTGTGGCGGAACGAACCGGCCACACCCAAGCCGCCGTCCACCACGCCACGCGAGCCACACGGCTGTATCAGCACGCGATCTTGGACATGACCGATCGCGAACAGCGCAGCGCCACCGACCGCGATCCCGAACACCAGGCGATCATGGCTGCGGCCGATCAGCTCCTCCCTCGCAGCATCGCTGTGCCGATGGCACCGCGCTCGGGACCGCGCGGCCGACCGCTCAGCCCCGATGAGAAGATCACGGTCAGCCTCACGCTCGGCCCACGCCCATCGAGTCCTCACGAACGCCGAAAGCAGATTCTCGACGTGCTGGCCCAGACCGAAGCCCAGCACGCAGAGGCGACCGTCACCTCACTCGCCACCATCTTCGACGTCAGCACATCGACGGTCCGTCGCGACCTGGACCAGCTGCGAAAGGCGGGTCACGACGCCCGAACGCGCGGGACCGGCGTCGGGTGACCGCCGCCAGGCAGCGATGATCACCTAGTCCGAGACGACCCAGCCCGCCGCGCAGACACCAGACAGACACCCCGCGGCGAACTTCCGGTTGCACCCACCAACCGGAGCTGTCATGAGGAAGCGTCTCACCGTCACACTGTTCGTCTGGGCCACCCTGCTGGTCACGTCCGCCCAGCCCGCCCTTGCCGGCATCCAGAACATGGGCTGACCGACCAAATCGGACGCCCGTCGGCTCCCGCAGTCCCTGACGACTCGCGGGGGCCGACGGGCGTCCGAGACCTGCCCGACCGGATGAGTGGGGATGCATGGACCTGCAGCGCATCGCCATCGAGCACGTCCCGGAGGCGGTTTCGGTCCATGATGTCGAAGGACGCTACCTCTGGGCGTCGGCCGAGTTCGCCGACCTGCTCGGATTCGAGCCGGACAGCCTGGTCGGCCGCCAGGCCTACGAGTTGTTTCACCCCGAGGACATCCCCGAGATCCAGGTCTCCCACGAGACCATCACGGCACTGCCCGCCACCTACACGGTGAAGTATCGGATCCTCACCGGCGACCGGACCTACCGGTGGGTGGAGTCCGTCAGCCGGCTTGTCGAGCAGCATGGGGTCATCGTCTCGGCGACGCGGCCGATCGACCGTCGCCGGTCCGCCCTCGACGCGCTCGAGGCCGAGCGGCTTCTGGCCGACAGACTCCGAGAACTCGCCCGCCAGCAGGAAGGCTTCCTGACCGCCATCTCCCACCGTGCCCGCAACCCGTTGACCATCGTGCATGGACTGGCCGAGATGCTCTCGGCCCGTTGGCGTGACATCGACGAGGAGCGCGTCGACGACCTCCTCGGCCGGCTCGTGGCCAACACCACCCAGCTGTACACGCTGCTGTCCGACGTGACCCAAGCCGAGCAACTGTCCCGCCGCGCCCGCCGGGTGAAGGCACGGCCCGTCGACGCCGGCCGCATCGCACAGGAAGAAGTCGCAGCCCTCGCTGACCCGACGTCGCCGATACATGTGGACATCACCACCGGCAGCCTCGTGTTCGCCGACCCGGAGATGCTCCACATCGTGCTGCGGATCCTCATCCAGAACGCAACCCAACACACGCCACCTGGCACCACCGTCCGCGTCACGGCCGAACGTCGAGTCGAGGGAACCACCATCATCGTCGAGGACGACGGGCCCGGCATCCCCGAACCAAGCCGAGACGCCATTTTCGCCGCGTTCCACCGCACAGACAACGATGACCACAATCCTGGCCTCGGACTGGGACTGTCCACCGTCGCCGAGATCGCCGCAGCACACCGTGGGCGCGTCTGGGTCGAGGAACGCGATGGCGGTGGTGCCTCCTTCCGCATCCTGTTTCCCAGCGCCACCAAAGAGAGCCGCGACCTCCAACCCGATGCCGACCTGACCTCGGCCGGCTCCGATCCGGACGCCTGGTCACGCCCGCTCACCATCGTCGCCGTCGACGACGACCCAGCGGTGCTAGCCCTCATGCAGATGGCCCTCCAGGCCGAAGGGCATCAGGTACACACCGTCGACAACGGCCTGGACGCACTCACCGAGATTCTCAACCGCGTCCCGGACCTCGTGATCCTCGACATCATGATGCCCGGTCTCGACGGCCAAGAGGTCACCCGCACATTGCGGTCCAGCCGAAAGATCCGACACATCCCCGTGCTCATCTGCTCCGCGCTCACCGGCGAGACCTCCCGATGGGACGCCCAAGCCGCCGGAGCCGACGGCTACCTCGCAAAGCCCTTCGACGTGGACAAGCTGCTCGCCGCCATCCGGCAGGTCACCGAGCCCAGCCGGCAACGCGTGAGCCCCGACCTCCTCGGGGACAATCACGGCGCCGATGAGTGACCACGGTCCCCGCGGCACGCATCCGGTGCGGGTCGGTGAACGGTGCCCCGCACTCTCCCAAAGGGGATTGAGAGCCGCGTCCGTCCACCTGTGCAAACGCTCCGGCGATTCGATCAGGTGACCAGACCGAAACGCAGCACCTCAGGATGGAGCGCGAACCGACGATGGGTCTGTCCAACACCACCATCCGGCAGGCATCCAACTGCAACGCGGCCAGAACTGGAACTGACGTCAGTGTCAACAGTACAAACCCAACGTGATGGACACGTCACAGGCGCCGGCGACTGGTCGACCCAGCGCCAGCCCGTCTTTGCGTACCGACCGCCGCAACCACCGGTGCGTCGTCAGCCGCGTCACGCCCTGTCACCAACCAACCGGAGCCGATACGTCAAGCATGACCCGAACTCGCACAAGCCCCAACCCCGTCAGTTGGCATCGCGTTGGCATCGCGTGTGGATTTCGGCGCGAGGCCTGCGCGGAGGGACGCTACGGTGAATCCGCGCCTGACCTGCGGTTTGAGCGGAGGGAGGGGGATTTGAACCCCCGAGACCCTTGCGGGCCTACCCGCTTTCGAGGCGGGCGCACTCGGCCGGACTATGCGATCCCTCCAGATCGCCCATCGGGCGAGCGCGCAGGGTACGGGGCGGCGACCGACACCGGCAACAGCAGGCGTCACGATCTCGGGATCAGCCCCACGATCTCGTCTCGGCATGACCGTCTACCAGTTCGCCTGTCCGCGGCAACTGAAGTCGGAAACGTGCGCCGCGGCCGAGGTCCGAGTCCAGCATGAGATCGCCATCGAGGTCCCGCGCCAGTGCCCGCGCGATCGCCAGGCCCAGTCCCGCTCCTGCGGTCCGATGCAGGTGGTCGCCCAACCGGCCGAACTGGCGGAACACACGGTCCTGGTCCCATGGCGCGATCCCGGGACCCTCGTCAGCGACCTCGATCCCCGCCCACTGGTCGATTCCGCTCACCTTGATCCGCACGTCGCCGTCCGTGTGACGAAGCGCGTTGTCGACGAGTTCGTCGATGATCCTCGTCACCGCCATGCGGTCGCCGAGCCCCATGACGCCGGTGCCGCGTCGACCAGCACCCGCCGCCGCTGCTCGATCGGCAACCGGGACAGGCCGATCTCGACCACTCGCGATCCGCGACGAGCAGGAGGTCGTCGATCAGGAACCGCAGCCGGTCCAGCTGCCTGGCCATCGACGCAACGATCTGGTCGCGCTGCGGACCGTCGATCCGGTCGCCGACCGCCGCCAGCGTCTCGACGAAGCCCTGCAGCGGTGTCAGCGGCGTCCGCAGTTCGTGCGACATCGTCGCGATGAAGTCCGTCTTGAGCTGCTCGACCTCGCGGACGCCGGTGATGTCCCTGGCGACGATGACCGCGCCCCCGAGATTGCCCGTGCCAGAGCGAATGGGGTTGAGGCTGCACCACAGCCACCGCCACTCGCCGTCCCGGCGCAGCGCCTGCAGCTCGACCCCAAGGTGTTGCCCCTGGCCTGCCAGCGGCTGTGTCACGACATGCTCGCCGGCCGGGTCGACGAGGTCCTGCCCGCCAGCGTCGCGCAGCCGAAGGACCATGTGCCATGGGAGCGCCTCGTCGACGGTGACGCCCTGCACCTCGCGGGAGCGGTGGAACTGCATGAGCGGCAGGGTGCGGCCAGCGACGATCAGCAACCCAGAAGGACCTCGGCGGTCGCTGGCGGCCCGGCCCGCCATGCTCCGATGCCGACCGCGGGTCAGACAGCGACGGTGAGGACAACCACGAACCCGACCGCGGCGCGACGGCTCCCCTGGGGGCAGGCACTGACGCGTGGTCGTGGCGACATGGCCGTGGCTTCTCGAGGTCCTGGCCTCGCAGGAGGACCACCCTCCCTGCGCACTGTCCGCTCGGGACCTTCCAGACTCCACCGTGCCGTCGAACAGCCAGGAATGACTGGGCAATGCGGCCCATCTTCACCGGACCGTATGGCCCGGGTAGACCGTGCGCTCGTAGTCGCGCATCATCCTCGTCGCGCTGAACTGTGGGCCCAGCGTCATCAGGGAGGCCTTCATCATCTGCACCCAGCCGTGCGGCACACCGTCCTTGCCTCGGTCGTAGAAGGTCGGCAGGACCTCCTTGGACAGCAGTTCGAACAGGGCTTGGGAATGCTCATGGTCCTGGTGGCCGTGGTCAGGGTCGATCGAGCCGTCGATCCCCCAGCCGTTGGTGCCGTCGTAGCCCTCGGCCCACCAGCCATCCAGCACGCTGAGGTTCAATCCGCCGTTCAGCACGACCTTCATGCCGCTGGTCCCCGACGCCTCGAGCGGCGGCCGCGGGACGTTCAACCAGACGTCACAGCCGCTGGTCATACGCCGCCCGACCTCGATGTCGTAGTCCTCGATGAACACGACCCGTTCGGCGATCGCGCGCGAACCCCGGTACGCGAACAGGTCCCGCACGATCCCCTTGGCACCGTCGTCCTTGGGGTGCGCCTTCCCGGCGATGAGCAACTGCAGGCGCTGGTCGCCCGTCAGCAACGAGATCATGCGGTCCACGTCCCTGGTCAGCAGGTTCAGACGCTTGTAGGCGGCCACTCGGCGGGCGAACCCGACAGTGAGGACGTCGGGGTGCATGGTGTCCAGCGCTGCTGCGACGTAGTCGAGGCTCTCGCCCCGGCGGAGGCGGTCCGTGGCCGACCGGTCGCGGATCCAGGTCGTGAGGTCGCGGCGGGCGAGTTGGCGGGCACCCCAGAGCAGTTCGTCTGGGATGTCCTGGACGGCCTCCCACGTCGCGGGGTCCTCGGCGCGACGCCACCAGCCCTCGCCGAGGTACTGGTCGAGCAGACCGCGGAAGTGCAGTCCCATCCACGTGGGCAGATGGACACCGTTGGTGACGTGGCGGATCGGCACGTCCTCGACCGGGCCCGGGAACAGGTCGTTCCACATGGCCCGGGCGACCTCGCCGTGGCGCTCACTGACCCCGTTGGTCGATCGAGCCAGCCGGATCGCGATCGGGGTCATGCCTGCCGGTTCGTGGGTTCCAGCGTGGACGCGGCCGAGGTCCACGAGTTCGTGGGGCTCCAGGCCGAGCCGTTGCGGCAGGCTCGGCAGCGCCGAGAGCAGGGTTTCGGGTGGGTAGGTCTCGTTGCCAGCGGCCACCGGGGTGTGGGTCGTGAACACGCATCTCTGGCGGACCGACTCACGCGCGTCGTGGAACGTCGCGCCGCGGGCGACCTCGTCAGCGGCCAACTCGAGGGCGGCCTGCGCGGCATGGCCCTCGTTGAGGTGCACGACGCCCGGCTCGATGCCGAGGGCACGCAACACCCGGATCGCGCCGACGCCGAGCACCGTGTACTGGGCCAGGCGGATGTCGGGGTCCGAGTCGTACAGTCGCGCCGTCGTCCACCCCTCGGCGGGTTCGTTGACCGGCAGGTCCGTGTCCAGCAGGAACAACGGGACCCGGCCGACCTGCACCTGCCAGACCCGCGCGACAACGTCCGACCCACGGACCGGGACCCGCACGAGCATCTGCTGCCCATTGCTGTCGGTCACCCGGATCAGAGGTCCGGTCGCCGGGTCGTACGGCACCCACGACTCGTGCTGCCACCCCGCGGCGTCGAGGCGCTGCTGGAAGTAGCCGAGTCGGTAGAACAGACCCACGGCCACCATCGGCAGCGCCAGGTCCGACGCCTCCTTGACGATGTCGCCGGCGAGCACGCCGAGCCCGCCGGAGTACTGCGGCAGCGATTCGTGCAGGCCGAACTCGGCGCACAGGAACGCGACCGGCCGGTCCGGGTCGAGGTCGCCGCTGAAGGGCCGCTCGAGGTCCTGCTGAAGGGCGGCGGCAGCAGCGTCGACACGGTCGACGAACGCCGGGTCCGCGGCGGCGGCACCCAGCACCTGCGGGGTCGCCTCCACGAGCAGCCGGACGGGGTTGTGGCGGGTGAAATGCCACAGTTCCGGGTCGATGGCCTCGAACAACTCGCTGGCACCCGGCAACCACGACCACGCCACGTTGTAGGCGATCGTTGCAAGGGGCCGCAGCGGCTCGGGCAGGCGGGCGGCCAACGATCCAGTGGCCCGGTCGAAGTCCCTGAGCGTCAGCCCGTTCGGAAGGTTCGCGGTCGTCACGTCAGAACAGCCTTCTGGTTGTTGTCACAACGGGGGTCAGTGTGCCTCCACCCGACGCAACAGCATCAGGTGGTGGTGGGTGAGTGTGACCTCGACACCGGCGGGGACGACCTCGCGGTCCGCAGGTGGCAGCCCATCAGCCGTGTCGAGGACCAGTTGCCAGGCGTTCCCGAACACGCCGCCGGCCAGGACGAACCTCCGCTCGTCGGTGTTGGCGTTCAGCAGCAGCAGGTACGAGGAGTCAGCCACCGGTTCGCCGCGGTCGCCGCGCCGCTTGATGGCCTGCCCGTTGAGGAAGACCTGCATGGACTTGGAGGTACCGACCTGCCAGTCGGCCTCGGACATCTCCTGCCCGGCCCGGGTCAGCCACGCGGTGTCGTAGGCCCGCTCGTCGTGACCGAGCCGGCCGACCAGCCAGTGTCGCCGACGGAACACGGGATGAGCCCTGCGGTAGGCGATCAGCCCTTGCACGTAGGTGAGCAGCCCCTCGTCCTTGCCGTCCCAGTCCAGCCAGGTCAGCTCGCTGTCGATGCAGTAGGCGTTGTTGTTGCCGAGTTGGGTGCGGCCGAGTTCGTCACCGGCCAGCAGCATCGGAACCCCCTGGGACAGGAGCAGCGTCGCCAACAGGTTGCGCTGCTGGCGGGCACGAAGGGCGAGCACGGCCGCGTCGTCCGTCGGGCCCTCGACGCCGCAGTTCCACGACCGGTTGTCGTCGTGGCCGTCCCGGCTGTCCTCACCGTTGGGCTCGTTGTGTTTGTCGTCGTAGCTGACGAGGTCACGCAGCGTGAACCCGTCGTGAGCGGTCACCAGGTTGATGCTGGACAGTGGTCCCCGGCCAGTGTGGGCGAAGACGTCCTCGCTGCCGGCAAGCCGTGCCGCGACCTCGGGCAGGGTCTCGTCGATCCCGCGCCAGTAATCGCGGGCGGTGTCGCGGAACCGGTCGTTCCACTCGGCCCATGGCGGAGGGAACCGGCCGAGCTGGTAGCCGTCGAGGCCGAGGTCCCACGGCTCGGCGATCAGCTTCACCGCAGACATGACCGGGTCCTGGTGCATGGCGGCCAGGAACGCGGCGTCGGCCGCGAACCCGTGGTCGGTCCGGCCGAGCGAGGTGGCGAGGTCGAACCGGAACCCGTCGACATGACAGTCGGTCACGAGGTAGCGGAGGCTGTCCATGACCAGGGCAAGCGTCCCCGGCACACGCAGGTCGACCGTGTTCCCGCACCCCGTGTAGTTGACGTTGTGGTGACGGTCGTCGCGTGCGAGCCGGTAGTAGGCCTCGTTGTCGATGCCGCGCAGGGACACGGTCGGGCCGATGGCACCGAGCTCGGCAGTGTGGTTGTAGACCACGTCGAGGATGACCTCGATGCCTGCGGCGTGCAGATGCTTGACCATCCCCTTGAACTCGTCAACGACGCCCTGCGGGTCCCGGGCGTGTGCGTAGGCGGAGTGCGGAGCGAACCAGGCGATCGGGTTGTAGCCCCAGTAGTTGACCTGCCCGCGGGCGGCGACGGTCGGCTCGGTGAGGAACGCCTGCACGGGAAGCAGTTCGACGGCCGTGACCCCGAGCGCGGTCAGGTGCGCGATGGCGGCGTCGTGGGCCAGCCCCGCGTAGGTACCGCGCAGTTCCGTCGGCACGTCGGGATGCTGCTTGGTGAACCCTTTGACGTGGACCTCGACGATGACGGTGTCGTCCCACGGCGTGCGCGGGTGGGTGTCGCCCGCCCAGTCGAAGGACGGGTCGACCACGACGCCGCGCGGGACGAACTGCGCACTGTCGGCGTGGCTTGGCACGTCAGCCCGGTAGTCCCCGTCGAAGTCCCTGACGGCGGGGTCCCAGGTGAACGCGCCGTCGATGGCGCGCGCATACGGATCGAGCAGCAACTTGTTCGGGTTGCAGCGGTGTCCGATGCCCGGCGAGTACGGCCCGTGCACCCGGTAGCCGTAGCGCATGCCCGGTCCGACACCCGGCACGAACCCGTGCCAGCGGTGATCCGTGTTGGCGGGCAGGTCGAGGCGGATCTCGTCGCCACCTTCGGGGAACAGGCACAGTTCGACCCGTTCGGCGACACGGCTCCACAGGCTGAAGTTGGTGCCGTCAGCGGTCGGTCGGGCGCCGGCCGGAAGTGGCGAACCGGGCCAGATCTCATGTGTCAAGGAAGTCACCGCAGGTCGGCAAGCGGACGACTGTACGGCCAGGGCGCTCGGGACATCGACTCGGCGTGAGCGCTCACTGCTCGCCGTCGTACTCGAAGACGACCATCGCGAGCGGCGGCAGCATGACCGGCAGGGACTGGTGGAAGCCGTGCATCGCTGCGGCCTCGGTGTCGACCTTGCCGAGGTTGCCGACGCCGGAGCCGCCGTAGTCGGCGGCGTCCGAGTTCACGGCCTCGCGCCACGATCCCGCGTGTGGCACACCGACGCGGTAGCCCTCGCGCGCGACGGGCGTGAAGTTGCAGACCACGAGCACGTCATTGGCCCCGTCCGCCATGCGCAGGAATGACACGACGCTCTGTTCGGTGTCGGAGGCGTCAACCCACCGGAACCCCGACGGGTCGCAATCGCCGGCGTGCAGTGCCGGTAGGTCGCGGTAGGCGCTGGCGATGTCAGCCGTGAACCGTTGCAGTCCGCGATGACCTTCGTTCTCGAGCAACCCCCACTCGAGTTGTTCGCCGTGCGCCCACTCGCGGCGTTGCCCGAACTCGCAGCCCATGAACAGCAGCTTCTTGCCAGGCACGGTGAACTGGTAGCCGAGCAGCAGCCGCAGGTTCGCACGCTGCCGCCACTCGTCTCCCGGCATCTTGTTGATCAGCGAGCCCTTGCCGTGCACGACCTCGTCGTGGGACAACGGGAGGCAGTAGTTCTCGGCGTGCTGGTAGACGCTGCGGAACGTCAGTCCACCGTGGTGGAACCGGCGGTGGATCGGGTCCTTGGACATGTAGTCCAGGGTGTCGTTCATCCAGCCCATGTCCCATTTGAACCCGAACCCGAGCCCACCGAGGTAGGTCGGCCGCGACACCATCGGCCATGCAGTCGACTCCTCGGCGAACACCTGCACGTCCGGGTGCGCGCTGTAGATCTCGGTGTTCATCCGTCGGAGGAACTCGATGGCCTCGATGTTCTCGTTGCCGCCGTGCTCGTTCGGGATCCACTCGCCGTCCTCGCGGGAGTAGTCGAGGTAGAGCATCGACGCGACTGCATCGACCCGGATGCCGTCGGCGTGGTAGCGGTCCAGCCAGAACAGTGCACTGGACAGCAGGAACCCGCGGACCTCGCTGCGGCCGTAGTTGAAGATGTAGGACTGCCAGTCCGGGTGGAACCCCTGGCGCGGGTCGGCGTGCTCGAACAGGTGCGTGCCGTCGAACATCCCGAGGGCGAACTCGTCGGTCGGGAAGTGCGACGGAACCCAGTCCAAGATCACGCCGATCCCGGTCTGGTGCAGGCGGTCGACGAGATACATGAAGTCTTGCGGCGTGCCGAACCGTGACGTCGGCGCGAAGTACCCGGTGGACTGGTAGCCCCACGAGCCATAGAACGGGTGCTCCATCACCGGCAGGAACTCGACGTGCGTGAAGCCGAGTTCGGTGACGTGCGCGATCAGCGGGTCGGCGACCTCGCGGTAGGTGAGGTGGCGCCGACCGTCCTCGCCTCGCTGCCACGAGCCCAGGTGGACCTCATAGATCGAGATCGGCGATCGGTGGGTCTGTCGCTGTCCGCGTTCCGCCATCCAGTCGGCGTCGTCCCACTCGTAGGACAGGTCCCAGACCTTCGATGCGGTTGACGGCGGGGTCTCGGTGTGGACGGCGAAGGGATCGGCCTTGTCGGTGCCCTTCCCGTTCGGGCCGACGACGTGGAACTTGTAGGCGTGCGCGTACTCGACGCCGGGGACGAAACCCTCCCAGATCCCCGACGAACCGCGGGGCGACAGCGGGATCGTGCCGGGGTCCCAGCCGTTGAAGTCCCCCATGACGTTGACGCCCTTGGCGTTGGGGGCCCAGACCGCGAAGTGCACGCCGGCCTGCCCGTCCCGTTCGGTCAGGTGCGCCCCGAGGTGGTCGGCGAGCCTCAGGTGGGTGCCCTCGTTGAACAGGTACACGTCGTCGTCGGACAGCATCGATGTCGGCGTCGGTTGCCGTGTCTCTGTCGTCTTCTTCGTCATCGTCGCGTCCTCTCGTCGTCCCTGCGTGGCGGCCTCACAGGTCGGTGGCCAGCCGTCGGTGCACCGCGCCCAGCGGGATGGCGACCCAGTCGGGGCGGTTGTTCAACTCGTACATCAGCTCGTACAGGGTCTTCTCGAGGACGTACGCGTCCAGAAGTCGGTCGATCTCGTCGGCAGTGTCGGGCAGCACCTGCGACGGGGCGTGCTCCATGTAGCCGCGCAGGTAGGCGACCCCGGCCCACGTGCCCCACCAGGTCGCCATGTCCTCGAGGGCACCACCGCGCGACTCGGCGGCCTGCCCGCGGTCGAGCAGACGCCGCACGCCCACGTGTCCGGCGTACTGGAAGGAGCGCAGCATCCCGGCGACGTCCCGCAGCGGGGACCGCTTCAGGCGCCGTTCGGACACAGGGTCGGCCGGCTCGCCCTCGAAGTCGATGATCTGGTAGTCGCGGCCGGTCCACAGCACCTGCCCGAGGTGGTAGTCGCCATGCGTGCGGGTCCGGGCCCCAGTCAACTTGTCGGTCTTGAGATGTTCGAACCGGGCGAGCAGATCGGCCTCGCGCTCGCCGAGGTCGCGCGCGAGGTCGACCACGTCGTCGTCGAGCGAACCGATGCTCCTGCGGAGCAGTTGCAGGCTGCGACGGGTCCGGGTCCGCATGTGCTGATAGACGCTGCGCTGGTACAGGCTGGTGAACCCCTCGGGGGCGAAGTCGGGATCCTCGGTGTCCGACGCCAGCGCCGCGTGCAGTTCGGCGGTCCGCTGACCGAGCAGGTGCGCGTTGTCCGCGTAGGTCCCCAGCCCGAGCATCACCTCCTCGGGCAGTTCGCTGCGCGCGAGGACGGCGATGGACCTGGCGGGCGCCCGCAGCGTCTCGGTCGACGACAATTGCTTGTCGAGCCACTGGTCCACCGCCCCGAGCGCCTGCCGCCAGGCGTCGCCCTCGTTGGGGACGAACTGCTGCAGGATCGCGATCGTGCGCACCGGGGACCGGCGGCCGGTCTGGTACTCGACGGCCCCGACGACCGGTGGCGTGTGCTCGAACTTGGCCCGCTCGGTCAGGAAGCGGCCGACCTCCAGGTCGGGGTTCTGGCCGAGGTCCGGCCGGCGGATCACCTTCAGCACGTAGTCCTCGCCGAGCAGGACCGACGTGTTGGACTGCTCGGCGCCGACAGGGTCGATCGGCAGGTCGCGCACGGATGCCGGCAGCTTCTGGCCCTTGGCACGCCAGCCACGCAGGTCCCCGTTGCGTCCCGACAGCGCCCGGCCGCGCCGCATCAGGTCGACCATGGCACGGACGGTCGCCGTATCCCACAACGCGTCGTAGAGCAGCCCGTCCTGCGCCTCGCCGCGACCGACGACCTCGGCGAGCGCGGCCTCGGGTCGGTTGGCCCGCAACGCCTCGGCGGCATCGCCGACCGCGAAGGCCAGCGGCACCACATAGACATCGGGGTCACCATCGGCGTACTCGACCTCGACCAGCGTCAGGCTGGTGTCGGCGTTCGTCCCCGGCAGCCGGACCGCCTCGATCATCGAGGTCTTGCGGATCTTGCGGGCCTTGCCGCCGAACCAGCGGCGCTGGCCGAGCACGTCCTCGAAGTGGCGATTCAGGGTGGCCCCGTTGGTGCCGAGCTTGGGCCAGGTCGCCGTGGTGGCGACCTCGGGGATCGTGCGGGCGACGGTCGGCCGGTCCGGTGTGGTCGCGCCGGGGTACTTCGTGCTGAGCAGTTCGTGGCTGGCCTCGAGCGAGAACCAGTAGTAGCCGTAGGGGCCGAGCGTGATGACATACGGGTGGTCCTCGACGACCGGGAACGGCGTCGACCCGAACATCTCGACCGGGCGGTAGCCGGGGTAGTCGGACAGGTCGAGCGAGCACGACTGCGCGTGCCGGGACAGGTTCGCGATCACCATGACCCGGTCGGTGTCGCCACCTCCGTTCTGGCTCTGGTGTTCGCGCACGAAGGCCAGCACCTTCGGGTTGTCGGGCTGCAAGAACTCGATGGCGCCCCGGCCGAAGACGTCGTGGTGGCGGCGCAGGCCAATGGTGCGCTTCATCCACCACCACAGCGAGCGGGGGTTGGACTGCTGGGCCTCGACGTTGACGGTCTCGTAGTGGTACTCGGGGTCGATGATGACCGGCAGGAACAACTGCTGCGGGTTGGCGGTCGAGAAACCCGCGTTGCGGTCGCCGTTCCACTGCATCGGGGTGCGCACGCCGTCGCGGTCACCGAGGTAGACGTTGTCGCCCATCCCGATCTCGTCGCCGTAGTACAGGACGGGGGTGCCAGGCAGCGAGAACAGCAGGGCGTTCATCAACTCGATGAGACGGCGGTCGTTGCCAAGCAGCGGGCCGAGGCGACGCCGGATACCGAGGTTGATGCGCATGCGCGGGTCGTGCGCGTAGACCCGGCGCATGTAGTCGCGTTCCTCGTCGGTGACCATCTCGAGGGTCAGTTCGTCGTGGTTGCGCAGGAACAGCGCCCATTGGCAGTTGTCGGGGATCTCCGGGGTCTGCTGGAGGATGTCGATGATCGGGAAGCGGTCCTCCATCGCGACGCTCATGTAGAGCCGTGGCATCAGCGGGAAGTGGAAGTTCATCTGGCACTCGTCGCCGTCGCCGAAGTAGGCGGCAGCGTCCTCGGGCCACTGGTTGGCCTCGGCGAGGAACACCGCGCCAGGCCAGTTGGCGTCGAGGTGCGCCCGCAGTTCCTTCAGGAACACGTGGGTCTCGGGCAGGTTCTCGCAGTTGGTGCCCTCGCGCTCGAACAGGTACGGGATGGCGTCGAGCCGCATGCCGTCGACCCCCATGCCGCACCAGTGGTCCAGCGCCTTCTTGACGGCGTCCTGGACCTCCGGATTGTCGAAGTTGAGGTCGGGCTGGTGGCTGTAGAACCGGTGCCAGTAGTACTGGCCCGCCTCGGGGTGCCACGTCCAGTTCGAGGTCTCGAAGTCCTGGAAGATGATCCGGGTCTCGCCGTAGGTCGTCGGGTCGTCGGTCCACACGTACCAGTCCCGGTACCGGCTGCCGGGCTTGGCCTTGACGGCGCGCTTGAACCAGGGGTGCTGGTCGGACGTGTGGTTGATCACCAGTTCGGTGATGACCTTGAGGTCGCGGGCATGGGCCGCCTTGACGAACTGCTTGAAGTCCCGCAGCGTCCCGTACATGGGATTGACGCTGTCGTAGTCGGCGATGTCGTACCCGTCGTCACGCAGCGGCGAGGGGTAGAACGGCAGCATCCAGATCGCGGTGATGCCGAGGTCGGCCAGGTAGTCGAGCTTGCTGGTCAGGCCGCGGAAGTCCCCGATGCCGTCCGCGTCGCTGTCCGCGAAGGCACGCACGTGCAGTTCGTAGATGACGGCGTCCTTGAACCAGTCGTCGCTCAACGGTCTGGCCTTCGTGTGGTTGGGGGTCGGGTGCGTTGCCGGGCTTTCGTTGCCGGATTCAGGGCGGCCGGGTCAGGCGAACAGCGGCGAGTCCTGCTCGGTGGGGTGGTGGGCTCGGACGTGGAACACGTGCGCCGGCAGGTCGGGCTCGAGCTCGACGTAGTTGTGCGCGCCGTGCCACGAAAAGCGCGTGTCGGTCAGCAGGTCGTGGACCTCGAACGAGTCGTCCCAACCAAGCCGCAGGCCACCCATGTCCAGGTGGAGGGTGCCGGACTGGGTGTGGTGGGGGTCGAGGTTGACCACGGTCAGGATCACGTCGCTGCCCTCGTCGGTCGTCTTGGACCAGGCGATCAGCAGGTCGTTGTCGATGCTGTGCAGCGTGACGTTGTGGTTGGACTGCAGGCAGGGGTGGTCGCGGCGGATCTGGTTGACGGTCGCGATCAGCGGGGCGAGCGACTGCTTGTCGGCAAGATCCCAGTCCCTGGTCTGGTACTTCTCGGAGTCGAGGTACTCCTCGCTGCCGAACTGGCGGGGCTCGTGCTCGAGCAGTTCGAACGCCGGGCCGTAGCACCCCCAGTTGCTGGACAGCAGTGCGGCGAGGATCAGCCGCTGGGCGAACGCGGGACGACCTCCGTGCTGCAGGTGCTCGGGAAGGATGTCGGGCGTGTTCGGCCAGAAGTTCGGGCGGAAGTAGTCGCTGACGTCGCTGTGGAACAGGTAGCGGACGTACTCCTCGATCTCCCACTTGTGCACGCGCCAGGTGAAGTAGGTGTAGGACTGGGTGAAGCCGCGCTTGGCGAGTTCCTCCATGACGCGGGGGCGGGTGAATGCCTCGGACAGGAAGATGACGTCGGGGTCCTTGCGACGCAGTTCATCGATCGCCCACTCCCAGAAGCGCAGGGACTTGGTGTGCGGGTTGTCGACGCGGAAGATCTTCACGCCCTGGTCGAGCCAGAACGCGAACACGTCGTGGAGCGCCTGCCACAGGCCTTCGGCGTCGGAGGACTCGAAGTCGAGGGGGTAGATGTCCTCGTACTTCTTGGGGGGATTCTCGGCGTACTGGATCGACCCGTCGGGGCGGTGCTTGAACCACTCGGGGTGCTCCTTGACCCACGGGTGGTCGGGTGAGCACTGGAACGCGATGTCGAGGGCCACGTCGATACCGTACTCGTCGCAGGCGGTGGTCACGAGGTCGCGGAGGTCGTCGATGGTGCCGAGGTCGGGGTGCACGGCGGTGTGGCCGCCTTCGGGTCCGCCGATCGCCCACGGGGATCCGACGTCGTCGGGCTTCGCCGCCGTGGAGTTGTTGCGGCCCTTGCGGTGGGCGGTGCCGATCGGGTGGATCGGCGGGAGGTACAGCACGTCGAAGCCCAGGTCGGCGACGTACGGCAGGTGGTCGATGGCGTCGGCGAGCGTGCCGTGACGGTCGGGCCCACCGAGCGAGCGTGGGAACAGTTCGTACCAGGCCGAGAACCGGGCCCGGTGACGGTCTACCTGGATCTCGTAGGTGACGGACTCGGTCCGGTGCGGACGGGGGTCGATCGCGCGGACGTGCTCGTCGAGCATGTCGTCGAGGCCGGCCTCGACGCGGACGCCCTCGTCGGCCTTCTTGTCACCGATGACCTTGGCGGCGTCCCTGACGGACGTCGCTGTTTCGGTCCGGCGCCGGCCGGCGAGTTCTTTCAGCAGCACCACACCGGCATCGAGGTGACTGGGGACGTCGACGCCTGCGTCGGCCTTCTTGCGCAGTGCGTCACGCCACGTCGTGAACCGGTCGATCCAGGCGACCACGCGGTACTCGGAGGTGCCCGGGTTGCCGACCGCGAAGTCGGCTGCCCAACGGTCGTTGACGACGAAGGTCAGCGGGACCTCCGCCCACTCCTCGACACCCTGCGCACGGTGCTGGACAACCCCGGCAATCTTGTCGTGACCGTCGGCGAAGATGTCGACCTCGACGTGCACGGTCTCGTCAGGTGTGCGTTTGATCCGGTGGCGTCCAGCGTCGACCTGCGGCGTGAGGCCGCGCACGATCACGCGTCGGCGTCGTTCGTCCGTGATGGTGGAACCTCCCGTCCCGACGCACAGGCATACCCGGCGCATCGTCACTGACACATGTCGTCAACCCGACAGACAAGCAGCACAGCCAAGGCCGTGCCACCGATCAGATGGACGCCCCCGGTGGTGGGACCGGACGGAGCCGTCCGGGCGATGCGGCCACTTGCAGGCCGGACTCGGCCGCCATGGCGTCGCGAGCGATGTCACGGAACTGTGCGACGACGGTTTCCGGGTCGTTGGTGATGCGTGCCTGCGCGACGGCATGCATCGCCATGGCACGTCCGCTGTCCGGCGAGCTCCGCATGGTGTCGATCGCCTCGGCGACCGCCTCGGGGTCGCGCACGGGAACCAGGCGACCGGTTGCATGGTCGAGGACCAGGCCGGCCAGTCCCGGCTGGTCGAGCACGGCGAGGGGGACGCCGGACGCCAGCGCGCGAACGGCCAGGTGATGCCCTGCGTCGTCGAGCACGACCGCGGCGGCGGGGCGCGACCTCCATGTGGTCGTCAAGCGCGGCGGGTCGGCGAGGTGGCGCCGGACCGCCAGCAGGTACGCACGGTCATTGGTGTCGGCTGGCGGCACGACCAGTACCGGTCCGTCAGGCTTCGGCGGTGTCGGCGAGGTGGTCGGGACCTCCATCGGCATCGGTAGCACGGCGAGCTTGGTCGCCGGGATCTGCAGCACCCTTGCCAGGTCGGCGACGCCGTCGGGGGTGGCGCTGACGATGCGGCGGGCCTCGTAGGACAACCACCACTCGATCTGGTGCAGGAGGGTGCCGTCGTCGTCGAGGTGCGGGCCACGGCGGGTGAACCACGACGCGGTGATGTTGGCGACCAGCGGCACCTCGTGGGTCGACCGCATCGCCGTGGCGGCGTAGGTCGGCTGCCAACCGTCGATGAACGCGACGTCGACCGCTTCCTGTTCGAGCATCCGGACCGCCGCGGTGGACGCCCGGCTCGAGAATGCCAGCACACGCGCGAGATGTCCGCCGACCTCGAGTGGGATGATCGGCGCCGCGTCGGGCACGGCGTGGACCTCCACCCCCGGAACGGTCCCCGGCGTCGACCGTTCCGGATGCCGCGTGATCAACCGCGCCCGGTCCCCGTGGTCGGCGAGCGCCGAAGCCAGTGCCGCCGCCCCCGGCGTCGGCCCACCCCGAGGGTCCGAGACGTCCCACGACAGCACCAACACCCGCACGCGGAACCTCCAAGGTGATGTGAATTCGTCCACGCGATGTGGATCCGTCCCATATATGAGACCAATTCACATCGCTGGGACAAACTCACATCGGGTTGGGGGGCGTAGGGTTCCGTGGGTGATGGGTGATCGGCACGCGGCGTTCATGGACCTGGCCATCGAAGAGGCCGAGGTCGCGGCCGGCCATGGCGACGTGCCGATCGGGGCCGTCGTCGTCCGCGACGGTTCGGTCGTCGGCCGCGGACACAACCGCAGGGAGGTCGATCAGGACCCGACCGCACACGCCGAGATGCTGGCGCTGCGCCAAGCGGCCGAGGTCGTGGGGTCGTGGAGGTTGGAGGATTGCACCCTCTACGTGACGCTCGAGCCATGCACGATGTGCGCGGGGGCGCTGGTGCTGGCCAGGATCGACACCCTCGTGCTCGGCGCCGACGACCCCAAGGCCGGTGCCGTCGGGGCGCTGTACGACATCCCACGTGATCCGCGCCTGAACCATCAGGTCACGGTGGTCCGGGGGGTCGCCGCCGACCGGTGCGGCGACCTCCTCCGGACCTTCTTCCGCGAGCGGCGCTAGAACCCCGCTGTGACGCAGCGCATCGCCTTGTAGCCGCACGGCGCGACGTCGAGGTCGAGGTTGGTGACCTCGGACAGCGGGACGATCGGCAGCATCAGGCTGGACGGTGCAGCCGGGGACGTCGACAGTGTGTTCTGACCTGGGACGGTCTTCGGCACGTAGTTGTAATCGTTGTCGTCGATCGGCGGTGCGTGGACCTTGATCACCAACTGGTGGCCCGGCTTGAAGACGTGCCCGACGGGGAAGATGTCGATCAGGTACTGGATCGTTTCGGCCGGCGTGATCAGGGTCGGGTTCACGTGCGGGCGCCACGGACGGTAGATCCGGCCGTCGGCGGTGTAGTGGGACAGGCCCTCGTCGATCGCACGGTGCGAGGCCTTGAGCATCCCGCGCTGCAGGAACAGCTGCTCGCCGGTCGGTGCCAGGTCGACGAGCTGGACGAACAGTTCGGTGTCCGGTGCGGTCGACGCGATGTTCAGGGTGGCGGTGATCGGGCCGGCGATGACGGTGGGCTCGGCGAAGGTCACGGCGAACGTGGCCTGGTCAGGGCCATCGGCCGCGGAGAACTCGCCGCCCTCGTTGACACCGGCCTGGTAGCTGTAGGCCTGACGGCGTGACCCGTTGATCCAGGTCACGTCGCCCTCGGCGACCGACGCCTGGTCGAACGTTGCGGTGCCATCGGCCGACAGGAACAGGTCCGTGAACTGCGTCTGTGACAGCGGGAACGCGTCCGACGTGAGCTCGCCGACCGCGGCGGTGCCCTGGTGGCCCAGGCGGACCCTGACCGTCGTTGTCGGGACGTCGCGCGGACCGAAGTGGTCGCGGAGGTCGCCGTGGACGACCTCACAATCGGTTGGTTCGTCGGGGTCCGGGTCGGGGTCCGGAGCTGGCTTGCCCTTGCCCTTCCCCTTCCCCTTGCCGTTGCCGTTGCCGTTGCCGGGGGTCGTGGAACCTCCGCCGTCGGTCGTCTCGCAGGTCCGAGGTGCGGCGAACTCGAAGGCGTCGGCCTCACGCGAGTGCGGGAGGTCGCGGCCGAGCATCCAGTAGTCGATCCAGGCAAGCCGGTCCTTCCTCATCTGCCCGTCGGTCTGGGTGCCGTGGTCGCCGTTGGTCAACTGCAGGCGCCTCGAGATCGTGTCGGGGAGGTTGTCGAACACGTTGGTGGGTCCGCGCGGGCCGGTCTGCTCGTCCTGGTAGGCGGCGGTGACGTGGACCGGCACCTGGATCTTGTCGGTCCAGGTGACCAGCGACCGGTTGCGGTACCACTCGGAGTCCTGGTCGTCGAGACCCTGGACGAGCGGTTCGTCGAAGACCGTGCGGGACTTGGTGGCCTGGTTCTCGAGGCAGTCCTGTTGCGGGGTCGGGTAGATGCCGCCGCCGACGCCTCCGCCGACATCGTAGGCCGGACGGACGGCGCCGGTCCACAGCAGCGGGAAGCCGTAGTTGGTGATGCCGCCGGGGTAGACGATGTCTCGGTAGGTGTCACCGATCAGGCCGGACACCGACACGACCCGCAGGTGCCGCGGCTGGGTGGCGGCGACCATCGTGCCGGTGATGCCGGAATAGCTGTGACCCCAGATGGCGACGTCACCGTTGGACCAGTCCTGCTGGGCGATCCAGCCGTCGATGATCTCGCGGCCGTCGAGGGCGGAGCGCCACGAGAACAGGTCGAACTCGCCCCCGGAGCACCCGGTGCCCCGGACGCTGGCCAGCACGACGGCGTACTCGTCATCGTGGAACCCGCCGTGTGCAGCCCGCGTGCCGCCCTGCAGGGGCAGCCCCGGGTCCTGGCCCGTCGCATCCTCGAACTGGTCGTTCATCGTGCCTGACGGCGTCTTGCCATCGGCGGACCCGGATTCGTACCCGGAGATCTCGAAGACGGTCGCGCAGGGGTTGGCGGCGTCGCAACCGTCGGGGACCGTGACGTTGATCGCGATCTCGATCCCGTCGGACAACGCCACGTAGTGGGTCGGGCCGGTGTCGGTGGCCTGCGAGGGCGGTGTGTCGGCGGCGATCAGCCCGGTGCCGAGCATCCCAAGGGCGCTGACAAGGGCGATGGAGGTACGCGTACGCATGAGGCAGAAGCTCCCGTGGAGGTCGTCGGGAGAAACAGTTCGACGTCAACCCCCCAGATACCTCCCAGTACGCCCGTCAAGGGTGGGGTGGACGTCGCCGGTCGTCAGATAGCGGTGCAGGAGGCGCTGGGTGACCGTCCAGCCGTGCGGGGTGCGCTCGATGGCCGCCCGACGTTCTAGGCGGGCCGCAGCCGTGGCGATCTGCGGGACGGTAAGGCCGATGTGGTCCGCGACCGCGCTCGGGGCGGCAGTCAGGTACTCGTCGGCGACGGCGAACAGCGCGTGCAGGACCTCGCGTTCCCGGTCGGGGAAATCGGCCGCGGTCGCCTCGACGATGCGGAGACGTTCTGCGTACGTCGCCGTGTCCGCGGCGGCCACGTCGGCGGTGGTGACGACCGGACCATCCGAGGCGTCCCAGGCGTGCCTGCCGACGAGCTGGAAGAGGTAGGGATCGCCCGCCACCACAGCCGCGATCCCGCTGGCCGCCCCGCGGTCGAAGACGACGTCACCAGGCATCGGCGTGTCGAGCAGCGCGTCCTCCACCTCGGCGTCCGAGAAGGGGCGCAGCACGGTCGTCGTGAAGCGGCGGCGGAAGGTGTCGACGTTCGATGCCGCATTCAGCAGATCGGGCAGCCCGGTGAGGAACAGGACGATCGGCAGGTGGGCCTCCACACCGCCGACGCCCGGCGCGTCCAGCGCCACCCGGGCCTCCAACGCGTCGCCGAGCGCGGCGATCAGGGCGGACCGCTGCGCGCTGGTGGCGTTCTGGAGCTCGTCGACCCGGATGAGGAGGGCCCGTTCCGTACCGGGCGTCCGTGACAGGTTCTCGCGGGCGAGGTGCTCGCCGAGGGCGATGACGGCATCGCGGACGAGCCCTCTGCCACGCGCCACGTCACGGGCCGCGCGATCGACCTCGCCGGCGAGTTGCGCCACGGGATCGGACCGCCTCGCGATGCGGACGGGGGGCACCACCACGTCCCCCCGCACCACCGCCTCCTGCGCCACCCGGTTGACGAGGACGGACTTGCCGATCCCCGACGGCCCGACGACGATCGCACCCGGCGTGTAGCGGCCACGCACGCGGTCCCGCCGCTGCTGGTCGGCGGCCAGCAGCGGCTCGTTGCGGCCCACCCAGACCTGCGGCACGGCTCCGGCCCCGGGTTGAAAGGGGTTGGCGCCCCGCACGTGTCGTCGTCTCCCCTCAACAGCTTTGTGATAAAGTTACCACAGATGCTACGGCTGGAGTCGCGGGGCGGCGCGGGACGTGACCGTGAGGTCGAGGGTCCGCAGGGACGGGTCGAGCAGGCGGAGCAGGACCGTGTCGGTGCGGGCGACCAGGGTGACCGTCGCAGCATCGGGGGCGATCAACACGTCGGCATCGAGGAGGTCGGCGCCCGTGCCGTCGCGGGCCGCGAGGATCGCTGCGGCAGCGGCGGTGGCGGCCTCGACCTGCAGGGCCACCTCGCCGGTCGCGCGGTAGTGGGCCTCGTCGACCCGGCCGGCGGCCGCGAACGCAGCGGCGTCGGCGGCCGCCGCCAGTTCCCGGCGGTCAGCCAGCACTTGCCAGAGGTCCACCGACAGTCCACCCAGCGACAGCAGGATCACCGACAGCACCAGCATCCAGAGTGTGACCGCGCCGTCCTCGCCACGAAGGTTCATGGCAGCGTCCGGCTGCGGTACGGGTCGATCGGGTGCGTGCTTGTGGCCGTCCAGTCGAACGCACCGACATCGCCCCACGGAAGCGGCAGCGCCGGCATCTGCACGGTGAGGTCGACCACGACGCGGGCGTCGGCGTCGATGCTGACGGTCAGCCCGGTGAGGTCGCGCCCCTGGGCCTGCAGCGTGGACGTCGCGGCGTGCTCGGCGGCGGGGCGCGCGGCATGTCCGGTGGCGACGGCGACGGCGGCCGCCCTGGCCCCGTGGTCGGCGGCGGTGATCGCCGCCATCCTCGCTTCGGACCAGCGTGGCAGCAGCACGACCAGCAGCGCCACCGGCAGCATCAGCAGGGCCGCTCCCGCGACGAACTCGGTACTGACCATGCCTGCCTCGCGACGGCGACAGCGGCCACGGCGGCGAACGCGGCAGATCATCGGGTCCCCTCCCAGGCCGCCACCGCCTCGTCGGCGGTCTGCCATTCCGGCACGCCGGGCAGCCACGACGGGTACACCGCGGTGGCCGTCGCCCGGACCTCGGCACCGTTGCTGGCGCAGTCGACCTCGACGCCGTCGCCGAGCGTCCCGGGCAGCAGGTCGGCGTGCACCTGCTCGGCGGTGCTGCGGCAGACAGCCAAGGCATGCTCGGGCGACACGAGGACCCGGGCGCCCGCCCGGGCAGCGTCGTCCAGCGCGGTGCGGACCACGCCACGCGCGTACTGGACAAGCACGAGGTTGGTCAGCCCGACCATCAGAACCAGCGCCAGCGCGACGGCCAGCACGTGCTCGAGCGTGACGAACCCGCTTTCGGGTTCTCGGGTCACGCGACCCTCACCCGAGGAGTTGGCTGCGGACCATCTCGACGATGTCGACGCCGAGCGCCCGCAGGGCACCCCAGATGACGACAAGCGCGACGACGCCGAGCGCGGCGTTGCCGAGCAGTTCGGCGGTCGAGAACCCGTCCTCGTCGGCGTCGAGCCGGGACAGCGCCTCCAGCGCGTCGTTCGCCCGCAGTTGCAGGTCGATCAAGTGCTTCATCGTATTGCCTCTCTGTGCCACCGGCGCGTCATTGCACGCCGAAGATGATCGAGGGGATGGGTGCGGCGATGAACAGCAGCATCACCGGGGCCAGGACGCCGACGATCGGCAGGAGCATCCCTGCCCGGCGTCGCGTCGCCTGCCGCTTGAGCGCTTCGCGCCGGGACGTGCGGATGTCGTCGGCATGGCCGAGCAGGGCGTCGGCGAGGTCGGACCCGTGTTCGGCCCCGGCGGCCAGCAGCCGGTAGGTCCGGGCGGCGCTGGGCTCGGCGGTGGCACGGGCGGCACGGGCGAACGCCTCGTGGACCGACAGTCCGGACTGGTGCAGCCGCAGGGCGTCGGCGAGCTCGTCGATGACCAGACCGTTGCCGCGCTCGACCAGCGAACGGCAGGCCTGCACGACCCCACCACCGACCCGCAGGTGCATCGCCAGCAGGTGGTTGATGGTGTACAGCTCGATCCGCATGCGCTCGCGGCGGTCCTCGAGACGGCTGTCGACCGCCCCACGGACCCGGGCCGCCCCGGCGACGGCACCGGCGATCACGAGCGCGGTGACCGCGGCGAACGACTGACCGAGGGCCAGCCCGGCAGCCCCGCCGGCGCCTGCCCCGACGAGCAACCCCGTCAGCGCCTTGAGCCGGTACTCGGTCGCCGCGGATCCTGCCGGGACGTCCTGGTACATCCCGGCCTGGCGCAGCCGCAGCGCCAACGCATCGTCGCTGCGGCCGTCCAGCAGCCTGCCGAGCGCGGCAGCCATCGGACCCAGCACCGGGGCCAGAAGCCGCCGGGCCACGGACGTGTCGGCACCGGCCATCATCGGGGCACCGACGTCGGCTGGACGGCCGAGGCTGGTGCGGGCCGCGACCGTGTAGGGGCGGACCCGTCCGGCCAGACGCTTCGGCACGGGGACCAGGAGCCGGACGAACCCGGCCGCCGCGGCAGCGGTCAGAAGCGAGGTGACGACCACGGCCGAGTTCATGCGGGGACCTCGCCGCCACGCACCGTGGCCGGGGCCGCGCCTCCCAGCACCCGCTGCTCGACCGGTTCCCGCGCCAGTCGGTTGACCACGGCAAGACCGACCAGGCTGAGCAGGGCGCCGAGCACCACGACCAGCAGGCCGGCAGGCGATCGGTAGAAGCCGCGGAACGTGCCGTCCTGGACCGTCAGCATGAGCAACAGCAGCCACGGCAGCACGAAGACGGCCCGCGCGTTGATGCGCTGCTCGAGCCCGTCTGTCACGATCCCCTCGAGCGTGCGGACGTCGTGGGTTGTCGCCTCGGCGAGGTCGCGGAGAATGTCGGGCAGAAGGTGCCCTCCCCGCTGGTAGGCGAGGATCAGGACCTCCAGCACCCGGTCGGAGGTCGGGTCGGCCAACTCCTCCTTGACCATCTCGAGGGCGGGCGCCACGCCGAGGACGCGGGCCAGGGTCGGATAGCGGTGGAATGCCACACGCAGCGGCTCCGGGCCGTTGGTGGCCAGGTCGGTCACCGCCTGATTCAGCGACCGTCCCGCGGCGATCCCGGCGAGCAGGTCACGGATGCCGTCGGGCCACGCCTCCTGCAGTTCGCGCATCCGGCGGGCGCGCCGGCGCGCGAACACGAGCCGGGGCGCCAAGCCCCCGGTGGCCGCGGGCACGACCGCAGCCGCCGGTGTCGCGGTCAGCCCCGTCAGGACGAGAAAGACCACGAACCCGACTACGAACGACCCGACGAGGAACTGCCGGGGCGTGAGGTCGACACCTGCCTGCAGCAGCCACGTCTGCCGGTCCGACACCTGTGACCGCTCGGTGCGCACCCTGCCGAAGTGCGGCATGCGGTCGGTCGCCGCAGCGACGGCCAGGTAGGTCGTCACTGCGGTCAACAGCGCGGCGAGGCCGATCACAGCGGCGACACCCGACCTTCGAGGATCGCCTGCAGGCGCAGTCCGTCCGGTAAGGCCCGTTCGATCCGGTCGGCGTCCGGGGGCAGCGCGCCCGTCCACTGCAGCGGTGCGCCCAGGTGCGACCTCACGAAGATCGGTTCGGTCGAGAAGTCATCGGTCATGGCCGGCACGACCGCAAGGATCTCCATGGTCTGCCGCCGCAGGCCGTCGTCGACCCGGCCCACCTCGTCGCGGTCGAGGTGGACGACGACGTCGATGGCCGACGCGAACACGCGCCTGACGACCTCGTCACGGACGTTCTCGCCGGCCATCAGGGCGGCGTTCACCAGGGCGTGCAGGGCATCCCTTGCCGAGTTCGCGTGGACGGTGCACCCAAAGCCGCACCCCGCATTCACGGCCCTGGTCAATTCGAAGGCCTCGGCACCCCGTACCTCACCGACCACGATGAAATCGGGCCTCATGGCCAGCGTGAACTTCACAAGGCCGCGGAGGTCGATCTCGCCGGTGCCGTCGAGCGCCGGCGGACGGGCCTCGTAGTACGCGCCGTGGGTCAGCGGGACGTGCAGTTCACGGATCTCCTCGCAACACCGCACGCAGTGCGCCGACGGGATCGACGACATCAGCGCCGACAGCATCGAGGTCTTCCCGGCGCCCGGAGGGCCTGACACGACCAGCCCACTGCGGGTCTGCATCAGTGCCCACAGAAACCCGGCGGCTTCGCGCGTCAGCGACCCGCGGTCGACCATGGACCCGAGGCTCTCGCGCGCCACCCGGTGCCGGCGGATCGTCGCCGACAGCGTGTCCGCGATCGGCGACTGCGCCGCGGTCAGACGGGCCGTCCCGTCCAGCACCCGCGCCTGGACGAGCGGCGACCTCGAATCCAACGTCCGCTGTGTGGTAGCCAGCAGCCGGTCGATGACCTGTCGGTTCTCGTCCTCGGTCGTGGGGACCCGCAGGCCCTGTAGCCGGCCGGCGGCGTCGAGGTAGGTGACCCGGCCGCCCTCGATGAAGATCTCCTCGATGTCGTCACGTGCGAGCAGTCCCGACAGGGGCCCGAACGAGGTCACCGAGGTCAGCACCCGGTCAGCCATCTCGCTCGGGTTGGCGAGCGCGCGACTCTCGCCCAGGTGAGCGCGGCGCTGGTAGGCGTCAACGGCGGACATCACGAGCTGTCGGACGCTGTCGCGATCCTGATCGGGATCCAGGCGGTCGCGTTCGAGTTGCGCGATGACGTCGCGGCGGATGTCCTCGTAGGCCACTGGCGTGGTCATGCCTTCTCCCTCAGGGGGGAGGGGCCGGCGTCGCCGGCCGGGGGGAGGGGCCGGCGTCGCCGGCCGGGGGGGTGAGAACGAAGCTGCTCACTTGGTACCTACAGGTACTCGGACGACCTCGCGAGCCAGCGCCGCCACGGCCTTGCGGAACGGGCCGCGGGGCACGCGGGTCCCGTCCCACGCGGCGGTGGCGATCCGCTTGTCCTCGGGGACGACGACGAAGCTCGGCGGCGAGTAGGTCCGTCGCACCTCCTGTTCGAGTTCGCCGGCATGGAACGCCCCGCCGTGCAGACGGTTGGCGACGACGTGCACCGGCGCCGTCGCGCACGCCCGCACGTCGGCGAGCCAGTCGAGGAACCGGATGACGCCGACCGGCGACGCCGACGCCACCCCGACGATCAGGTCGGCGCGGCCGATCACGCCACGTGCCCGTCCATAGCGTCCGGCGCGACCGAACCCGCCCAGTTCCTCGAACCGGTGGCCCACGTCCACCAGCACGATCTGAAACCGCTCGGACAGTTCGTCGATGACGTCGACGACCTCGCCTGGGCGGAGGTCAACCGCATCCCGTCCGGTCGGCGCACCGGCAACAACCGCCGGGCCGCCGTCGACCGCCTGCAACGCGTCGGCCAGGGACCCGGAGCGGTGCTGGACAACGTCAACGGCCGTGCGAACGTTCGGGTGCAGCGCCAGGGCGAGGCGAGGGGCGATCGAAGGTGCGACCTCGTCGACGTCGACCAGGCACGTCCGGAGACCGGCATCGACCAGCGCATGGGCGAGTTCGACGGCCACCTCGGTGGCGCCGGCGCCGCCGGGCGGAGCGCCGACGGCCACGACGGTGCCGCGACGGATGGCCCGCGCTGCGTCGTCGGCTCCTGTCGGGATGTCCGGTCGCAGGGGCTCGGCGGCCAGAGTGGTCAGCTCGCGGTCGAGGTCCGACCCGGCCGCGAGCGCCAGCGCGTCGATGCGCCGGACCAGGCGTTCGTCGTCCTCGCTGGACGCCGCGACGTCGTCGACCCCGAGTGCCTCGAGCCGGTCGGCGCCGGTGGGCTCGATGGGGTCGTAGACCCCGAGGATCCGGCGCCCCCGATGGTGGAGTTCCCCGACGAGCCTCGCCGTCAGGAACGAGGTGAGGTCGTCGACGACCAGCACGTCGTAGGACTCGTCGAGTGCCTCGCGGCCGCCGAGCACCCTGGCCTTGACGCGGGCACCCCCATGGTCGGCGATGAACCGGTGGAGCCGTTCGGCCCAGTCACGGGGCGAGACGGCGATGGCGACCTCGGGGTTCATGCCCCGGACTCCTCGGCCGCCGGTTCGGTGGTCGGGGCGACGCGGCCGCCGGTGCCCGGCAGGGTCCCATCGACGACCAGCGGGATCAGTTCGCCATCCGCCGTACACCCATCGGCGACGACCGCGTCGGCACCGGTGGACAGGACGACCGTGAGCTGCCCGGTGGTCAGCCCCGCGGACAGGCAGCGCGCCGATGGGGTGTCGACCGCGATGGTGATGAAGTAGCCACCGAGGCCTTCCAGCGGCGAACTGCCGGCCTCGGCGACGGCGATGACCTCGGCGTCCGTCACGAGGTAGTGGGCGCTGCCGTCGTCGGCGAGCAGCACATCGACTCGGTCGCCGCGTGTGATGGCCCCGCCGACAGCGAGGTCGCGGGTCATCGGCAGGCTCATGCGGCGCAGGCCGTCGCGACCTGCGGCGGCGCGGACGTCGCTGGTGCGGACCGGCACACCAGCCGACAGGTCGGCGACGAGTACCTGTCCGGTGAGGTCACGGGTCGCCGGCACGAACGACGACCTCACCGGACCATCGACCACGATCGTGACGGCCTGCAGATCTGCCCCCGTCAGCACGTGACCGGCCTGCAGGTCCTGCGCCGCGACCAGCACCTCGGCCTGCGGTTGGCGTCCGGCAAGGACCGTGTAGTTCGCGAGGCCGGCGAGCAGCGCGACGACCACCAGGGCGACGTGTCCGAGGGTGAAACGTGTGCGGACCGGGCGGCGTTGGTGCCCGTCGCCGACGTGGTCGGTTGTCGTGTCGCGTGTGATGACAGGTGTGGACATCTACTGTTCCCCGTTTGTGCCTGCCCCAGCGCCGCTGCTGTGCTGGCCAAGGTGGTGGAATTCGACGAACGCCCCCGGTTTCCCTGCCGGCGGGTTAGCCCACGTCCGCCTACCGCTCGTCGTGGGCGAGGTGCTGCACACCGCATCGGGGTGCGGAGCGCACATTGCGGGAATCCGGCCGCGATCACAAGTCGTTGTCCACAGGCTCGGCCGCGAGCGACTGTCCACACCCCGGACGACCTCGGACTTGCAAGATCCTGTCCGGTTGGGTTGGGTTGCGACCTACGGTGTTGCACCCGCCACACCGAAGCACCCGTCCGGGAGATCCCAATGGCTGACGACTACCCCCCCGTCCTCGACGCCGCGATGGTCGCGGAACTGCTCGGGATGAACATCGACACGGTCCGTCGCCTGTCGCGCGACAACGTCATCCCGTCACATCGCGTGCCCGGCGGACGCACCTTCAAGTACCTGAAGGACGAGATCCTCGACTGGCTGAAGGCTCAGCCGGCGCACAACCCCAAGGAAGAGACCGCCGACCACAAGTGACCTGGGCACGGCCGATGGCGCTCGCCAACGGGCGTGCCGGCACCTAGGCTCGCGGCACCCCTCCGGTTCGTCGAACCCGAGGGGCTCGCTATGCGGCGGAACACGATCGTCCTCCTGATCATCGCGCTGATGACGGGCGCGTGCGGGGCGCGGGGAACCGGCGGCCTGAGCGTCGACGACCCGGCGGACCGGCGGGCCGTCCTCGCGGCAGCGCCGAACGCCACTCGCGACGCTGGCACCGCCCACATCTCGCTCCTCATGGAGCTCCAAGGGCCCGGCATCCCGGAGGGCACGACCGTTCTGGGCACCGGGCAGCAGGACTTCGACGCCGGCCAGCTGTTCATCACGATGGACGTGTCGGCCATACCGGGGATGCCCGAGCCGGGGTCGATGACGTATGTCATCACGCCGGATGCCACGTACATGGCCATCTCGTCTCTCGAGCAGCAGCTCGGCGTCAAGTGGGTACGAATGCGCTACTCGGACCTCACCGACGAGTTCGGCGTCGATTTCGAGGAGATGATGTCCGGCCAGGCGGTGGATCCGACGGCTGCGCTCGACCAGCTCTACGGCGTCAGTGATGACGTCGAGGTCGTCGGCGAGGAACTCGTGCGCGGCGTCGAGACGACGCACTTCCGGGCAACGATCGACCGTGCGGCCGCCGTGGAACTGGCGCCCGAGTCCCGCCGTCGAGCCCTCGAGAACCTCATGGCCGATTCGGGGTTGGGCGATTCGTGGACCGTCGAGGTCTGGATCGACAATGATGGCCGCGTCCGACGTCAGCTCATGACGATGCCGGTGGGCGGCATCGAGCAACGGATCACCATGGAGGCGTTCGACTTCGGCCAACCCGTGGACATCCAGATCCCGGTGGACTCGATCATCGACCTGCCGGACTTCATGGAGCAGATGCAGCCGTCCGGCGCCACCAGCCAGATCCCGGGCTGACCCCCCGGCGTCGCCGGCCGGGGGCCCGAGGTGTGTTCCGTCAGCGGTCGATCAGGTCGTGCACCGATACTCGTACGGCCTCCGACAGCGTGTTCGTACCGCCAAGGACCACGCCCTGATCGAAGCGATCGGCCTCACCGGTGAGGAATGCGGACGAGTCGTCCGGTGTCACGCCGTCCGGCACCAGCAACAGGATTCCGTCGACCCTGGCCGCCACGCCGCCGCCGGCCAGCCCGTCCGGGAACTTCTCGCCGGTGGCGACCACCAACCGAACCTGTCCCGCGGGGGCGCGGCGCATCGCTTCCTGCGCCACCGCGACCGAGGTCAGGTAACGGGTGTCCCCGGACAGTCGCCGCACGACGTAGCCGAGCTGCTGGAGCCGTGTGGCCACGGCAGGCTGCACGGACGACTCGCCGCCGACGATCCAGACCGTGGTGGTCTTCAGCGCCTCGAGGGCCTCTACCGTGGCCTCGGGTAGGTCCGCCGTCTCGGTCAGCACCAGCGGCAGCCGCTGCGGAGACGCCGACAGGGACCCGGCCGACAGCGCGTCCGGGAAGGCACGATGGTCGCCGATCGGGTGGCTGCCGAGGGCAAGCACGACCTCTCCGGCTGCCGTGCGTCCGACTTCACGCGCGATCGCTGCCGCCGTGTCGAACCGCGACTGTCCCGCACGGCGGACCAACTCGTATCCCAGCAACTGGAGCCGCTGTGCCAATGCCGGCGTGAGCGACGTCTCGCCGCCCAAGAGCCAGACCCGATCGACGTCGAGCCGCGCCAGCTCGGCTTCGACGATGGCCGGGAGCGTGTCGCTCGAGGTCAACAGGAGCGGGGCATCCAGCTCGGCGGCCAGCGGGCCGGCCGCCAGCGCGTCCGGGAACTTGTCCGCTCGGGCCAGGAGCGCGTCGGTCGCGGACCCTGCTGGCCAGTGATCCATCGAGGCGTCGACGGCAGTCGCGATCCGGTCGTCGCCGGATGACCGGGTGACCAGACCGCTGTCGGTGGCCGTGACATTGAAGCTCTCGGTCGTGGTGGAGGTGCCGTCGGACACCGACACCTCCGCGTCGTAGGTGCCCGGCGCGTCGTAGCGGTGACCGATCGGGTTCCCGACCACGGACGCGGAGCCGTCCCCGAACGCCCAGGTCACGGTCAGCGAGTCGCTGTCCGGATCGTCCGCCGCCGCGCTGAACGTCGCGAGCGCAGCTGTCTCGACCGCCTGGCTCGACGCGACCTCCACGCTGGGCGGTTCGTCCGCCGCATCGTCGTCGGTGATGGTCACGCGCCCCGTGCCGTCGGCGAGTCCCACGTTGACCTCGTTGGACAGCACGACGAAGAACGACTCGTCGCCCTCCTGGAGGGTGTCGCCCACGATGTGGACCGCCACGTTCTTGGACGTCTGTCCGGGCTGGTAGGTGAGGGTTCCGCTGCAGTGGGTGTAGTCGTCGGGCGCCGACGCGCTGCCGTCAAGGCAGGCGTAATCGACGGTCACCTGGCGCCCCGAGGCCGACGACAGGTTGACGGACAGCACAGCGGCCACGGTCCCGGCGTCGCCCTCGACCCTGGTCACGTCCCCGATATTCACGGCGGGCGGGGCGTCGTCGGCGATCGTGCCACTACCGGTTCCATCGAGGATCACGGCGTTCGTCGGGTTCGACAGCGTCACGGCGTAGGTCTCGTCCGGCTCGTCAATCGTGTCGCTGACGACGGTCACCGCGACGGAGGCGTCGTCCTGGCCGGCAGGTACCACGACCGTGCCCGAGGTGTGCTGGTAATCCGCCGGCGCGACCGCAGAGACGTTGCTCGTGGCGAACGAAGCACTCGCCGCGAGCGCACTCACGTGGGACGACGTCACGGTGAACGTGGCCGTGACGGTTCCCCCGTCGTTGCCTTCCGACACCTGGACGTCGTCGATGGACAGCGCCGTGTCGTCGTTGTGGATCGTGCCGACCGCGACGGCGTCGTCGACGGACGCGTTCGTGATGTTGGTGAGCGTGAGGCGGAACGTCTCGAAGCCCTCAGGGCTGTCGTCGCCGGTCACCGCTACCGAGATGGTCGCATCGGTCGACCCAGCGTCGATCTGCCCGGACCCGGACGTGGCCTGGTAGTCGGAGCCTGCGACAGCGTCGAGGTTGCTCGTCGCGAAATCGAACGTGACGGGGGCGACAGCGGTCCCGCCGGTCAGGACGACGTCGAAGACGAGTTGACTCTGGCCGTCGACAGCCTGCCCTTCGAGGATCGCTGCGTCCTCGACCCGCAGGCTCACCTCGTCGTCGTCCCGGATCGTCACGACCCCGACCGGATCGGTCAGCGTGATGCCGGTCGTCGGGTTGCTGAGCAACACCTCGAACACCTCGTCGCCGTCGTCCACCGTGTCGCCCAGGATCGTGACGTCGAACGACGCCTCGACCTGACCCGTCGGGATCGTCACGGTGCCGGAAGCCGTCTGGTAGTCCACGCCGGGCGTGGCGGCGTTCGGCGCCGCAGATGCTTGTGTCGCCCAGTCGAAGGTCACGTCCTCGTCGACAGGGTCGTTGAGGCTCACCCTGACGGCGACGGGCGTCGATCCGGTGTCGCCTTCGGGCCCCGACGCGTCGGCGACGGAAGCGGCTTCGTCGTCGTTGTCGATCGTGACGCGGCCCTCGAGGTCACCCGGCAGTGCGTTGACCACGTCGGTGATCACGACGTCGAAGTACTCGTCGGACTCGATGTCAGTGTCGCCCTTGACCCGGATACCGAAGGAGAACGAGGTCTCGCCCGGTGCGAGGGTCCGGCTGCCCTGGTTCTCGACGTAGTCGGTTGGCCGCTCCGCCGTCCCGTCACGAGTGCTGTACTTGAAGGACACCGACCGGGAACTCGGGCGATCCAGTTCGACCGTGATGAAGAAGTCCCTGGTGCCCGAGTCCCCCTCCGCCTCGCGAACGTCGCCGACCGACAGTACCGGCATCGGGTCGTCGTCAACGATTGTCACGGTCGCCGATCCGTCAGCCAAGGATGCACCGACCGGACTGGACAGTGCGACACCGAACGTCTCGTCCAGCTCGTCGGTGTTGTCATCGATCACTGGAACGGCGATGGTCGTCGTCGCCATGCCCGCCGTGATCGTGGCAGTCCCTGAACGGGTGCTGTAGTCGGCAGGCGCGGTCGCGCTGCCGTTGCTCGTCGCGTAGTTCACCGAGACGTCCGACGTGGGTGTCGGGCTGGCGGTCACCGTGAGGACAGCGGTGCCTTCTTCCTCCCCGACGGTCACGTCGGCGATGGCCAGGTCGATGTGGCTGTCGGCGGTCACCGGCACCGACGCCAACGGCAGGGTCGTGGCGACGACAGCGACGACGAGCAGAGGGCGGAAGATCGGCCGTCTCAACGTGGACCTCCATGGATCTGAGGGGAACATCTCAGCAGCACAACCGGGGCGATGTGGCTGGTCGCGCAGGATCGGGATCGAGGCCGCGCTGGTCGGGGACGGAGGTCCCAGGGCGCCGGGGATCGGTCACGGTCCCCCTCGCGTAGTGGCGTCGCGACGCGATGTGAATTCGTCCGTCCGATGTGAATTGGTCTGACATATGGGACGAACTCACATCGCTTGGACGTACTCACATCACCTCTCGGGGGTGGGGACGGTGAGGTTGGAGGTCGCAGGGGGGCGTTAGGGTGGCGGCCATGTCGTCCGAACCCGCCGCGCACGTGTTTCCCGGGCCCGCCGTGCTCGGGCGGGGGGTCGTTGTCGGCGAGGGTGACCCGGTCCCTGACGGGTTCCCGGCCGACGCTCCCCGCGTGATCATCGACACCGAGGTCCTGCAGCATCCTGGCCCGGCAACCGCGTTCCTGCACCACTGCTGGGCCACCCGCACACCGGTCGTCATCGAACTGGCCATCGCCAACGACGCGCTGCGTGCGCCCCAGACCGACGACCGGGCCCCCTGGGAACTCCCCCATGGGTTCACGTTCGACCTCGACCGGCTGCACTTCCTGGTCTGGGCGAACACCTACGACGGTCGGGGCGAGGGTACCCCCGTCTGGTGGCACGGCGTGCTCGCCCAGCGCCGCGGCGCGGCCCCACCCGACCCCGCTGTCCGCGCTGACGCGATCGTGGACGGCCAGCCGGTGTGGTGCGACGGCGGCCCGCGGGGACCGATCCCGACCTCCGGCGGCCCGCTGACCACCGTCGACGGCGCACGGCTGCTGCACCGCGAATCCGTCAAGCTGGGTCGGCTGACGCTGCTCGGGCAGGACGCACCTGCCGACGACCTCGCCCCCGACCAGCTCGCGGCCGTCGCACACACCGCCGGGGCCGCACGGATCGTGGCTCCAGCCGGTTCGGGCAAGACCCGGGTGCTGACCGCCCGGCTCCGCCACCTGGTCAAGGACCGGCGGATCGAGCCGGACCTCGTCACCGCCGTCGCCTACAACACGCGCGCCGCCGGCGAGATGCGGGACCGTCTGGGCGACGTTCGCGCCAACGTCCGCACGCTGCACTCGCTCGGCCTGTCGATCTGCAACCTCGAACGCCGCCGCGAGATGATCGACGAGCGTGACCAGCGCACGATCCTCGACCGGCTCGTCCGCACCGCGAAGATCCCCAACACCGACCCGTTCCAGGTCTACCTCGACGCGCTGTCCGAGGTCCGCCTCGGGCTGCGCTCACCTGACGACGTCGCCGCCCGCAACCCCGACCTCGACGAGGACTTTCCCGACGTCTTCCGCCGCTACCGCGCCGAACTCGCCCGCCGAGACGTGCTGGACTTCGACGAGCAGATCTTCCATGCGCTGGAACTGCTTCTGTCCCGGCCGGACCTGCGCGAACAGGTCCAGCAGCGCTGCACGCACCTGCTGGTCGACGAGTTCCAGGACCTCACGCCGGCGTTCCACCTGCTGGTCCGGCTGGTCGCCTCGCCGGTGCTGCAGGTGTTTGCCGTCGGCGACGACGACCAGGTCATCTACGGGTACGCAGGGGCGGACCCGGCCTACCTCATCGACTTCGCCCGCGACTTCCCCGGTGCCGACGACCACCCGCTGACCGTCAACTACCGGTGTCCCCCTGCCGTCGTCACCCACGCCATGACGCTCCTGTCGCACAACCGCCGGCGGGTGGTCAAGGACATCCATGCGGGCCGCGACACGACACCGCTCGACGTCGACCCGGCCGTCCACGCCGTACAGACCGGCGCCATGGCCAGCCGGGCAGTCGTCGTCGCCGAGGACTGGCTGCGCGACGGCGCGGCGCCGTCGGACGTCGCCGTCCTCGCCAGGGTCAACGCGTCCCTGCTCCCCGCCCAGATCGCCATGACCGAGGCCGGCATCCCCAACACCGCCCCGCTGGACGCCGCCGTGCTCGGTCGCACGGGCATCCGCACGGCCCTGGCGTACCTCCGGCTCGGACTGGACGACGAACGGATGCGCCGCGACGACGTGTGGGACACCCTCAACCGTCCCGCCCGCAAGGTGAAGTCCGCCGTCAAGGACCACCTGCGCGGATCGAAGTGGTCGTGGACACAACTCGCCCAGATCACCGACGTGCTGACCGACACGCACGCCGACCGCTGGCAGAGCTACCTCGACGACATCGCCATGCTCAGCCGCGCGATCACCGACGGCGCCGACACGCAACGGTGCTTCTGGCTGATCCGCAACGCCATCGGCCTCGGCGACGCGATGGCGACGCTGGACGCGTCCAGCACCCGCCCCGAGGGCTCCAGTCACGGCGACGATCTGGACGCCCTGCAGCAGTTGGCCGCGCTGCACCTCGACCCGGCCACCTTCCGCGAGTGGCTCGTCGAGGTCCTGCGCCGCCCACCCGATCCGAACGGCGTCACGCTGTCGACCGTCCATCGCGTCAAGGGCATGGAGTGGGACCGGGTGATCGTGTTCGGTGCCAACAGCGGCCTGTTCCCCCACCGCCTCGCCGACGACGTCGAGGAGGAACGCCGCGTCTTCCACGTGGCCATCACCCGCTGCCGACAGCACCTGACCGTGATCGCCGACCGCGAGTCCCCCAGCCCGTTCGTCCCCCAGTTGACGACTGCCCGGGCTGATCCGGACACGGAAACCGGCGTCGGCACCGCGGCGTCCAGCACCGCGGCCGCCCGTCCGGATCCCGTGCTGCCCGATGTCGACGCCGCAGGCACGGTCGCCGCCGACCCAGGCGTTACGGTGACGCTGCCCGGTGGGGTTCCAGGCACGGTGGTCGGCAGGGCTGCCGGTCCGTGCCCGATCGACGTCGACGTTGCGGGCGTGCGGGTCCTTCTCGGCGACAAGACCCCGGTGCGGGTGGGCGACCAGGCCGCCGTGCTGGTGCCGCCTGCGCCCGTACGACGCGTCGGTGGACCCGCGGACGGGGCCCGCCGTGTCGGGTTCGCCGACGACTCACCGGGCCAACGCGCGCTGCGGTCGGCTGGTCGCGTCGCGCCGGCGGCCGAGGACCTCGATCCGCAGGCTCAGGCCCGCTTCGACAACCTCAAGGAATGGCGCAGACGACGCGCCGATGCCGACGGCGTGCCGCCCTACGTCGTCTTCCACGATGCCCACCTGCGTGCGATCGCCCAGGACGCGCCCGAGACCTTGATCGCACTGTCGCGGTGTCCTGGCGTGGGTCCGACAAAGTTGGACCGCTACGGCGACGAGGTCCTCGAGGTCCTCGAGACCTGACCCACGGCTACCGTTCGCGCGCAGACAGGAGCGGTCATGGCCAGCGACGACGAACAGGCACCGTCGGCGCTCGCCCAACTCCGGCGACTCCTCGACGAGGACCGGATCTACGACCTCGAGCACATCGCCGACGGTGCGGAATTGCCGCTGGAGACCGTCGCGCGGTTGTTCCGGGCTGCAAGCCGCCACCGTGACGACGGTAGGTACGGCGCCAGCGACATCGCCTACGCCAAGGACCTGGCCCGCGTGGTTCGGCGAATGCCGGTCGACGCCATCGAACGTTCCTTGCGTGCCCGCGTCCGCAACGTCACCCAGATCGTGGTCGGTGAACTGTCCATCGCGCGTCTCGACCACGCCGTCGTCGCGGCCCTGGAATCCGGCGCGGACGCCGAGGAGATCGGCCGGACCCTCGCCGAGGTCGGCCGCGAGATCATCCCCGCGATGGGCCGGCTGCTCGCCGCCGACCACGAGTACGTCCTTCGCGCTCTCTTGGACTCCCAGGTCGTCGAACAGGCCAGCCAGGACTTCGAGCGTGAACTGGACATGGCGGTCGCGTTCGTGGACCTCGTCGGTTTCACCCGCCTGTCCGCCGCCACCGACCCTGCCGGCGTCGGCAGCGTGCTCAATGCCTTCGAGGATCGGGTCACCGCGGTGGTCCGCGACGTCGGTGACGTCATGGTGGCCAAGACCATCGGCGATGCCGTCATGCTGATCTCGGGCAGCCCCGATCTGCTGGTAGAGGCGCTCCTGCGGATCGTCAGCGAACCCGACGAGGAACTCGGCGACGTCGGGCGACGTGCGGGGATGGCGTTCGGTGAGGTCCTGGTCCGCGACGGGGACTACATCGGGTCGACCGTCAACCTCGCTGCACGACTGACCGACCTGGGCCGTCCCGCATCGCTGGTCGTCGATGACGAGGTCGTCGAGCACCTGACACGCGAATGGGAGTACTCCAAGCTCCCACCGACAAGGCTGAAGGGCATCGGCACCCGACGGCCGATCCGGGTCAGGGCCCCACGCGAGGACTGACCGACGGACCAGACGACGGGTCTACCGGACAGCGCCGCCAGTCGGCCGGGAGGTGTCCACCGACGAGGTGGGCCCGCAGGGCCCGGCCGTGCCTGCCGCATCGAGCGTGTCGAGCACGTCAGCGAAGAACCCGAGATGCTGTTCCCAGCCGGGGTGACTGTGCTGCAGGTGGAAGGCGATGGCGTTTTCGGGCGCGGTCTCCCACCCAGGGAGGTCGCCGAGCTCCTCGTCGCACAGCGGGCACTCCGCGGCAAGACCGACCACCGCGGCTCCTTCCGACCGTGCCCACTGCAGATCCGCAGACACCCCGGGCGGATCCCCGGGTCCGTCAGAACGTAGGTGAAACTCACACGCCGTGTGTCGAGGACGCGGTGCGTTGGCCGACGTGGGGTTGGCATGGCATCCTCGCGGACCGCCGGGCTTCCCCGCCCACCTCCCCGGCACACGCCGACCGCCCACCCAGTGACCCCGAGGTCTCCCCCGCGTGCGCCGTTCCCTCCGTCTTCGCCGCTGGCAGAAGGACGCCCTCGACGCCCTCGACCAGTCCACTCGTCGTGACTACCTCGCCGTGGCCACACCGGGTGCCGGCAAAACCACCTTCGCGCTGACCGCAGCCGTGCGGGACATGGCCGAGCACCCCCACCGTCGCGTCTTCGTCGTCGCACCGACCCAGCACCTCAAGACCCAGTGGGCGGTCGCCGCCGGGCATTTCGGGCTGCACCTCGAGCCCGAATGGCAGCCGTCCGGCGGATGGCCGAACGACTTCCACGGCGTGGTGATGACCTACCAGCAGGTCGCCGGAGACCCCAGGGTTGTGCGCGGGATGGTCGAGGACGCGTTCGTCGTCCTCGACGAGATCCACCATGCCGGTGGCGAACGCGCGTGGGGCGACGGGGTCTTCACCGCGTTCGAACCCGCTGCCCGGCGGCTCTCCTTGTCGGGGACCCCGTTCCGGTCCGACCAGAACCCGATCCCGTTCGTCGAGTACGACTTCGACGAGGCGGTCGCCGACTACACGTACGGGTACGGCGAGGCCCTGCGCGACGGCGGGGTCGTCCGGCCGGTCTTCTTCCCGAGGTTCAACGGGCACATGGAATGGACCAGGCCCGACGGGGCGATGGTCGCCGCCACGTTCGACGATTCTCTGGACCGCACCGGGGCGTCCCAGCGCCTGCGGACGGCCCTGTCGCTGGACGGCGAGTGGCTACCGACCGTGCTCGCGCACGCCCACGGCGAACTGCGACGCATCCGGTCGACCGACCCGACGGCGGGCGGCCTGGTCATCGCAACCGACGTCGACCACGCACGCGGGATCGGTCGGCTGCTGAAGGACCGGTTCGGGGTGGATGCGGTCGTGGCGACCTCGGACGACCCGACCGCGTCGGACCAGATCGCGGCGTTCGCCGACAGCCACGACCCGTGGATCGTCGCCGTGCGGATGGTCTCGGAAGGCGTGGACATCCCCCGCCTCCGTGTCGGCGTGTACGCAACCAACACCGTGACCGAACTGTTCTTCCGTCAGGCGGTCGGTCGCATCGTGCGGTGGACCCCGGGACACCGCCGCCAGAAGGCGTTCTTCTTCCTGCCCGACGACGTTCGACTACGAGCCTTCGCGACCGGGATCGCCGAGCAGCGCACCCATTCGCTGCGCCGCCGCGAGGACGATGGCGACCAACTTCCCGTCGAACTCGACGGACTGCCCGCCGATGCGAACGACCAGATGTCGCTGTTCCAGGCGATCTCGGCGACCCCGCTCGGCGAAGGACCGGGCGGCGTGTTCGACGACCTTCATGGCGAGGACCTGATCTTCGACGGCGAGGCCTTCGGGTTCGACATCGAGCTCGACTCTCCGCCCCCGCGCGGCAATCCGCCTGCCCACGCCGAGGTCCCCCGAACCGAGCAACGCCGGCAACTGCGCCAGGCCAACGCCGACCGGGTTCTGCTGATCGGTCGCTTGACCGGGCTGACCCTCGAGCAGGTCAACAGCCAACTGAACAGTGCGGCCGGCGTCGAATCGGTCGAGTCCGCCACCCTCAGGCAGCTGCAGCGGCGCCTTCACGAAGCAGACCGCTGGCTGACCTCGGCCTGACCCACCGGTTGATCCGGCGCGCAGCAAATGGGTCATTTTCCGCGCATGCGCGGGTTTCTCGACAGTCGGTCAGTTCTGGGGCGGTGCGGCGGCGCCGCCACGTTCCTCTGCGCCGGCATCGACGCCAGGGGTCTGCGGAGCGGTGGCATCGAGGCCGCCATTGCCGTCGCCATCCGTGATCCCCGGGGCGCGGTCGGCGGGCTGGACCGAACGCGAGGGGAACTCCTCCAGCGGGCCGGCCGCCGCGATGTCCCACGAGGGGAACGTCAGCTCGGTCTGCAGGTACAGGGCGACCAGCTGGGCGGTGGCCCTGATGGCGTCGAGGTGGGTGCGCTCGTGACCGTGGGTCGCGTCGACGCCTGGCCCGATCAGGGCGGCCCGCGTCTCGGCACCCGCTTCCAGGGCTGCGGCCACGTCCGAGCGGTAGTTCACGAACACGTCACGCCGGAAGGGAACGTGGTGGCGGTCGGCGATCCCGATCAGCTTGCGCGTGAGGTGGAAGTCGAACGGGGCAACCATGTCCTGCATCGCGATCGTGACCGCATGCTCGCTGGACGACTGCTCCGGGGCGACGACGGCCGAGTCGATCGACAGCATCTCGGCGACGTCGGCGTGCAGCCCGCTGGAGGCGCCGTGGCCGACCTCCTCGGTGATCGTGATCAGGAGGTCGGCGCCCACAGGCAGTTCGATGTCGAAGTCGACGATGGCCTTGACGGCAGCAAGCGCGGCGGCAACGCCGGCCTTGTCGTCGAGGTGGCGGGACTTCACGTAGCCGGTGCGCGTGACCTCGGGCAGGGCGTGCAGGGCGACGAAATCACCGACGTTGACCCCGAGCGCCTGCACCTGCTGCCGCGTGGACGCGTGCGCGTCCAACCGCAGTTCGACGTGGTCCCACCCGATTCCCTGTGTCTCGACCTCGCTGCCGTAGGCATGGCCGGATGCCTTGAGCGGCAGGATGGTCCCGGTCAGCGTGCGGCCGGGCTCGTCGGTGAACACCATGACGCGTGCACCCTCGCTGAACCTCGCCGAGTGCGTGCCGATCGGTACGACCGCCAGCCGCCCGTTGTCCTTGATGCGTCGGACACCGCACCCGATCGTGTCGGCGTGGACGACGACGGCCCGGCGCGGTGCATCCCCCTCGGTCAGCCGGATCCGCATCGCGCCGCGACGGTTCAGGGTGAACGTCAGACCGAGCTTGTCGACCTCCTCACCCAGGACCTGCATGACCTCGTCGGTCCGCCCCGACGGGGACGGGATCCGCAACAGGTCGACGAGCAACTCGCGCATCCATGCGTCGTCGATCTGCAGCGTGCGCTCGCGTGCCACTCGTGGATCCTCCGGTGAGGCGCCCGACCGTACCGCGCGTGCCGCTTCGGTTTCGTGCATGGTTTCGTCCGCGCGTCCGGACGCAATCATCCACGAGACTGAGGTCGAACCGGCGCGCCGGCACTCCGCAGGACACGGCGGACCACGTCGACCACCACGTCCGGCCGGTCACGGAGGTCGGATCGGCTGAACGTCAGCGGTCTCCAGTGGTCGACGAGGTCGTTCTGCCGTCCGCCATCGGCGAGGCGGCCCACGGTCGTTGCGTGGCTCGGGTGCACGTCGATCTCGGCGAGAACCCACCACGCCGGCCATGCGGCGTCGAGTACCCGGAGGATCCCCTCGGCGTCGTGGACCTCGTAGTTCATCACGGGGGTCGGCAGGCCGGCAGCCGTCACGATTCTGAGGAAGTCGCGCTCGTCCTCGGAGCGAGTGCGACCAACTTCGGGGGTCCAGGCCTGGAGGGTTGCGCGCAGCGACCTCACACCAGCACACCAGAACACGGCAGGTTCGAGGTCGAGAAGGTCGTCGCGCGTCAGCCGATGGGACGTGCGACAGCCCGGCGTGGGGTCCTGTGGCGAGGACAGCCGCGAGGGCGCGCCGCTCCCACGAGTCCGGCCAAGCGGTGCTGGCGAACACGCCTCGGTACCAGCGCTCCAGCTCGCCAGTGGCCACAAACCGCGCCAGGGTCTGCCGCGACACGTCGCTCTCGAGCGCCCACTGGACCGTCACAAGTCCTGGGTTCGCCATGCAACAAGCGTGGAGGCGGCGCCGGACCGCAACCTCGTGGATGGCTACGTCCGGACGGGCGGACGAAACCATGCAACAAAGCGTGACGGTGGCGCAGCGGGCGCGCGGGGGGCTATTCGGGGCGGTGGTCTTCGGCCGAGCGGCGGATGGCGGGGTCCCAGGACATCGGGACCGCGCGGGTACCGGGGAACAGCAGGTCCACGAAGCGCTGGGCGGTGGGCTGAGGTTCGTGGTTGGCAAGGCCGGGGCGTTCGTTGGCCTCGATGATCATGTAGTCGGGGCCGCCGACGGCCGGCACGAGCAGGTCCATGCCGACCACGGGGATGTCCAGCGCCTTGGACCCTGCAACCGCGGCGTCGGCCAGCACGGGGTGCAGGTCAGCCGTGACGTCGTGGATCGTGCCGCCGGTGTGGAGGTTGGCGGTCCGCCGCACGGTCAGGTGCTCGCCGACCGGCAGGACGTCGTCGAGGCTGTATCCGCCTTCGGCGACCGTGTCGGCGGTCTGCGAATCAAGGGGTATGCGCGACTCGCCGTCCGTCGCGGCGGCTCGCCGCTCCGACCGGACGCGCACCAGGTCGCGGATGGTGGACTCGCCGTCCCCGGTCACCGCGGCCGGCCTGCGCTCGGCGGCTGCGACGACCTCGTGATCGACAACGAGGATGCGCATGTCCCGCCCCTCGACACGTTCCTCGATCAGGACGTCTGGGCAGAACGACCGGGCATGATCGACCGCTGCATGCAGTCGTTCGTGCGAGCGGGCACCGACGGTGATGCCCTGCCCCTGCTCGCCCCGTGCCGGCTTGACGACGACGTCGCCGACCTCGAGCAGAAACTTCTCGTCGCGCTCGTCGAACGTCGCGTCGTGGCCGCGCGGCACCCGCAGCCCGGCGTCCTCCATGATCCTGCGGGTCACCCGCTTGTCGTCGCACCGCGACATCGCGACCGCGGACGTCAACTCGCTCAGCGATTCGCGCGTCACGATGCTGCGCCCGCCGTGGGACAGTCGCAGGTACCCGCCGGGCGCGTCCACGACCTCGACCCGGATGCCCCGGCGCAGGGCCTCGTCGGCCACGATCCGGGCGTAGGGATTGAGGGCCTCGAGGTCCTCCGCGGCCGGCGCGGCGAACAGACGCTCGTTCAGCGGGTTCTTGCGCTTGACCGCGTAGACCGGCACCCGTTCGAAGCCGAGGCTCTCGTACAGCGCGATCGCCGGCTCGTTGTCCCACACCACCGACAGGTCCAGGTAGGAACGACCCCGCGACTCGTAGCGCTCCGCGAGGGCACGGCACAGAGCACGCCCAACGCCAGGTCGGGCCGTCTGGGGGTCGACGGCCAGCGACCACAACGAGGTCCCCTGCTCCGGGTCACCGAAAGCGTGAACATGGTCGACGCCGGACACGGTCCCGACGATGACGCCCTGTTCGATGTCTTCGGCGACGAGGTAGGTGAAGTCGTCGGTCTGCTGGTTGCGCAACACGATGTCGATCGGCGCGGGGACGAGCCCGGCGACGTCGAGGATCCGGTTCATCTCCATGACGTCGGCCTCGCTGCTGACGTCGCGGATCATCACGCCCGCCAGCGGGCGACGTGCCCGCTCGTATCCCGGCAGGCGCAGCCGGTAGGTGTGCGACGGGTCGATGAACAGCTCCTGCGGCGCCTTGGCCACCAGCACGTGCGGGTCCCTGGGATACAGGCAGATGTCCCGCCGTCCGATCGCCTCGTCGCGCAGGATCGCGAGCAGATCTTCGTGGTCCGAGAACGTCTGGCCGAACACGAGCCGGCCCCATCCGAAGTCCACGATGGCGTCGCGCTGCATGTCCGCGAGAAAGTCGTCAGGGGGCTGCTCCCATGCACCGGTCGACAGTGCCTCCTCGGGCATCGAACGGCCCGGACGGGGGTGTTCCGTGCGGGAACGCGCGTCGGGGGGTTCCATCCTCAGACCCCGTGGCCCTGCAACCACAGCTCGAGCAGGCCGAGCTGCCACAGCTTGTTGCCGCGCAATGGGGTCAGTTCGGCGTTGGGATCGTCGAGGAGACTGCTGACGCAGTCCTCACGGAACAGCCCGCGGTCGCGTGCCGCATCGCTGCTCAGCGCATCGCGGACGTAGTCGAGCGTGGTTCCCTCGAGGTAGGTGAGGGCGGGCACGGGGAAGTAACCCTTGGGGCGGTCGATGACGTCGGCGGGGACGACCTGGCGGGCCGCCTCCTTCAGTACGCCCTTGCCGTCGTGGGCCAACTTGAGCTCGGGAGGGATCCGGGCGGCGACCGCGAGGACCTCATGGTCGAGGAACGGGACGCGCGCCTCGAGACCGTGCGCCATCGTCATGTTGTCGACGCGCTTCACCGGGTCGTCGACCAGCATGATCGTCGAGTCCAGCCGTAGGGCCTGGTCGACAGCGGTCTCGGCGCCTGGTGCGGCGAAGTGGTCACGGACGAACTGCCGGGACACATCGTGTCCGACGAGATGGTCGGGGTTGACGACCTCGGCCATCGCGTCGTGCGGCCGGTCGAAGAACGCGTTCGCATACGTCTCGACGGCGAGGTCGAGTCCGGCGTCTGCCGGCAGATCCTCGATGTCGATCTGGGCCTTGGCCATGGGCGGGTACCAGTGGTAGCCGGCGAACACCTCGTCGGCGCCCTGGCCGGACTGCACGACCTTGACGTGCTGCGACACTTCCTCGGACAAGAGGTAGAACGCGACCGCGTCGTGGCTGACCATCGGTTCGCTCATGGCACTGATCGCCTTGTCAAGGGCTGCCGGGATCCGCGAGGTCGGGATCCGGATCTTGTGATGATCGGTGGCGAACTCGCGCGCGATCACGTCGGAGTAGCGGAACTCGTCGCCCTCGACGTCGCCGACCGACTCGAACCCGATCGAGAACGTGGCAAGCCCCTTCTGCCCGGCCTCGGCGAGCAGACCGACGACCAGCGAAGAGTCCACCCCACCCGACAGCAGCACGCCCACCGGGACGTCGGCAACCAGCCGCCACGTGGTTGCGGACCGCAACGACGCGAGGACGAGGTCCTCCCAGTCGCGCGCCGACAGATCTTCACGCGCCGGGTCGCGGGTGAAGTCGGGTGCCCAGAAGGTGGTCTGTCGACGCGTGCCGTCGGGCTCGATCGCCAGGGTGGTGGCCGGCGGCAACTTCTTGACGCCATCGAGGATGGTGTGGGGCGCCGGTACGACCGAGTGGAACGTCAGGTAGTGGTGCAATGCAACCGGGTCGATGGACGTGTCGACGCCCCCGCCGGCGAGCAGGGCCGGCAGGGTGGACGCGAACCGCAGGCGGCCCGACTGCTCAGACAGGTACAGCGGCTTGATCCCGAAGCGGTCACGGCCGAGCAGCATCCGACCGGTGTCGCGCTCGTGGATCGCGAACGCGAACATGCCCTGGAGGCGATCCACGAACCCGTCACCCCACGCCCGGTAGGCCTTCAGCAGGACCTCGGTGTCGGAGGTCGAGAAGAACCGGAACCCGTCCCTGGCCAGTTCGTCCCGCAGTTCGTGGTGGTTGTAGATGCAGCCGTTGAACACGATCGACAGGCCGAGTTCGGCGTCGTGCATCGGCTGCGACCCCGCGTCGGACAGGTCGATGATCGACAGGCGCTGGTGCGCGAACGCCACCGGGCCCTGGGACCAGACCCCTTCGCCGTCGGGACCTCGGCGGGACATCGTGGCGGCCATGCGAACGACCGCCTCCACCTCCGCCCGCCGGCCATCGAAACGTCGTTCGCCAGCAAACCCGCACACTGCGGGACCTTCCGCTCGAGAGTTGGGGGACGGACAGGCCGCAGCGATCGTCGAACCGCCGCACGGTGCCTGCCCTGCAGGGTCGAGGACTTCCCCCCATCCCGCAAGCGCGAACACTGTCCGAACGGACAGGGTGTCTGCCCCGACCCACCCGATGTGACTTTGACCCGGAGATGTGACTTTGGCTCATATACGGGCCTTACTCACATCGGTGGGCCTTACTCACATCGGCTGGCCGAACTGACCCGGCGGTTGTTTCCCTCGGAAGGCGACCGGGACCTCGACACCCGGGTCTTCGAGGAGGACGGCCGCCCCGTCGCGTTCGGTCAGGTGGAGTTCAGCGGGCCACCGAGGTCATCGGGGGGCCAGGACGGGACCGCCCCGGCGTCGCGCGCGTGTACCGCGAGTCAGACGAGCGCGACGCGCCACCGCTACTTGCCCGCTTCGACCTGCACCCGGTGCGGTGGTACGAGGACCTGCTGCGTCCACTTGCCGAACCGCTGCGCGTGCCGCCGCCCGATGGCGTCGAGGTCGTCGCCTGGGACCCCGGCAGGCAGGACGAGCTGCTCGTGGTCCGCAACGCGGCGTTCGCCGACCACTGGGGCTCCGTACCGGTGAGCTCGGCGCAATGGCGGGACGAGCTCGAGGGCGAGGAGACCCGCAGCGACCTCAGCCTCATGGCCGTTGCCGACGGGGCGGTGATCGGGTTCAGCCGTAACGAGTTCTACGAGCAGGACGAGCAGTTGTCGGGTCGTCGCGACGGATGGATCGGCCTGTTGGCCACGCTGCGCGAGTGGCGGGGTCGGGGTGTGGCCTCGGCGCTGGTTGCGGCCTCGCTGGAACGGTTCCGGGCCGCGGGCTTCACCCACGCCATGATCGGCGTCGACACCGACAACACCACCGGCGCGGCCGGCCTGTACCGGCGCCTTGGGTTCGAGCCCGTCCACCGGTCCGTCGCCTACGAGCGGCGGCTGACGCCCTGAATCACCGTCCGGTGAAGGTGGCCTCGCGACGCTCGATGAACGACAGGACACCCTCCTGGGCGTCCGTGCTGGCCAGGATCTGCGGCAACAGACCCTGGAGGTGCTCGGCAGCGGCCTGTTCGCCGCCGTCCCGTGCGATCCTGGCGTTCGCCAGCGTGCCCTGCACGCCCATGGGCGCCTGCTTGGCGATGAGTTGGGCGATCTCGCGGGCGCGGTCCACGTGCTCGCCCGGGGCGACGACCTCCTGGACCAGGCCGATCCGCAGTGCCTCGTCTGCGCCGAATTCCTCGGCTGTCAGCAGGAAGCGCATGGCGTTGCCCCATCCGAGCTTCGCGGGGGCCCGGAAGGTCCCCCCACCGAACGGGATGATCCCCCGGCCGATCTCGAGCTGCCGGAAGCGGACGTCGGATGCCGCGACAACCACGTCCGACGCAAGGGCGAGCTCGATCGACAGGGTGTAGGCGATCCCGTTCACGGCCACGACCACCGGCTTGGAGCACGGTCGTCCCCAGACCCCGAACGGGTCGACAACACCATTGCTTGCGAGGGCCGCCGGCCCCTGTTCGGCGATGACCGGGCCGACCTCCGCGAGGTCGAGGCCAGCCGAGAAGTGGTCACCAACCGCGTACACGCACCCGACCCACAGGTCGGCGTCGGTGTCGAGCCGCAGGTACGCGGCCGCGAACTCCTCGATCGTCTGCAGGTCGAACGCGTTGCGCTTGTCGGGACGGTTGATCCCGATCATCAAGACGTGCCCGTCGATGTCGGTGGTGATGCGTTCGGTCACGGCGTTCCTGGTCGGCGGCGGCGGAGGACCCCCAACCCGAGCACCAGCAGCCCGGCCAGCGCAAACCCGCCACCGGTGACCGGTGTGGTCGGAGCGGGTGGTGGTGCCGGGACGTGCGGCGGTGGCGCAGGCGCCGGCGGCGGGTCGGCCGCCGTCAGCGGCCGCAACGGCAGGTCGATGGTCGACGGTTCTTCAGCGGTCGACGTCAGCGTGATCTGGTCGGGGACGCGTTGGTTGTAGTAGGCCTGGTCGGTGGTCGCGATCACCAACCGCAGGCGGTGGCCCTCGCGGAACAGCCACGAGTTGCCGATCGCATTGACCTGCACCAGACCCGCCTGCAGCGCGCTGTCGAGCACGCGTGCCGCGGATGCCTGGCGACGAAGCAGGGTCAAGGCACCGTCCGGGTCGACGTCGTAAAGCTTGACGAAGAACCGCACGTCCCCGATCGGCGCGACGTGTGACAGCCGCAACGAGGCTCGTGGGACCCCGACCAGCTCGGTGTCGACCGCGAACGGAGGGGTGTCGAAGACGGCGTGCTGGGTCTCGATCTCGGTCGGCGGGACGAAGTCGGCCGAACCGGGTGACGATGCCGGACCAGAGAAGTTCGGAATGTCCGAGACGGCCGCCGGCTCCCCGAGCGGAGGATTGACCAGCGACGCCGCACCGCCGGTCATCGCACCGCCGGCGGGAACCAGCGCATCCGCGCCGGGGTCGAGGGTCCACGTCGTGATCGGCACCTGCGCCGGCGGGAACTCGTCCGCGGTCCCGTAGGCCGAGGCGGCGGTCCCGCCGGTCTGCTCGAGATCGACCTCCACCCAATCCCGCCACCAGGCGAAGGCCGGGCCGGTGTCCACGTCCTCGCCCCGCACCCACCGATCGAACCATTGCAGGGTCCGGCGGGGTAGGTAGCCGTTCGCGAACACCGCCTGCGACTCGGGCATGTCGTCCCACTGCCCGCTGTAGGCCTCGGCCTCGCCGGGACCGGTGAGGTAGCCGCCGTGACCGCCGGAGTGCCAGATCATCGCCACCGGCACGCCACGCGCAGACAACTGCGCGAACGTGGAGGTCGGCTCGTTCACGTTGAACAACGTGTCCGGCAGGCCCTGGACGAGCAGGGTCGGGGTCTGCAGCTGTTCGATCATGGTCGCCAGCGACGACCGTCCGACGAGCTCGCGGTCCTCGGGCGACGCGTCACCGGTCGTGGTCAGCCGCTGGAACGTCGGGCAGATCGCCGGCACGAAGCCGGGGCACGGCAGCGTCCCGGGGAACTCCTGCTGCTGGGTGATCGGGTCGCAACCGCCGTCGCCCATCGCGGGCGTGGAGGCGCCGAGGCTGAAGAACAGCGTGGTCCATGCCTGCTTGAACACGCCCTGTCCGGCAGCGTCGAGGTCCCAGGGGTCGGCCGGGTCCACGATCCAGTTGTTCGGGTCCAGCGAGTACTGCAGCGTCTGCCAACTGCGCCCCACCGCGATCGCGTCGACCCGGTCGTCGACGACGGCCAACGGCCCCTGCTCGCCACCACCGTACGACCCGCCGATCAGCCCGACCTTGGGGTCGCCGGGGCCGTCCTTGGCCACTGCCTCGTGCTCACCCAGGAAGTCCAGCAACTGGATCGCGCTCTTCACGTCGTAGTCGAGCGAGTCCAGGCCGATGCACGACGAGGAATTCCCGAACCCCTGGGCGGTGTAGTTCAGGACCACGTAGCCGTGGGACGCGAAGTAGGCCGAGTTGGCGAGTTGCTCGGGCGACTCCTTGTCGTTGCCGAACCCGTGCGAGGTCAGGACCGCCGGGGCGGGCGTGGCCGCCGTGGCCGAAGCGGGGACGTACAGGTCCCCGTCGATGGTGACCTCGAGGTCGTCGTCAGGGCCCGTGAGGACCTCGAACGTCATCTCCTCGACGGTCCACGTGTCGGGCCCAGGGCCGCCCGACGCCTGCCCGTCACCGACCGCAGCAGCAGCCGACCTCGGCAATCCCATGCCCGTCCCCGCAACGACGCCAGCAACCAGCACCCCCACCACCCCGACGTCAGCCAAACGGGACAGCCGTGGCGCGTTTCGCTGACATCGGGGCATGATCGGCTCGTTCGACGGGTACCGGACGTTACTGCGGGGGCCGGGGACGGTCCGCACGTTCGCGCGGTTGACGGATGGGACCTCAGGCGTGGCCCGTTCGGGCCACCGACCACGCCCCGTCACCTTCGCGACACGGTCCGCTCCGGTCGCGTTCGCGAATTCGGGCACTTCACCCATTCCCCTCCTGCCCAACTGTCCGTACGGTCGTGTGCAGCGACCGTCAGACCCCCGGCGCTCCAGCCCACAGATGTCCGACGGTCACCAAACCCCAGCGGTCGCTGACTTGGAGAGAACATGATGCGGCTGGTGATGCTGGACGACGATCCCGAGCACGAACTCCTGCTCACGCTGATCGCCCGCTCCATCGATGCCCGGGTCGTCGCGCGCGTTTCGGACCTCGACGCGCTCGAACAGGCCATCGACACCCTGCGGCCCGACGCGCTCGTGCTGGACCTGTGGATCGGCCGGGACAAGAGCCTCGACCGACTCGACGACATCCTGAGAATCGCCAGGGACTGCCGGATCGTCGTGTGGACCTATGACCCGTGGACCGCGCGTCCGTATGTTGTGGACACGAACATCGACGTCATCGACAAGATGTCGAGTCCCCAGGAACTGTTGCGGAACCTCCAGACGGTCGGCTGAACCCGGACGGTGCCTCACGGCCCGTCCGTCGGCTGCCGCTGCATCCGTTGCGTGGCGCGGTCGTCGTCCCGTCCCATGCCGCCGGGGTCGTCACCCCCGCATATGACGCGCTGACCACCGACGAGCGCCGACGGATCGCGGACGAGCAGCCAGACTCCTTCCTCTCGGCGCTGCCAGCCGACACGGCGGACATCGGCGCCACCGACTTCGCCGCCTGCCGCGCGACCGTCGACCGCCTCGTGGCCACGGACCGGTTCCGTCATCGCCCGGCACCGTTCGTCGCCCTCTACCGCCTCCGTCAGAACGGCCACGAGCAGACCGCGCTGCTCTGCGACCTCGACGCGTCGGCCGTCGACGCCGGCATGATCGTCGGGCACGAGCACACCAGGACCGAACGCGAACAACACCTGGTCGACTACCTCAGGGAGGTGCAGGTCGCATCCAGCCCGGTGTGCGTGATGCACCCGCCGCGCCGCGGGCTGCGCACCGCGACGGAGCGCGCCGCAGCTCGCCCCCCGGACGTCGAGATCGACGACGGGGATCTTCGCCAAGAACTCTGGATCGTCGACGACCCGGCCACCACGACCACGCTGCTCGAGGCTGCGCGCCAGGTCGGACCACTCGTGATCACCGACGGCCACCACCGCACCGCCGCCGCCCGGCGATTCGCCGACGAAGCCGTCCACCCGTCCGGTCGGCGCCTGCTCGTGGCGATGTTCGACTCGGACGCGGTGCAGATCCGCGAGTTCAACCGCGCGGTCACGCCGCTCGACGTCACGCCGTCGGAGGTTGTCATCGCACTGGCCGGCGTCGGGATCACCGCCAGGGAACTGGACGGCCCCGAACACCCGCAGGACCCCGGAACGGTCACCATGACGATCGATGGCGTCTGGTGGCAGCTCATCGTCTCCACGGACGTCGTCGTCCCCGAGGACCCGCTGGCCGGCCTCGACGTGTCGCTGTTGCACGAACTGGTGCTCGGACCGGTCCTCGGGGTCACCGATCCCCGCACCGACCCCCGGCTGCGCTTCGTGCCGGGCGTACTCGGGCTCGACCGGCTCGCCGCCGAGGCCGATGGCGGCGTCGGCTTCGCCCTGCACCCCATCGACACCCACGAGGTCGCCCGGATCGCGCTGTCAGGCAGGACGCTCCCACCGAAGTCGACCTACCTTGACCCGAAGGCCCGATCCGGGCTGCTCCTGCTTCCGAGGCGATGACGTGGATGCCGACCTCGAGGCCATCATCGCCTCCGACCCCGACCCCGTCGCACTGATCGACGTGCTCGAACTCATCGCGCCGGACGCGCTGGTCAACGGCTGGGAGCGGCTGGTCGGCGGGCTCGGTACCGCCATGCACCGCATCGACGTCCGGATGCCGTCGGGTGCCCAGACGCAGTTCGTCCTGCGGCGCTACCTGCCCGAGATCGGCGACGGTTCCACCCGGGCGCTGCGCGAGGCCCTGACCCTGGAAGCCCTGCGCCCGACACCGGTCCCCGCCCCGCAGATGCTCTGGGCCGACGCCGACGGCGAGGTGTTCGGCCGCCCGGCGATGGCAATGACGCTGCTCCCCGGGCGGACGGACCTGACGGACGCCGACACCGGCGCCTGGGCAACGACCCTGGCCGAAGCGCTGGTCACCCTGCAGTGGATCCCGGCGACGGCCGTCCCTCACCTGCCGCGGCTGACCGACCCGGCGGCGCTTCGGGACTGGCTCACCAAGCCGTTGGGCCCGGCCGACCTCGTCGACGTCGAGGCGATCGGGTCGGCACTCGACCTCGGCGCACGGACGGTCGAACCGGTCGCGCCGACGCTGCTGCACGGCGACTTCCACGCCGGCAACGTCCTCCGCGAGGACGGACACGTCACCGGCGTGGTCGACTGGACATGCGCGCTCGTCGGTGATCCCCGCTTCGACGCCATGTACTGCGCGCTCGACCTGGCGCTGTTCAGCAGCATCGAGGTAGCCGACGCGTTCGTCGCGGCGTACGAGCAACTGCGCGGACCGGTCGTGGATGGGTGGTTCTTCGCGTTGCTCGCGGCCGTGGCGGCCCTGCCCGACCCGATGGACTGGGCACCGAGCTACCAGGCCCACGGCGTGACCATCGACCCCGACGCGCTGCGCACCCGGTTCGTCCGGTGGGTCGCACGCGCCCTTGCCGGGGTCACCCCGCAGGCATGACCCGCAGCGTCAGGACGGCGTGGGCATCGCCCTGCGGGCCGGTCCAGTCAAGCCAGAGCACTTGGTCGCCGGGTTCGATGCCGCTGATGTCGACGTCCCAACTGCCGTCGACCGAGGTCAAGGCGAGGTCGACGCGCTCACCGTCGACCGTCGGCGAGAGCGCCACGGTGAACTGGTCGGCGGGTTCGAACGCGATCGTGAGGCGCTGTTCGGCGGCGATCAGCGCCTGGTCGGGCGCCGGATCACCGTCGGCACACATGTCGGAGTTCGGCCCCGACCAGCACACGGTGTATGGCTGGACCTCGACCTCGCCGAGGTCGCTGGTCAGGACGAAGGGTGGCGCGCCGACGTCCACAGGCGGAGCCGGGAACCCCTTCTCTGGCATCGGTTCCTCCTCCATCTCGATGAACTCGGTGATCTCGACGAAACCGACCTCGCGCTCGGCCCGCACGCTCGCCACGCACCCGCCGGCGAGCAGCGCCAACGCCAGGATCCCCGCACCCGCTCGTCGCACCATCGACCTCCATCGCGCACTTCGAAAGCGTACGACGTCGGCCGTCCGGCCAGGGTTCTCACCTCTCTGGATGACTCAAGGAGACCAGTGGGTCCGCCGACAAGGGAAGAGTCCGCGAATCCACGGGGAGGCCGACCGATGGCCGCATTCCTGCACGACCTCGCCTACCGGCGACAGACCCTCCTGCACCAGGTCACCGAGTTCGACGCGATCTGGCAGGATGTCCAGTCGGCGTGCGGCATCGAGGAACAGGGGCTGGTCCGAACCGACCTGGCCCGCCTCGACGGTGACCTGAGCGCGCAGCGGTTCACGATCGGCGTGTTCGGTCTGATCAAGCGCGGCAAGTCGACGCTGCTGAACGCGCTGCTCGGCACCGAGGTCAGCGCCACCCACGTCACGCCCGAGACGGCTGTCCCCGTCTACGTCGAGCACGGCGACCAGGCCCGCACCGAGGTCCACCTCGCCACCGGTGAGGTGCGCGAGCTCGCGCCCTCCGAGGCGATCGAGTGGACCTCGCAGAAGCACAACGCGGGCAACCGCCGCGGCGTCACCCACGTCCGCTGGGCGCTGCCGTCCGACATGCTGAAGCACGGCGTCCGGCTGGTCGACACCCCGGGGCTCGACGACGCCGAGGCCGACGAGCTGTACACCACCAGGACGATCCAGGAGCTCGATGCGGCCGATGCCGGCATCGTCGTCTTCATGTCCCCGCCGAGCGTCGGCGCCACCGAGATGAGCTTCCTTCGTCAGGTCGCCGAGGCCCACCTGCGCAAGACGCTCATCGTCGCCAACTTCTACCCGCAGCACTACCACGACCTCGAGACCCGTCAGCAGGTCCTGGACTACGTGACGACGAGGATCGCCGAGACGACCGGTGCCGAGGACGTCAAGCTGTACCCAGTGTGCGCCCAGGAGGCCTGGGAGGCACGTCAGCGCGGTGACGAAGCCGGCTTCGCCGCTGCCGGGGGGACGGCGCTGCTCGAAGCCATGGAAGACGTCATCAGCACTCACACCGGCCGCCGGCTGCTCGACCGGGTCGAAGAGGCGCTGGACCGCGCTGCCCGCGTGGCCACCGCCGAGATCGACCTGCGCCTGCGTGTGCTGGGGGGCATCGACCGCGGCGAGAAGGCCCGCCTGCGCGAGCACGCCGACAAGCTCGGTCAGGACGACGGCGACGTCGAACTGCCGATCCGCAGCGACGAGATCGAGGGACTGAAGGCCCATCTGCGCGGTCTGATCAACCAGTCGTTCATCAAGGGCCGCCGCGCCATCGACGAGGCCAAGAGTGTCGAGGACCTCGAACGTGTTCTGGGCCGCTTCACCCGGGAGGTCGAGGTCGTCACCGAGAACAGCTACCGCGTCCTGCGCGCCCGGCTCGCCCAGGTCGAACGGGACGTCGACCTCGACGTCGACCAGTCGATCGCCAGCACGCTGGTCGACGTGGGCGCGGTCGTGCCGTCGTCGCGCGTCGTCCGCCTCGACGAGACGACGACCATCAGCGCCCGCATGAGCGAGTCCGACATCCGCAGTGCGGCGGTCGGCGGTCTGCTCGCCGGCAGCGCAGGGTTCATGGCGCTCGGTGCGGCTCTCGGGCCGCTCGGCATCGTCGCCGGTGCCCTTGTTGGCTGGCACGTCGGCGAGACCATGCGGTCGGGCCGCCAGCTCAAGCCCATCCGTGAGGACGTCAACCGTCAGTTGATCGAGGTCTCGGACGAGCTGATCGCCGAGTTCGATCGCCGCGCCGAGCACCTGATGCTGGCCATCCGCGAGTCGGCCCGGCGCCGACGTCGGGGCTTCAGCTCCGATCTCAGGCACGCCGTCCGCCTGGCCGAGCGGGCCGGCGCCGACATCGAGGGAACCCGGAAGGCCATCGAGATCCTCGAGCAGGCGGCCCGGCGGATCCCGGACTACCGCATGCGGCACCCCGACGTCGACCTCGACGGTGACGCTGCCTCAGCTCCCAAGCAGACCCAGCCGGCCTGAGGTCGTCAGAGGCGGGCGCGGAGCGCCTTGCGGTCGAGCTTCATCACCGGCGTGAGCGGGAGCGCGTCGACGACGTGGACGATGCGCGGGTACCGGTAGCCGCCGAGGCGGCCCTTCGCCCAGGCCACGAGGTCGTCCGGGTCGACGTCGACGCCGGGAGCAGGCCGCACGAAGGCGACGACCTCCTCGCCCTTGTCTGGGTCGGGCTGTCCGACGACGCCGGCCATCGCCACGGCCGGATGCTCCATCAGTGCGTCCTCGACATCGCGTGGGTAGACGTTGAAGCCGCCGCGGATGATCACGTCCTTCTTGCGGTCGATGATGCTGAGGAAGCCGTCGTCGTCGATGGTGGCGATGTCACCGGTACGCAGCCAACCATCGTCGGTCAGCGCGGCGGACGTCGCCTCGCCGTCGTTCCAGTACCCCTGCATGACCCCTGGAGAGGACACCAACAGCTCCCCGGGGTCGGCGGGCTGGCCGTCGTCGTCGACGGTCATGACCTCGACCCCGGGGAACGGCAACCCGACCGTGCCGACCCTGCGGTTGCCGTACTGGTTGGACGACACGAACGTGGCGGACTCGGTCAGCCCATAGCCCTCGAGGATCTGCAGGCCGGGCAGACGTTCCTCGATGGCGTTGATGACCTCGGGCGACAGCGGGGCCGCGCCCGACGCGATGTAGCGCAGCGCGCCGAGGTCGTGGGCGTCCAGATCCTGCGTCAGCAGCAACTGGATCATCGACGGAACCATGTAGGCACGCTCGATGCGGTGCTCGGCGATCAGCGCCAACGACCGGGCGGGCTCGAACCACCGCATCAGCACCGAAGTCAGCGCCTCTGGCTCGTGGCCTGCGGCGATCGAGACCCCCAGCCCGTAGGCGTGCGACAACGGCAGCGGCGTCAACGACCGGGTGATCCCATCCACACGCGTGTGGTCACCCGCAGCCTTCGCCATGTGCCAGAACGCGGCATGGCTCTGCATCACGCCCTTCGACCGTCCCGTGGTCCCGCCGGTGTAGAGCAGGCCGGCGAGGTCGTCATCCGCACGCGGGACGATCGGCGCCGGTTCGCTGGCCTCGAGATCCGCCATACGGAGGACCTCGACGGAGCTTTGCACCGAGGACGGATCATCGAGGTCGAGGCAGACGACGTGGCGCAGCGTGTCGACACCGTCGGCGGCGGCCAGCACCGCCGGCAGGAACTCCGGCGTGGTCACGGCCACAACCGCTGCCGAGTCCTCCAGCACGTGGCGCAATTCCGGTGGAGGCAGCAGGAAGATCGTCGGCGTGGCGACGGCACCGGCCCGCCAGATCGCCTGGTACACGACCCCGACCTCGGGCGCGTTGGCCATGAAGACGACGACCCGGTCCCCCGCCTCGACACCGAGTGACGACAGCCCTGCCGCGACCCTGGTCATCCGGTCGTACAACTCGCCGGACGAGTACCAGCGCCCCTCGAACAACAACGCATCCTGCCGGTCGCCGTGCCGTTCGAAGGCGTCGTCGGCGAGGCGTGCCAGGTTGTGGGTGCCGATGGAGGTCACACGAGGTCCTCGGTCAGATGAGCGACGGGGGTCGGCCGGTCCGCGAGCGTGCGAACCGGCCGAGTCCACGGACATCCTTCCCGGTCGAGGTCCCCGCGGCGAACGGGCCGACGCCGTGCGTGGCCGGGGACGGAACACCGCGCAACTGCAGGACGGTCAGCAGGGCCGCGACCAGCAGGAAGATTCCGACCGGCCTGCCGAGGTCGTCGGCCGGGGCCGCTGCGGCGTCGGCGACCGCCGCCGGACCCGGCTGGGCCCCTTGGCCCCCGGCGGTCGCCTGGGGCGCGACCTGGGGTTGCGGGGGCGCCACGGTCGCGGCCGGGGGGGCAACGGCAACGGGCGGCGGGGGCTGCATGGGCGCCGGCGTGGATGCCGGTGGCGGCGGCGCGACGTCGCCGCCCTGTTCGGCAGGGGGCTCGACGGGCGGCGGGGCGGCGGGCTCCGGCCCGGTCGGCGCCAGCGTCGTCTGCAGGGCGTCGCCCGTCGGCGGTTCGAAGTCCACCTGGAAGGCCTGGGCGTCGACACCCGGGACAAGGACGACATCGACGAGCCCGTCGTCCCGCGTCAGCGTCGCCAGGTCCCACGTCCACGTCGCGCCCTCCTCGCTGCGTGTCCCCGCGACCGCACCGTCCTCGCACAGTGCCTGCGGACGGGTGTCCCAGCGCTGCGCCTGCCCGCCACGCCACATGAAGGTTGGCAAGCACGCGTCGATGGCCGCGACCTGCCCGCCGAGTTCGTTGGCGACGGTGAGGACCAGGCTCGGGGCGGTCTCGCTGTCCTCGAGCTGGAACCGTATGGCCGACCAGGCCACGTCGTCGTCTGGGGCGCGCGCCACCGACAGGCCATCGGCCGGGACGGTGGGCGGCGGTGGCAGTTCCATGAGCAGGCCGGACTGACCCCGCCACCACCAGCCGTGGTCGGTGAGGGTCGCGGCGCCCACTGGCGATGCCGCGAGCACGACCGTCGCAACGGTCGCGGCTGCCAGCAGGACCGCTCGCACCCGGGTCATGACCGTGTCCCCGAACGTTCGACGGCCGCGACATCCTCGCCGAGGTAGGCGGCGACGACCCGTGGATCCCTGATGACGTCGACCGGAGGCCCGTCGGCGATCGTCCGACCGAGATCCATGGCGACCAGACGGTCGGACAGGCCGGTCACGAGCGGCACGTCGTGCTCGACGATCAGCATGGCACAGCCGGTCTCGCGCTTGATGCGCTGCAGCAGCGGACCGAGCGCCTCGGACTCGCGCTGGGCGATGCCCGACGACGGTTCGTCGAGCAGCAGCACGTCGGGGTCGTGGGCGATCACCATGCCGAGGTCGACGACGCGTCTGGTGCCGGTGGACAGCTCCCGGGCGAACTTGTCGCGGTAGGCGCCGAGCCCGAGCAGTTCGATGAGGTCGGCGACCGTCCAGGCGACGTCCTCCTCGAGACGGATGACCTCGGGAAGTGCGAGCGTCGATGCGAAGTGGTCACGCCATTGCAGGTGTCGTTCGAGCCCGAGCGCGAGGTTCTCGGCGGTCGTCAACGACGGGATCAGCCTGGCGTCCTGGAACGACCGCCCCATCCCGCGCCACGCCCTGGCGTTCGGCGACAACGTGGTGATGTCGTCGCCATGCATCCGCACACTCCCGCGGTCGGGCCGCTGCACGCCGGACACGAGGTCGAACAGCGTGGTCTTGCCTGCCCCGTTCGGTCCGATGATCCCGACGATCTCGTCGGCATGCAACACGAGCGACGCCTCGTCGACGGCGCTGATCCCGCCGAACCGTTTGGACACCGCGTCGACCTCCAACACCGGTCCCTGCTCCCCGGGCAAAGGGGTCATTTCCGTCGTATCCGCGGGTTTCTCGACATTCGCTCGGGGTGGCCAGGTGGGAGCGCCCTTGGCAAGGGGCCGTCCGTCGCGTCGCTGCCCGTTCGCCGAGCCCGCGCCCTCGAGGAACACGGACCTCAACAGGTCGTCGCGTTCGAGCAGGTCGCTGGTCGGGCCGTCGAAGCGGACCTCACCCTTCTCCATGAAGTAGGCCCGCTCGGCCAGTTCGAGCGCCACGTTGACCGACTGCTCGACGACGAGCACCGCCGTGCCCTGGTCGCGGATCCGCCGCACAGCCTCGAGCAGCGTCGCCACGACGATCGGCGCGAGCCCGAGCGACAGTTCGTCGATGATCAGCAGGCGGGGCTTGGCGATCAGGGCCATACCGAGCCCGAGCATCTGCTGCTCGCCGCCGGACATCGCGCCAGCCCCCTGGTTGCGGCGGTCCGCCAGCACCGGGAAGAGGTCGAACACCTCGTTCATGCGGGCGCGCCGGTCGGGGGCCTCCGCGATCAGCCACCCGGCGAGCGTGAGGTGTTCCTCGACCGTCAGCGTCGGGAAGATCGACCGTCCGCCGGGGACCTGGGCGATGCCCATCGCAGCGGTGTCGGCCGCAGCGGCGTGGGTGATGTCCCTGCCGTCGAACACGATCACCCCAGCGAACGGGTCGACCAGGCCGCTGATGGCCTTCAGCAGGGTGGACTTGCCGGCCCCGTTCGTGCCGAGCAGGGCCACGATCTCGCCGGCGTGGACCTCGAGGTCGGCGCCGAACAGGACCTGCACCTGGCCGTACCGGACCTGGACGCCACAGCACACCAGCAGGGCGCTGGCCCCGGTCTCCTCAACCTGGTCACGCAGCGTCTGGGCGGTCGCCAGGGCACGGTCGGCCTGGTCGACGTCGGCACGCACGAACCGGTGGGCGGACCACGACACGGCTCCAGCAACCGCGACCGTCCCGGCCAGCAGTCCCATGGCGGTCCGCCAGCCGTAGTCCTCGCCGATGGCGCCGATGACCAGCCCGAGCAGCGCGCCGCAGGCTACGAAGAGGACCGCCCACGCATACGCCTGACCACGCAGTCGCGGCGGTGCCACACGACCGACCAAAGGGTAGTAGGCGGGTTGGAACCATCCGGCGCCTATGCCGACGGCGAGGACGGCGACGACCGACAGCGCCGACCACGGGGACACGACGGCGACCAGCAGGCCGGCCGCGAAGATGAACCCTGACTCGCCGTTCACACGCGCCAGGCCGGGTTCGTCACCTGCAGCCAGGAACTTCCGCGCACGCCCCGCCCCGAACGCAAGACCGGCGACCACACCGAGGCCGTACCCGGTCAGGACGGTGCCGCGGGCCAGCGACCCGAACCCGTAGACCTGCTCGAAGAAGAGCGTGAAGAACTGGGTGATGTTGATAGCGCCGATCCCGATGAGGAACGACCCGAGCCATGTGCGTCGCAGCGACCGGATTGCGAACAGTTGCCGGCGCGCCTCGCTGATCTTCACCCGCTCGCCGCGCTCCTCGGCCGCGGCAGCAAGTCCCGGATCGATCGTCTCGCCCCGGGTTGGCTCACGCAGCCGAACAAGACCGCCGAGCAGCAGGAACGTCGGAATGGCCATCAGCACGAACGCCCACTGCCAGCCGAGCCACGACCCGATCGCACCTGCCAGTACCGCAGACGTCAACCCGATGGGGTTGGCGAGCCGGTGGACCCCGAACACCGACGGCAAAGCCTCGCGCGGGTAGTAGTCGTTCAGCAGGCTGGGGTGGATGATCTCGTTCGCGGTGCGGCCGAGACCGGACAGCAGCCTCACGACGAACAGCAGGAGCACCGTCGGGACCACACCGGTCAGGATGCTCATCGTCCCCCACAGCAGCGCGGAGAACGCGGCGACCCTGACCCGGTTCAGCCGGTCGGTCACGGCACCCATCGGGATCGCCATCGCGACGACGAACGCCCCGGACACCACCCCGACCGCAACGATGCCGAGGTCGCTCATGCCGAAGGCATCGCGGATCTCGGGCGTCAGGGTGGCGAAGGCCAACCGGTCGAACTCGTCCACGAGGTTCAGGGCAGCAAGCACCAGGAGCGGCGTGGCCGCCGCACCGCCCGTCAGCGCCTGTACCCGCGCCCGCACACCCGCCGTCATCAGCCCTCACCTCCCGACGTGGTCGAGCCGGTCAGCACCGCGGTGTGCTCGCTCGTCGTGGCGTGACGGATCAGGTCCTCGAGGTCGTCGTCCACACCGTCCGCGACACGGACGTCCGCGAGCAGGCTCGGGACCACGATTCCGCGCCGCTCCGCGAGCCGACGCAGCCAGTTGTCCCGCACCTGCGAGACCCCCTGGGCAAGGCCGCCAGGCAGGAACGACAGGACGACGAGGATCCCCAGACCGGTCCCGAGGATCTCGACGACCGGTCCGATGACCGGCAGGTCCCGCAGCCCGAGCATCGGCAGCCCCTGCAGGAAGATGGCGCCCAGGATCGCGCCCCCGACCGACGTGATCCCGCCGATGACGGTCATCACGAACAGTTGGATCGACAGTTCCGGCCGGAACACGCCAGCGCTCACCGAACCGAGGTGGATGGCGAACACGCCACCAGCCAGCGCGGCGATGAAACCGGAGATGGCGAACGCGGCCAGCCGTGTACGAGCCGGGCTCACGCCGTACGCCTGGGCGACCCGTTCGTTGTCACGCGTGGCGATGAACACCCGTCCCGACCGGTAGCGCCGCAGCGACCTCGCCATGCCCATCGACAGCAGCAGCATCGCCAACGCCAGCAGGTACATCTTCGTGTCTCCGGCAAACGTCACGCCGAACAGCCTGCCGTCGGTCGTCAGGTCGATCCGCGACCACAGGACCGGTCGCTCGATGAACCCGCGACCGCTCGGCAGCAGCCAGCCGAAATGGTTCCGGTCGAGGACGAGATTGCCGACGGTGAACGCGAACGCCAGCGTGACGACGGCAAGGAACAGCCCTTGGATCCGCAGTGCCGGTAGACCGATCAGCACGGCGACGAGGGCTCCGACGATGCCGGCGATCGCCAGCGCGAGGAACAGATCGAACCCGAAGTCGGCCACGAGCTTTCCCGTCACCGCCGCGCCGACGCCGGCGAAGGCGAACTGACCGAGGCTGATCTGGCCTGCCCAACCGGTCAGGATCACGAGCGACACACCGACCATGGCGTAGACGACCGCGATCGTCGCGAAGCCGACGCTGCTCGCGCCGACGATCCATGGCACGGCAACGGCAGCGAGCAGTGCTGCGGCCGCCAACCCGCGGCGGCCGCGCCGGACGATCGGCAGGTCGCGGAGTTCGGTTGGGATCGTCCGCTGGTCGGTCGCGATCTCCCAGGGCGCCACCCCCGTGTCGAACGCTCGCGACAGCCCGCGGCGTTGCAGCAGCAGGGCACCGAGGATCAGGACCAGCATGGTGGCACCGGAGAATCGTGACGAATTGGTGGCATACACCGATGCGTAGTCGGCGATGCCGATGGCCGCGCCGGCGAGCATCGCCGTCGACAACTTCTCCATTCGAGCCATGACCGCCGCGGCCAGCCCGTACAAGAGCAGCAGCGGACCGACGAACCCGCCGAGCGGCAGGCCGACGAGGGGACCCCGCAGGAAGACGCCGACCGCCGACAGCACGCCAGCCAGGGCCCAGACGATGGTCCACATCCTGCCGACGGGGATGCCGAGCAGGCTGGCGAGGTCGAGGTTCTCGGCCGCCGCCCGCACGGCCATCCCGACACGGGTGGATCGCAGGAACACCGTGATGCCGACGATCGCCGCCGCACCGAACACGATCGCGACGATGTGATCGCCGATGAACGTCTGCGTACCGACGTTGAACCTCAGGCCATCGAATGGCGTGGGGAAACCCGTCACGAACTGCAGCAGTTCTCCGCCAACGAGCGCCTGCTTGGTGAGGAATTCGAGCACGAGCAGCAGGAAGCCGATACCGATCGTCACGACGGTCAGTACAAGCCGTGAAGACCGTTGGAACCGGCGAACGAGCCCCAGTTCCACCCCGGCGCCGAGCAGCGCCCCGCCGACGAGGACGAGAGGGAGCACCACGAGGTAGCTCCAGCCCTTGGCGGCGATGAGGAGCAGGCCGGCCACCGCCGGGACGGCACCGAGCTGCGCCTGGGCGAAGTTGATGATCCGGTTGGCGCGATAGACGAGGATCAGCCCGACGGCGATCAGCCCGTACAGGATCCCTATGACGCCCCCGATCAGCAGGACACCGAGCGGGACGCGATGTGGCTCCAGCCCAATCGAGAACCACGGCGTGGAGATCCGCCCGAACACGAGCTGGATGCCGACCTCGACCAGCAGGAGGTAGCCGAGGACGACCTTGGCGAGTGGGTACTGGAGGATCCGTGTCATCGTGCCTGCGGCGGGATGTCGAAGTCGGCTGTCCACCGCCCAAGCAGGTACCGATACCCATCGTTCATCGGCTGGTAGGACCCGGGCCGTCCGTCGACCTCGGACGGACGGCTGTTGCTGAACCACACCTCCCTGGCATCGGAGATGCCGGTGTAGTCGTTGGGCCCGTACTCGAACAGGGGGAAGTGGGGGCTACCGCCCGACTCGGCCCACCCGCCGCGGCCCGGCTCGTCGAACATGCCCCGCTCGACGGTCAACGGGTTCAGGTCGGGACCCGCGACGTGGATCATCTGGCCGGCCATGTTGAAGTAGGACCACAGCAGCGCGCACGGGACCGGGCACGGATGTGCCTCATCACGCACGTCGCTCCATGCCCGACCCTCGTCGGCGTCCTGGGGAGGTAGGCGTGTCTGCAGATGGCTCGGCCCGAAGGCGTGCAGCCACTGGGTCTGCGGGAGGTACAGGCGCCCGAGCTTGTCGAAGTCGATGAGTCCCGCCCCGGACAGCAGGTGCTCGGGGTAGTAGCTGTTCTGATCGCTGTCCTTGGTCCGGAAGATCGGCGTGATCGGGTCGCAGATACAGACGACCGTCGTGACCTGTTCCTGGATCAGACGCTGGGTGTTCGCCCCGGCCTGCAGCGATCCTGTGCCGATGTCCTGCGCATACTCGAGCACCACCGGCGGCTCGGCGTCACATCCCTCGACGATCTTGGCGAGCTGGTAGCCCGGCAAGTTCTGAGCTGGTTCCGTCGGGACGAAGATGCCGAGGCGTCGCGGGGTCACGTCGCGCGCCCCGTTGTTCGGGAAGGACGAGTGGATGAAGGGGCCAGCATTCGTCGCCATCTGGTTGGCGAGCTTCTTGCAGTAGTACTCCCCGACCATCTTGGCGGTCTGGGTTCCGTCCATGAAGACGTCCCAGCGATACGGGCGCAGTTGGTTGAAGTAATTTTCCTCGAAGTGCCACCCCCCGAGGGAGATGACGCCGGCGCGTGCGAAGACGTCGAAGACGCTTGGGTACAACGGCACGGGGAAGACCACGATGAACGGCTGCAACTCGGCGATGACCTTGCGGGCTTCCTGCTCGCAGGCCTCCGGTTCCGGGGGAGTCTCTGGGCACGTGGACGCGTCGTAGATCACCAACTCGACCTCGCGGCCGTAGGTCTCGTAGTGCTTGTTGATGAAGTCCCGGGACGCCTCCATGAACGCGATCTCCTGCTCCCGAGTCGCGCGCAGGTTCTCGGCGGCGAGCAGGGTCGTGACCTGCTGGTTCTTGGCCTCGCGGAAGTAGACAACCGTGACCTTGTCGGCAGTGACCCCCTGGTAGGTGGCGCCACCGTTGTCCACCCCGTCCGGCCATGCCGGGCGACAGGTGGGCGAGAAGTAGACGACGTCGGTCTGGCGGCCACCCTTGCAGTGCGAGATGTCACCCTGCAGTCCACCGCCCGTGGTCGACCCACCGCCCGTCGTCGTTGCCCCGGCTGTACCGGTCGACGACCCCCCGGTCGTGCCGGTCGTGGTCCCGCCAGCCGTGCCGGCGGTGGAACCGCCGGTCGTCCCCGAGGTTCCGGCACTGCCGCGCCCGGCGGTGGTGCCCTCGGTCCGGAGCGGCACGGCCACGCCGCCGTCGGTTTCGGACCCGGTCGTGACGCCACCGTCGGTCACCGCGCCGTCGGTCGCGCTGGGCAGGGGGGCACCGGCCTGCGGCAGGCCGCCGATCATCGCCGACGGCGCTCGGCTCGGCGCGACGGCGATGACCAGTGCCTGGACCAGCGCAATGACCAGAAATGGGCCGTAGACACTCAGTGAGGATCGACGCACGTTCCCTCCACCCGCTCGCTTCCCGCATGAGTTTTCTCGCTCTACCCCCCCGATTCCTGCCGCCGACCGCGAAACGCTGCGTATTGCTTGAATGCCGTCGCGGAGAGCGCACGCACCCGGGCGAGAGTTGGGAGTCGACATGGGCGTCCTCGAACTGGCCGATGACCTGTGGAACGGACGGATCACGACCGCCGAGCACCATCCGCTGTACCGCGCGTCGGACCTCGAGGAGGTCGCCGACGGCGTCCACTTCATGTCCGTGATGAGCAACGTGGTGCTGATCGATGCCGGGTCGCTGCTGGCAATGGTCGACACCGGCACGCAGTTCACCGCCGAACACGTGCACGCGGCCGTCCGACGCGTGTCCGATGCCCCGCTGCGCGCGGCCGTGTTCAGCCACGGTCACATCGACCACGTCTTCGGCGTCGGTCCCTTCGACGCCGAAGTTGCGCGCGACGGGCGGCCTCGCCCCGAGGTCGTCGGTCACGAAGCGATGCCCGCTCGGTTCGAGCGTTACCGGATGACTGCCGGCTACAACGGGATCATCAACCGGCGGCAGTTCGGCATCGACGGCCTGCAGTGGCCGACCGACTACCGGATCCCGGACACGACCTACCGGGACGGCATGACCGTCGACGTGGGCGACATCGCGCTCGAGTTGCACCACGATCGTGGCGAAACCGACGACCACACCTGGACGTGGATCCCCGACCGCGGTGTTCTGTGCACGGGCGACCTGTTCATCTGGGCGACGCCGAACTGCGGCAACCCCCAGAAGGTGCAGCGGTACCCGTTGGAATGGGCGGCGGCCCTGCGCAAGATGGCGGCGCTCCCCGCCGAACTGCTCCTGCCGGGCCATGGCGTGCCCGTCGCCGGCGCCGACCGGGTCAACCAGGGCCTGACCGACACGGCCGAGTACCTCGAGTCGTTGGTCGAGCAGACCCTGGCATTGATGAACGACGGCCGCCGACTGAACGACATCCTCCACGAGGTCGTCCCACCGGCCGGCCTCGCCGACCGCCCGTACCTGCAGCCGGTCTACGACGAGCCCGAGTTCATCGTGCGCAACATCTGGCGGCTGTACGGCGGCTGGTACGACGGCAACCCCGCGCACCTGCAACCCGCCAGGGAGGTCGACCTCGCCAGCGAGGTCGCCGGACTGGCCGGCGGCGCCGCGGTGCTTGCCCGTCGCGCCGCTGAGCTGTCGGCGGCCGGCGACCACCGCCTGGCCGCCGACCTCGCCGAACACGCCCGGCTGGCCGCCCCGGAGGACGCCGAGGTCCTGGCGGCCCACGCCGAGGTCTTCGCCGCGTTCCGCGACGCGGCGACCTCCACGATGGCCAAGGGCATCTACGGCGCCGCCAGCACCGATCCACCCTGAGCCCGAGTCGAGTGTGCGGCTGACCCCGCTATGGCAAGGTGAGCCGCACGCTCGACGGGACGCCGACGGCAAGGAGCCACGATGGCCGAGATCGAGGAGACACAACTTCCGGGCGTCGGCGTCCGGTACGGGTTCGCAATGGGCGGCGGTGACCGACTGTCGGTCGTGCACCACCATTCGGGGCGGATCCAGATCTACCTCGCCGACGAGGAGGACCCCGAAGCCGCCAGGCGTGTGCTCGAACTCGACGAGGACGACGCCCGGGTCCTGGCCGAGTTGCTCGGCACGTCACGGATCGTCCGCGAGATCGACCGGCTGCAGCAGTCGGTCGCCGGGCTGTCCATCGAGTGGTTGAAGGTGCCTGACGACAGCGGGGTCGCGGGGCACACGATCGGCGACCTCGAGATCCGGTCGACGACCGGCGTGACCGTGGTCGCGGTGCTGCGGGGTGATGCAACCCTGCCGGTTCCAGGGCCGGACTTCGCCCTGCAGTCCGACGACACCGTCGTGGTCGTCGGCCGCCCCGGAGACATCCGTCGCATCAACGACCTGCTCCGCTGACGTGGAGACGGGGACGCTGCTGATCGAACTCGGTGGCGTCCTTCTCGTGCTCACGGTCGGCGCCCGCGTGTCGGGCAGGTACGGGCTGTCCCCCATCCCGCTGTACCTGCTCGTCGGGCTGCTACTCGGACGCGGCGGGCTGTACCCGCTGCTCACCGCCGATGCGTTCATCGCGGTCGGGGCGCAGATCGGTGTGGTCCTGCTGCTGCTGATGCTCGGTCTCGAGTACTCCCCGCGCGAGTTGACAACCGGCCTGCGCGCCGGGGGGCAGTTCGCCGCTGCGGACCTGCTGCTGAACTTCACGCCGGGGTTCGTCGCGGGGCTGGTGCTCGGCTGGGAGCCACAGGCGGCGCTGGTGCTCGGCGGCGTGACCTACATCTCGTCGTCGGGCATCGCGGCGAAACTGATCGAGGACCTCGGCTGGCTCGCCAACGCCGAGACCCCTCACGTGCTGTCGCTCCTGGTCGCCGAGGACCTGGTGATGGCGCTGTACCTCCCGCTGCTGTCCGCGGTGCTCGCAGGCGGCACCGTGTGGACCGTCACGTCGTCGGTGGTCGGCGCGATCGCGGTGGCAGCCCTCACCCTCGGAGCAGCGATCCGGTTCGGCCCAGCGATCTCGCGGGCGCTGCAGTCCACCACCAAGGAGGGGCTGATCCTCGGGATCCTCGGGCTGACGCTCGTCGTGGCCGGGATCGCCGAGACGCTGCACATCTCGGCGGCCGTTGGCGCGTTCCTGGTCGGCATCGCGGTGTCGGGCCGGATCCGCGAGGACATCCGCACGCTGCTGCAGCCGATGCGTGACGTGTTCGCCGCGATCTTCTTCGTCCTGTTCGGCCTGCAGGTCGACCCCCGCAACATCCCACCGGTGCTGGCTGTCGCACTGAGCCTGGCCGTTGTGACGGCGGGGACGAAGGCGGTGGCCGTGGACTGGGGACTGCGTCGTGTGGGACTGGGTCCAAAGGCCAGGCGGCGGGCCACGGCCACGCTGATGTCTCGCGGGGAGTTCTCGATCATCATCGCCGAGATCGGCGTGGCCGCGGGCCTGTCGGCCGCCATCGGACCCGTTGCGACCGCCTATGTCCTGGTGCTGGCGATCGCCGGACCGTTGTTCGCGAGGTTCGGGACCGCACGCTGACCCTGGGGGCCGCGCGTCGGGGAGCTGACGAGTCAGGTCGAGGTCGGGATCCGGAACGCGACCGTGGTGAGCGGGGCTGGCTCGATCCACACCGTCCCGCCGTGCGCCTGCACGAACTGGCGGACGATTGCCAGCCCGAGGCCGGCGCCCCCATGGCGGGAACGGGCTGGGTCCGCGCGGCTGAAGACGTCGAAGGCCTGGTCGACGAACTCGGGCGGGAAGCCCGGGCCTCGGTCCTGCACCCGCACCACGCCCCAGCCATCGGTGCTCTCGACGAGGACGTCGACAGTGCTGTCTTCGGGGGCGTGGCGGATGGCGTTGTCGAGCAGGTTGCGAAGGACACGGTTGAGCGCCTGCGGGTCACCGTGGATGGATGCGGACCCGTTGGCCTCGAGCCTGACGTCTACGCCACGTCGGTTGGCAAGCGGCGTGACCGCCTCCACCACGCCGTCGGCGATCTCGGCCAGGTCGATGTGGATGCGCTCCAGGAGGAGTTCTCCGACCTCCAGCCGGACGAGCATGAACAGGTCCTCGACCATCGACCGCAGCACCGCGACGTCCGCGCCCATGGAGCGCAGGTACTGGTCCGGGTCCGGCGCCACGCCGTCCTGCAGGGCCTCGACCGCGACCTGCAGACTGGCCAACGGCGTTCGCAGGTCGTGGCCGATCGCGGTGAGCAACCGCTGGCGGGCAGCGGCCGCGCGCCCTCGTTCCTCGTCGGCCCGGGCCAACTGCGCGATCATCTGGTCGATTGACCGCGCCAGCTCCCCAACCTCATCGGACCGCTCGATGTCGGTTCGCACGGCGAGGTCACCGTCGGCCACCCGGTGGGCCGCGTCGGCGAGCCGGCGGAGGTCCTGAGTGAGCGGGCCGGTGACGCTCGTGGCCATCAGCACACTGAGCCCGGCACCCAGCAACAGCGCGGCGAGCACCAACCGCAGCTCCGCCCCAGTCAGAAACATCGCACTGGTCGACGCCACCACCATGCCACCGGCGACCACGATCGCGGCGACGGCGACGGCGAGCATCGTCCACCGCAGCGAAGGGAGCCGGCGGTGGAGTCGGACGAGCCACCAGCCGACGGCGACGCTCAGGCCGGTCGCGACGGCGAAGATCCCGTACAGCAGCGGCCGCTTGCCTCCCTCCGCCAGCATGCCGCCCTCGCTGACGATCAGGGCGAGCACGACGAGCAACACCCCGGCGACGAGGCCACCCCGAGGTCCGGGCCCGTTCACGGCTCGAACCGGTAGCCGACACCTCGGACGGTGACGATCCGTCGAGGCCGGGCGGGGTCGTCCTCGATCTTCTGCCGGAGGTGCCCGACGTGCACGGTCACGGTGGCCGGGTCCTGCCACTCGGGCGACGAGTCCCAGACCTGCTCCAGCAGCTGCCCCCGCGTGAACACCCGGCGAGGCGACCGTGTGAGGCACGCCAGCAGGTCGAATTCCCGGCGCGTGAGCTCGACGAGTCGGCCGTCCCGGTGGACCTCGCGGGCCACCTCGTCGATCTGGAGCCCGTCGAACTGTCGGCTGGCAGCGCTGGTCGTGGGGCCGGCTCGTCGCAACACCGACGCCACCCGCGCGGTGAGCTCCCGCGGTGAGAAGGGCTTGACGACGTAGTCGTCGGCACCCAGCTCCAGCCCGAGGACACGATCGGCCTCGTCGCCGAGCGCCGTCAGCAGGATGACCGGTGTCGTGGCCATTCCACGAATGCGCCGCAGGACCGTCAGGCCGTCCATCGTGGGCAGCATGAGGTCGAGGACCACGCAGTCGAAGCCACCCTGCTCGAACAGGTGCAGTGCCACTGCTCCGTCGTCCGCGACCGCGACATCGTGGCCGTAGCGCTCGAGGTAACGGATGACGACCTCGCGAACCATGGGTTCGTCGTCGACCACGAGGACACGGCCCGTCGGCGCGGGATCCTGCGGCAGCGGGGATGCGGTCGTCACGTCGCCAGCCTACGCGTGCGGAGAGTGCCGTCCTCCAGGTGGCCGGGCGACTTTCTCGAGACTTCATCCGCCCTTGCGGCCGGGTTTCGGTTGTGCCGGCTCACTGGGGACCTGCGGCCGACCCTCGGCCGACCACGTCTGCACGAAGGAGCTCCCATGTCCACCGCCCGCACACTCGCGTCCCTGGCCGCCCTCGCTGGCGTCGTCGCGCTCGGTGCCTCCGCCTGCGGCGGCGAAGCTGACCCGACCGGCGACGGTACAGAGCAGATGACCGAGGAGATGACCGAGGACATGACCGAGGACATGACCGAAGACATGACCGAAGACATGACCGAAGACATGACCGAAGACATGACCGAGGACATGACCGAAGACATGACCGAAGACATGACCGAAGACATGACCGAAGACATGACCGAGGGTGAGGGCTGACCAGCCCGCACCGACCACCAACGACGAGCACCGGAGGGACCATGCGTCGTCTGCAAGCCGCGGTCGCCGGCGTGGCGGCCGTCGGGGCCGCCCTGGGGGTCACCGAACTGGTCGCCGTTCTCGTCGACGGGGTGCCGTCGCTCGTGAGCGCCGTGGGTTCGCTCGTCATCCCGTTCACGCCGCCCTGGCTGAAGGACTGGGCCGTCGCGACCTTCGGGACCAGCGACAAGGCCGTGCTCACCGGCGGTGTCGCGATCGTCACGCTGGGGATCGGTGCCCTCGCGGGTGTCCAGGGGTTGTCCGGCCGCCGTCGACCAGCCGTGCTGGTGGGGACGTTCACCGTCGTCGGCCTCGCGGCCGCCCTGGCGCAGCCTCTGGCGGCCACCGTTCCCACCGTTGTGATGTCGGCCCTCGCCGGTGGCACGACCTGGCTCGTGCTCACGTCCGCCTGGCGCCTGCTGACAGACCGCCCCGCCGAACACCCCGAGCCGGCCGAGGCGCCCGGCCTCGGTGACCCGACCAACCCGGACGTCCCCAGGCGCAACTTCCTCGCTCTGGTCGGCGGGACCGGAGTCGTGGCCGTGGCGGCAACGGTTGGGGCACGGGCGCTTCGTCCCTCCGAAGCGACCCGGGCGGCCCCACCAGTGTCACTGCCGAGCCCGAACCGCTCCCTGCCACCGCCCGCGCCCGCCACGTCGCTTGGTGTCGCGGGGCTGACCCCGATCCACGTCCCGAACGGGGACTTCTACCGCATCGACACCGCCCTGACCGTGCCGCGGATCGACGTCTCGCGCTGGCGGCTACGGATCCACGGAATGGTGGACCGTGAGTTGGAGCTCACGTACGCGGAGTTGCTCGACCGGTCGTACGCCGAACAGGACGTCACCATCGCCTGCGTGTCCAACGAGGTCGGCGGCCGCCTGGTCGGCAACGCCCGATGGCTGGGCACTTCCCTGCCTGACCTGCTCGAGGAGGCCGGCGTTCACGAGGGCGCGACCCAGGTCGTGGGTCGCGCCCTCGACGGGTGGACGGCAGGCTTCCCCACCCAGGCCGCCCTCGACGGGAGGGGTGCGATGGTCGCGGTCGGCATGAACGGCGAGCCGCTCCCACGCGACCACGGGTTCCCAGCCCGGCTGATCGTGCCGGGCCTGTACGGATACGTCTCGGCCACCAAGTGGCTCACCGAGATCGAGCTGGCGACCCTGGAGGCCTTCGACGCCTACTGGGTGCCCCGGGGTTGGGCGAAGCAGGCACCCATCAAGACGCAGTCCCGCATCGACGTGCCCCGCGACCGCGCCACGGTTGCGCCGGGGCAAGTCACGGTCGCCGGGGTCGCGTGGGCACCCACGCGGGGGATCCAGCGCGTGGAGGTCCAGGTGAACGACGGGGTCTGGAACAAGGCGGAGGTGAGCGAACCGCTGTCGGCGGATGCCTGGGTGCAGTGGCGCACCACGGTGGATGTCCCGCCTGGTGACCACCGGGTCAGGGTCCGTGCCACCGATGGCGGCGGCATGACCCAGCCGAGCCAGCCCGTGCCACCACGCCCCGACGGCGCCGAGGGCTGGCACACCATCCGCCTGAGCGCCTGACTCCAGATGCCGGGTGGGCGAGGGGGGACTTGAACCCCCATGTCCTTACGGACACACGGACCTGAACCGTGCGCGTCTGCCAATTCCGCCACTCGCCCGAGTGGAGGCGGAAAGGTACCAGCGGCCTGGAATGACCGGCAACGTGTGGCCGCCTCTGCCACGTCGTCGTCCCCGGCCACTCGCCACCGCGCACGAACCCGGCGCACGCCTCCTTCCACGTTCGCCCATTCGTACGGGGGGTTTGCCCTACAGGCCCATTACTCTGCCTTCGGCGCGGCGGGCCGTCATCTCGTGGAGCCCGGAATTACTCGCGCGCTCCTCTGATCCGCAACGGAGACCCGGCACCACGGGGATACAGACGATGGGTGTGTTGAAGGAGTTCGAACGGCGCCTCGAAGGGGCGGTCGAAGGCTTCTTCGCGCGCGCATTCGGGGCCGGTCTGCAGCCCGTCGAGCTGGCCAAGGCACTCCAGCGGTACGCGGCTGACCGCAAGATGGTCGCCGAGGACGGCGTCGTCGTCCCCAACGCCTACCGCTTCGCGATCGCCCCGAAGGACCACGAGCGCCTGTCGAGTTTCGGCGACGCCCTCAACGATGAACTCGTGACCGTCCTGCACCGGACCGCCGACGAACGGGGCTGGAAGCTGCGCGGCCCCGGCCGCGTCGAGGTCGTCCCCGACGACGACGTCGCGCCCGGCCGCTACGAGGTCGCCGGCAAGGTCGAGCCGGGCACCGTGTCGCCACCGGCCGGCCAGTCCCCTGCACCCGCCACACCCGCACGAGCCCCGGCACTGGTCGCTGCCAACAGCGGGGCCGTGTCGTCGCCCACGCTGCGCGACGACACGGGACACACCCACGCGCTCAGCGGCAGTCGGCTGACCGTCGGGCGCGACCCGTCGTGTGACATCGTCCTTTCCGACAACACCGTCTCGCGCGAGCACGCCGCGCTCGTCCGTCGGGGCGACACCTGGTGGGTCCTCGACCTGGGTTCCACCAACGGCACCAGGGTCGCAGGCGTCCGGGCCGCCGAGCAGCCCGTGAGCGATGGCCTCGAGATCGCCTTCGGCGAAGCCGTGCTCACCTTCGACGAAGGTGGCTGACGGTGGCGATCGGACTGCTCACGATCTTCAAGCTGGCACTGCTCGCCAGCCTGTACATCTTCCTCATCCGCGTCGTGCGGGTCATCGCCGCCGACGTCTACGGCCCGTCGCGCAGCAAGGCGCCGAAGTCACGGGCCGCCGTAGCGACCGCGTCGACCTCGTCGTCGAAGCGTTCCAAGCGTCCTCCACGCGAACTCGTCCTGCACCTCACGGACGGCAAGCCCGAGGTCATCGAACTCGGCCAGATCCCCATCACCCTTGGACGGGCCGAGCCGGCGACCCACATCGTCGACGACAAGTACATCTCCGACGAGCACGCCCAGATCATCCCAGAGAGCGGCGGCTACAACGTCCGAGACCTCGGATCGACCAACGGCACGTTCCTGAACGGTGCCAAGGTCACCAAGCCCACCCCGCTGTCGGTGGGCGACCAGTTGCGGGTCGGCAAGACCAGGATCGAGGTCCGCCGATGATCCGCGTGTCCGCCCGTGGCGCCACGGATGTTGGCCGGGTCCGCGCCGCGAACGAGGACTCGTACCACGTCGGCGACTCGGTCTTCGCGGTCGCCGACGGCATGGGTGGTCATCTTGCCGGTGAGGTCGCCTCCGAGACCGCGCTGCAACCTGTCGCCGAACTCGACGGACGGGTCTTCGCCGACCAGGACGAGGCCCTCGGCGCACTGCGGCAGGCCGTGATCGAGGCCAACGACATCGTCGTCAGCAAGGCGGCCGGCGACCCGCGCTACTCCGGGATGGGCACGACCCTGACCGCCGTCATGCTCGAGGGGATGCGGGTACACCTCGCGCACGTCGGCGACTCGCGCGCCTACCTGCTGCGCGGGGAACGCTTCAGCCAGATCACCGACGACCACACCCTGGTCCAGCGTCTGGTCGACGAAGGCCGGCTGACCCCCGAGCAGGCCGCCTCGCATCCTCAGCGCTCGATCATCACCAGGGCGATCGGGGTCGAAGAGGACATCGAGGTCGACTCGATGAGCCTCGAGGCCCGCCCGGGCGACCTGCTGCTGCTGTGCTCCGACGGACTGACCGGTCCGGTCCCCGACGATGAGATCCGCCGCATCCTCGGCGCGGCCACACCCGACCTCGACACGGCGGCCCAGGACCTCGTCGATGCCGCCCTCGACCGGGGCGCCCCGGACAACGTGACCGTCGTGCTGATCCAGTTCGAATCACTCAACGACCCGGCCGACGCCAACCGACGGCCCACGGTCCACGTCGACTCGCGCCCCGGCGAGTCGAGCGAACAGGACTGGGCGGCCCGGCTCGGCCGGTTGGGTGCCATCGGCTCCAAGACCCCCAGCACAGACGAGACCGAACGCCGGGCGTACCGCGGCCCGAGCCGTGCCCAGCGCATCGGCGGCATTCTCCTGGCGGTCAGCCTGTTGCTCGTGGCCGTGTTCGCCGGTGGTCGCTGGCTGCTGACCCGGTCGTACTACGTCGGGCTGTCGGGCGATGATGTGGTGATCTACCAGGGCGTGCCGGCCGACCTCGGACCCCTCAGCCTGTCGTGGGAGTACGAAGAGACCGACCTGTCTCTGGACGACGTTCCCGGACATCTCCAGGACGACGTCACGGACGGGATCACCGCGGCCGACCTGAACGATGCCCGGCGGATCGTGGCGAACTTCCGCGAGGATGCGTCCGACGACGAGCCCGCGACCTCACCGTGACGGCCGCTGTAGGCACCGAGCGGGCGACCGAGCGGCGACTTCTCGTCCGTGCCTTCGCGGTCTTCGGTCTTGCCTACGTGCTGCTCGGCTGGTCGGAGTCATCGGCGATCGCCTCCGGCACCTTGGCCTACGGCGCCATGCTGGCCGTCGGTGCGGCGGCCGCCCACCTGGTCGTCAGGCGTCTGGCTCCGCATGCCGACCCCGTCCTGCTGCCGCTGGTCTTCCTGCTGAACAGCCTCGGTCTTGTCCTCGTGCGCAGCGTCGACTTCGCGACAGGGCCACAGGCCGACCAACTCGCCCCCGCGCAGACCACGTGGACCTACGTCGGACTGATCGCGTTCGCCGCGACCCTGCTATTCGTGCGTGACCACAGTGGCCTGACACGACTCCACTACACGATCGGGTTGTTCACCCTCGTGCTGTTGCTCCTGCCGCTGCTGCCGGCCCCGATCGGCCGTGAGATCAACGGAGCGAGGATCTGGGTCCGGCTGGGGCCGCTCGGGTTCCAGCCGGGCGAACTGGCGAAGCTCGGCATGGTCGTGTTCCTGGCCGGCTACCTCGAACGCAAGCGTGCGCTGCTGTCGGTGGCGACCCACCGCATCGGCCCGTTCCTGCTGCCCGAGCCAGCCCACCTCGCGCCGGTGATGGCGGCCGCCGGGTTGGCGCTCGGGATCGTGGTGTTCCAGCGCGACCTCGGGTCTGGCCTGCTGTTCTTCAGTGTGGCGGTCATCATGCTGTATGTGGCAACCGGACGGCTCGCCTATCCCGTCCTCGGCGGGGCGGCCTTCGCCTTCGGATCCTTCCTCGCCTACCACGCGTTCGACCACGTCCAGCGCCGGGTGATGATCTGGATCGACCCATGGAGCCGCGTGAACAACGAGGGCTACCAAATCGCCCAGGCGACCTTTGCGCTCGGCACGGGAGGGCTGACCGGTACCGGGCTCGGACTCGGACGCCCGACCGACATCCCGTTCGCGGCGACCGACGCGATCTTCGCGGTGCTCGGCGAGGAACTCGGGATGCTCGGCGCGGTCGCTGTGCTGCTGGCCTACCTGATCATCGTCATGCGGGGCTTCCGGATCGCCATGACCGCGGACGACGAACACGGGACCCTGCTGGCGCTCGGCCTGACGGCGATCCTCGGAGTGCAGGTCTTCGTGATCGTCGGCGGCATCACGCGCCTGATGCCGTTCACCGGCATCACGCTGCCCTTCGTGTCGTACGGGGGATCCTCGCTCGTTGCCAACTACATCCTGGTCGCCCTGCTGCTGCGGATCTCGGACGTCTCACGCAGGCGGGCCGCGGAGCCGCGCCGATGACCGCCCAGATCCGCCGCGTCGCCACCATCATGCTCGTGCTGTTCGGGGTGATGTTCGTCAACCTCAACCTCATCCAGATCGTGCGGGGTCCGGAACTGGCCGACCACCCGGCCAACCGGCGACTGCTCGTCCTCGAGTACCAGAACCGGCGCGGGGCGATCGTGGTCGGCGACACCGAGATCGCGCGGTCCGTCGAGACCGACGGGGACCTCAAGTTCCTGCGCGTCTACGACGAAGCGGGGCTCTACGCCCACCTGACCGGGTTCCACTCGTTCGTGCTGAGCCGCTCGGGCCTCGAATCCGCGCTGAACACCGAGTTGACCGGCGCGCCGAGCGAGATCCTGGCCGAGAACCTCGCCGAACTGCTCGGTGATCGTGCCGTCATCGGCAACACGGTCCGGCTGACGATCGACCCGAACGTCCAGGTGGCAGCACAGCGGGCGCTCGGTGACCGGGTCGGATCCGTGGTCGCCGTCGACCCGTCGACGGGTGCGATCCTCGCGTCGTACTCGAACCCGACCTATGACCCCAACGTCCTGTCGGCACACAATGCGAGCGAGGTCCTCGACGCGTGGGACGCCCTGCGGATCCAGGACAACAGGCCGCTGCTCGACCGCGTGACCCGCGACCGCTTCCCGCCCGGCTCGACGTTCAAGGTGCTCGTCGCCGCAGCCGCACTGGAACGCGGTCTGTCTCCGGAGACCCGGTTCGAGGACGCCGCCGAATACCAGCTGCCGCAGAGCAACTCGGTACTTACCAACTACTCCCCCGGACCGTGCGCGGACGGCGGGACGATCTCGCTCGCGGACGCCATCCGGGTCTCGTGCAACACGGTGTTCGCCAGGCTCGGCGTGGACCTGGGTGCGGAGGCACTGATCGACGTCGCCACGAAGTTTGGCTACAACCGGCCCATCCCATACGAACTTCCTACGGTCGAGTCCGTGATCCCGACCGACCTGGACCCGCCGTCCACCGCCCTGTCGGCGATCGGTCAGCGCGATGTGCGCGTCACGCCCCTGCATGCCGCGATGATCATCGCCTCGATCGCCAACGGTGGGACGATGCTGAAGCCGTACGTCGTGGCCGACGTGCTCGACCCGAGCGGACGCTCGGTGAGCGGGCCGCAGGACGGCCCGTGGCAGTCCGACGGATTCAGCGAACAGCCGGTGTCGCCGCGTACCGCACAGTTGCTGCAGGAGATGCTCGTCCAGGTCGTGGAGCGCGGCACCGGCCGCGCCGCGGCGATCCCCGGTGTGCGCGTCGCAGGCAAGACCGGAACCGCCGAACTCCCCGACCAGACTCCGACCGTCTGGTTCCTCGGGTTCACCGACACCCGTGTCGCGGTCGCCGTGGTCCTGCCCAACGCCGGCGAGGGCGCGACCGGCGGCCGGGACGCCGCCCCGATCGCCCGGGCCGTGATGGAAGCCGCGCTCAGCTGACCGCTAGTGGTCCGTGCAAATGGGTCATTCCCCGCGGATACGCGGGTTTCTCGACATTCACTCGGCGGGGTTGCGCGCGTATCGCGCGGGGATGGAGGTTTCGAGGTTCCTTGCGCACGCACGGGTCGGTGAGCGGGCACGCTGTAGGGGTCGTCGTGAACGGACCCTCCATGACCACCGACTTGAGCGATCTGACCCGCCATTCGGCCGACAACTACGACCCGTTGCCCGTCGTCATTGCGGAGGCAGAGGGCGCGTGGGTCACCGACGTGGACGGCAAGCGCTACCTCGACGCGCTCGCCGGATACTCGGCGCTGAACTTCGGGCACCGGCACCCTCGATTGATCGAGGTCGCCAAGCAGCAACTGGACCGGGTGACCCTGACCAGCCGGGCGTTCCACCACGACCAGTTCGCCACGTTCGCCGAGTCCGTCGCGCGGCTGTGCAGCAAGGACGCGGTCCTGCCCATGAACACCGGTGCCGAGGGTGTCGAGACCGCCATCAAGGCGGCCCGTCGCTGGGGCTACCGGGTCAAGGGCGTGCCGGCGGACCAGGCCACGATCATCGTCTTCGAGAACAACTTCCACGGTCGGACCACGACCATCGTCGGGTTCTCCACCGACCCCGATGCGCGGGATGGCTACGGCCCGTTCACACCAGGCTTCAAGGTCGTGCCGTTCGCCGACGCCCCGGCGATCGAGGACGCCATCGACGACACCACGGTCGCCGTGCTGATCGAACCGGTCCAGGGTGAGGCAGGCGTCATCGTCCCGCCGCCCGGCTACCTCGCGGACGTGCGCCGGATCTGCACCGACCGCGGGATCCTGATGATCGCCGACGAGATCCAGTCCGGGCTCGGCCGCACGGGCGAGACGTTCGCCTGCGACCACGAGGACGTCGTCCCGGACATCTACATCCTCGGCAAGGCGCTGGGCGGCGGGATCATCCCGGTGTCGGCGATCGTGGCCAACCGCGACGTGATGGACGTGTTCACGCCCGGGTCGCACGGGTCGACGTTCGGCGGCAACCCCGTTGCTTGCGCCGTCGCGACAGAGGTCGTCGCGCTGCTCGAGACCGGCGAGTTCCAGGACCGCGCCCGAACGCTCGGCGTGCAGTTGCGCGAGGGCCTGCTCGACCTCGGCACCGACCACATCGACGAGGTCCGCGCCATCGGACTATGGGCCGGCGTGCAGTTCAAGCCGGGCATCCCGGCCCGGAAGGTCTGCTACGCGCTGCTGGATCGAGGTGTCCTCGCCAAGGACACGCACGAGACGACCATCCGCCTGGCCCCGCCGCTGATGATCACCGCCGACGAGGTCGACATGGTCGTCGAGCAGTTGGCGGGCGCCATCGCCGACGTCGCCTGATCACGGAGCCCCGTTGATCCACGCGATCCACTCGTCCGCCCGCGCGACGGAGTAGGGCCGACTGAACCCGCACCCGTCCAGTTGGAATGTGCCGTCGTGGTTCCTGCCCGGGGCGAGAAGCAGCCGTCGCCCTGCTACGAGCCCGTGTCCGCAGGGCGTCGACGTCTACGCGCTCGAGCGGTGGGACCTCGGTCGACCTCTCCAGTCGTTCGATCAGGTCATCCATCGATCGCCTCCTGTTCCTGCAACTGCTCCCGCAGCGCCTCCTGGGCGAGGTCCTCCGCGATGACCGCGTCGCCGGTGATCAGACGCATGGCGGCCACGAGCCGCGGGTACTCCCGCTGGCAGAAGGCCGCCAACTCGTCGTCGCCCACCTGACCTCCGTCACTCACCTCTACACACGCATGAGCGCCCCGAACGTTTCACGCAGTCTGGCACCGTTTGTCCCATATCCGGGACTGGCGGTTCCCGACCGAGGGCACAATGCGGGCATGACGCTCATACGGGAACTCGGGGCTGACGACGCCCACCTCGCACTGGCCACCATGCGGGAACTGCGCCCGCACCTGGCCGACGACGCTGGCGCCTTTCGCGACCTGCTCGATCGCCACGTCTTGCCGGACGGCTACCGGCTCGTCGCATCCGTCGACGACGAGGCGGCCAGGCTCGGCTACGACATCACGTCCTTCCACTTCGCCCACGACGCTCGAGGACCCGCACTCACGGGGCGCTCCACCGACCGCTGATAGTCTCCACGACGCGTCCGGACCACCCTGCAGGCGGTGCGACATCGTCGCCCGGGCCTTGGCTCCCCACGAGGTACGACCTTTGAACGATCGTGTGCTCGCCGGTCGGTTCCGGCTGACCAGCCTCCTCGGCCGCGGCGGCATGGCCGAGGTCTGGGAGGCCCATGACGAGCAACTCGACCGCTCCGTCGCCATCAAGATCCTGCTGTCCCGCTTCGCCAGTGACGACGCCTTTCAGGAACGGTTCGTCGAGGAAGGCCGTCGGGCCGCACGGCTGAACCATCCCAACATCGTCACGGTGCTCGACACCGGTCTCGACGAGGCCACCGGCCTGCGCTACATCGTCATGGAACTGATCCGCGGCCGGTCGCTGCAGGAGGTCATCGCCCACGGCGGCCTCACCGAGGACCGTGCCCTCGAGGTCGTCGCCGACGTCTGCGCCGCACTTCAGCACGCCCACGAACAGGGCCTGGTCCACCGCGACGTGAAGCCCGGCAACATCATGCTCGCCGACGACGGCACGGTGAAGGTCACCGACTTCGGGATCGCCAGGGCGATCGACACCGATTCCAACGTCACCCAGACCGCCCAGGTGCTCGGGACCGCCGCCTACCTGTCCCCTGAACAGGCCCAGGGCCGACCGGTCGACGCCCGCTCCGACGTCTACTCCGTCGGCGTGGTGCTCTACGAGGTCCTGACCGGCGAACAGCCGTTCCAGGGCGAGACCGCCGTCACCGTCGCCTATCAGCACGTCCAGGAGACGCCACGGCCGCCCCGCGACCTCATTTCGAGCCTGTCCCCCGCAGCCGAGGCGATCTGCGTCCGGGCGATGGCCAAGAACCCCGTCAACCGGTACCCGTCCGCTTCCGAACTGCGCGACGACCTGCTGCACGCCCTGCACGGCAGGGCCGTCGCCGCCCCAGCCGTCCTGCGGCCCGAGGACACCGCACTCCTCGACCCGATCGCCGCACGCACACCGCTGTCCGAGCAACGACAGCGCCGTCGCCAGGTCCTCGGCTACGTGGCCCTGGGTCTCGCGTCGGTCATCGCCGCGGCGCTCGTCGTCTACCTGCTCCTGTCATCGTTCGGCGGCGAGAACACGGCGAGGCGAGGGGTGCCTGACGTCGTCGGCCGGACCCTGGAGCAGGCCCAGACCCTGCTGCGCAACCAGGGACTCGTGCCGCTGGTGGTCGACGAGATCTTCTCGGACGACGTCGAGCAGGGCATGATCGCCCGGCAGGACCCAAGCGCGGATACCCGCGTCCCCGACGGGTCGACCGTGCGCCTGTACCTGTCCCGCGGCAAGGAGCAGGTCGCAGTTCCCGAGATCGAGGGAATGTCCGAGGAGGATGCCCGCGCCGCGCTCTCGCAGTCGGGCCTGCGCGTCGGTGAACGCACGACGCGCGCGGACCCGGACGCCGACCGCGGGATCGTCCTGCAGGCCAGCCCAGCACCTGGGGTGCTCGTCGCCAAGGGAACACGCATCGACATCGTCGTGTCCGCCGGCGAGGAACTGATCCGTGTCCGAGGCGTGGAGTTCCAGAGCGAGGGTGATGCCACCCTGTCGCTCGAGGACCAGGGCTTCGAGGTCTTCGTGGTGCGCGAGTTCTCGACGTCGGTCGCCGAGGGGTTCGTGATCCGGCAGGACCCATCGCCAGGCACCGAACTGCCGAGGGGGTCCGAGGTCACCATCGTGGTGTCACGGGGCTCCGACGACCCCGATCCCACGGAAGAACCGACCGAGGAACCGACCGAACCGCCGTCGCCATCCCCGTCGCCATCGCCATCCCCGTCACCGACACCGACACCGACACCGTCCGAGGAACCGACCGCGGTCCCGTAGAGCGGGCACAGCGAGTGGCCCGGGCTCCCGGGGCAGGTGGGAGACCGGGCCACGTCTGGTGATCGTCAGGCGGACTCGCGCTCCTCGCGCGGACCAGCCCACTCCTCGAACGCCTGCATCGCCATGGGGGCGTAGACCGACGCCGGGCCTCCACGCATGAGCAGTGCGACGCCGAGCGCTTCGGCAACCTCGTCGTGGGTGGCACCGCGGCGGGCGGCGCCGGCAGCGTGGTAGCCGATGCAACCGTCACATCCTTCAGCGACGGCGATCGCAAGGGCGATCATCTCCTTGACCTTGGCCGACAGCACACCGTCGGCGACCGCTGCCTGGTGCATGTCGGCGAATCCTCCCCACGTCTCGGGGATGGCATCGCGGAGTTCGCGGGTCGGGTGGCGCAGATCGCGAACGAGTTCCTTGTAGCTCTCCATGTCGATGGGCCTTCCTAGACAGACACGTGGTGTTCGCAGAGGCGTTCGATGACGTCGTTGAGCAGGGCTCGTGCCGTGGCGTCGCCGGCCCGGTGCATGACCAGACGGTCGACGGTCGCGCCGAGCCGTCCCGCCGGTGGGACGTAGGTTCCGTCGAGGTGCAACGCCATCTCACGATCCACGTGCCGCAAGGTCAGCCGACCGGTGAACCCGGGCAGTGCCTTCGGGTGCGCGCGGCTGCCGTCCTCGTGGACGGGCTCCCAGTGGACCGTGCGGGTGACGGCATCGGGGACGCTCCAGGGCTCGCCGACATCGATCGCGACGCGTTGCAGGAGCGGCCCGGCGCGCAGCGTCGTCTCGTAGCGCTCCGCCTCGATCGGCCTCGCCGGCAGTGGTAGCCATCGCTGCGGTGGGGCGAGGAAGCGCTCCAGAGTCGGCCACGTGTCGGACTCGACGTCGCGCACAGCCACCAGTTCCGCACGCACGGCACCTCCTGCCCTCGGTGCCTTCATGGTCGTGCTGGCCAGCCAAGGTCGACAGGGCCTGGTGGCCCTCTCAGTCAGGGGCGGTCGCCGAAATCTCCTGGGGTGTCAGCACCGTGCGGACCCCGAGGATCGCCGCCGCGAGCCCGGCCCCGACGGCCAGCCCTACGGCGACACGGACCAGGGCCTCTGGGCCGGTCGGCAGGATGGGGGCGGTGATGGCCTGCGACTGCGTCAGACCCCAGGCGACCAGCGTCAGCCCCCCCGCCCCGGCGATGGCCAACGCGAACGGTGACCGGTTCCTGGTGAGGTGGCCAGCGACGAGCGCGAGCAACCCGACGACCGGCAGGATCAACTGCAGAGGTTGCCCCTGCACACCGGTCGGCAGCCAAATGTTGGCCGGCAGCGCGACGGCCACCGCGACGAGCGCGGCGGCTCCGACGCCTGCGACGATCCCGAGCGCGGGTTTCCGCCAGCCCAGTGCAAGCACCGCGACGCAGGCGATCAGCGCCGCACCCCCTGCAGGTGCCGGTGACGTGTCGGGGTACCACCGCAACTCGCCGTGGACGAGGACCTCCTCGCCGTCGACGAGCAGGACGATCGGCTCGGGCCATTCCATCGACTGGGGTCCGCCGGCGGGGTCGATGGCCGGCGGCAGGCTCTGCGGCGACATCCAGTGGATGCGGTGGTCGTGCCATGCGTAGGCGCCGCCGGTGGCCACGACGGCCCAGTCCGGCGGCGCGTCCTTGCCGACGTTGGCCGGTATCGCGCTGCGGTCAGCGCCGTAACGGTCCTCGTTCTGGTAGTGCGTCCGCGTGCGCCGGTTGAGGTGGACGGTGCCGTCCGCGTCGTACCGCAGGTACAGCTCTTCGCCGTCGTACCCGGGGACGACGACCTGCGTGCCCGGCGCCGCGATCAATTGCAGGAACGCATCGCCACCGAGCGAGCGCACCTCGATCTTGCCGACGTCCGGTTCGATCGAGGTGATGACCGATTCCCAGTTGGTCGGACCGGCCGGGTCCGCCACGGCCGCCGGCGGCGTGAGCAGCAGGACCGCAAGCGCCGCGAGCGCAGCAGCGGCGACGTGTCGTGGACGTACGGCCGAGGTCATGGGCGGTCGCGGCGGATCGCGGCAAGCCCCGAGGCGAGCAGCAGGACCAGCAGCGCGACGATCACGACCGTGGCGACCGTGGCTGTCGCGTCGGTCGGCTCGCCGGCGAGCGCCTGTGCTCCGGCCGGGAGGGGATCACCGGTACTGGTCGGCCCGTGCGCTTCCTCCTCGCTTGCTGTGTCAGTGCCGTGACCGTCGTCCTTGGCGCTGCCGAGGTCGGTGCGTTCGCTTGCGTGGCCCTCCGTCGGATCGGTTCGTTTGTCCGCGGCCTCCGACCCGCCGTCGCTCGGATCCTGGCCGCCACCCGCGCCAACGACGGTCAGGCGCACGGCCGGATAGTCGTCGGCACCGTCCTCGACCGAGGTGTCCCACCCGTCGACCACACCGGGTTCGACCAACACGCCGTCCGGGAGTTGCAGGGCGAGTTCGATGGTCGCCAGGGACGCCCCGCCGTCCTCGGGCATGCCTCCGTCCGGAGCGCACCCGTGCGGGACGACCAGGGTCGCCTGCGTCGGGGTGCCTGCCCCGACCTCGTTCGGGTTGAACGACGGATGGGCCAGCGCCGCGGTGGGGAGCAGGGTCAGGGCTGCGGTGAGGGCCGCGAGCAGGGGACGACGCATGGGACTCCTTGGGAGAGCAGGAGGGTATTCGCGTCACGGGTTGACCACGACCTCGACCTCGGTGGTGACGGTGGTGAAGCGGTCGACTCCGATCACGACCTCGACGACCCAGCGCCCGGGTACGGCGAAGTCGCGCCCGTCGACCTGCCAGTGGCCCGCGCCGGCGACGAAAGCGACGCGCTCGATCGGACCGATGTCACGCTCGGGATGGGTGAGGTTGACGGTCACGTCCGCGAGTTCGCCGGTCGGGCGTCCGGTGGCGTCGAAGACGTACAGGTGCAGTTCGTTCACGCCAACGCGGTTGGGGTCGACGACGAGGTTCACGGACAGGTCGTCGCCGACCGCGACGACGGTGTCGAAGGCCCCCGTGATCCCGGCCGACTCGGCGGCGGGGCGCAGGTTGACCAGGAATGCCGTCACGCCGATGACCAGGGCGACGCCCACGACCTCGAACCGAACCGTCCGGCGCATAGAGGCCCAGGCCGCATCGGCGCCCTGGTCGTCCTCGGTCCGGCTGACCGCCGGGACGAGTTGCCGACGGTTGTAGGCACCGACGAGCGCCAGCACGGCGACCAGCCCGACCTTGACGGCCAGGGTCCAGCCGTAGTCGGTCGACGTCAGCGCCCGCGGCTGGCGGACCAGAGCCCAGGACATCGCAAGACCGGCGGCGGTCACGACGATCAGCGCAATCATTGCGATCCCGGAGAACCCGGCGACCATCGCGGCGGCCCCCGACGGGTCGTCCTCACGGCGACGGTCCCGCAGGCTGCTGGCGAGAACGACGAGACCCCCCACCCACGCGGCGGCGGCAACGACGTGGATGGCGTCGGCGACCCAGAGCAGCCACATCGGTTCGGCCGTCCTGGTGTGACCGTCCAGCAGGAACGAGCCGAGCATGACCAGGGCCGCCGCCACGGCTGCAGGTGCCGACGTCAGCAGCACCAGGACGAGCACGGCACCGACGACGCGGACCACGGCCGCGACACCGACCGACGACGTGAGGGTCTCGATCATCACCGGGCCGACCAGCGCATCGACCCCGAGCCCGGAGCTCAGCATCGCCTGTACGGGCAGCGCGAGGACGGTGGCGATCCCCGTCAGGATGGCGCCGCGCCTGACCCAGCGGCGGGTGCGCGTGCGCTCCGCCTGGCCGTCGGCCAGGCGGAGCAACCACAGGGCCGCACCACCAGCCACGAACGCGCCGGCGTAGACGAGCCCTCGGAGGATCCCGGCGACCAGCGGCCAGGGCCCGTCACCGCCCGCGAACAGGGCCGCGAGCGTCTCCTGGTCCACGGGATCAGCGGAGCCGATCGAGAACACGAACGCGCCACGGATGACGTGGCCGTCCTCGGACAGGACGCGGTAGCTGACGAGGTAGCTGCCGTCCTCGAGGGCGTCGCGCAAGGACACGGCAACGGTGTCCTGCGCCGGTTGCTGCTGCTGTCCGGTGTCCGCGCGGGCGCCGCCGGTGTCGAACACCCGCAGCGCACCGACGGGGCTGCTCACCGACTCGTTGAACACCAACGTGACCGACATCGGTGCCTCGTCGACGACCTCCCCCTCGAACGGGGTCGTCTCGCGGAGCGCCGCGTGTCCGAACGCCGGCAGCGCGGCCGTCGTCCACACCATCATCCCCACGTACACCACCACTAGGGCGGTCCGGAGTCGGTGCGATGCGGAGGTCGTCGTCAACTGGACACCGAGCAGGACGGGGACAGGGCGGCAACGCCCGAGCAGTGTGCCAGTGTTCCGATGACCCGGTGTCGTCGTAGGCTCGGGGCCGCCGAGTCGTGGTTCGTACTCGCACCGGAGGTGGTTTGGTGAGCGAAGCCGGCAGGGCTGCCGCGGTCCGACCTCCCTTGCGGGTCGTCGTTGTGGACGACCACGAGGTCGTTCGCTCCGGTCTGCGTGGTGCCCTGCATGGACACCGCGTCGAGGTCGTTGCCGAGGCCGCTGACGTCGCCGCCGCCGTCACCGCCGTGCGCTCGCACCGCCCAGACGTCCTGGTGCTCGATGTCCGGCTGCCGGGCGGCGGCGCACCGGCCGTGCTCGCCGCCCTGGGTGACGACACGCCGCCGACGCTCGCGGTGTCCGCATCCGACGAGCGCGATGACGTGGTCAGGACCGTCCGGGCAGGGGCGTCCGGCTACCTCCTCAAGACCGCATCGGTCGAGGCGATCGTGGCGGCCATCGAGGCCACAGCCGCCGGCGAGCCAGTCTTCAGTGCCGAGTTGGCCGGCCACCTGCTCGACCTCGACCTCGCCGACCACATCGACGACGAGGAATGGGAGGCGCTGACCGACCGCGAGCGTGACGTCCTGCGTCTGCTCGCCCGCGGCCACACCTACAAGCGCATCGCCGACGAACTGACCGTCGGCGCCAAGACCGTCGAGACACACGTGCGCAACATCCTGCGCAAGCTGCAGTTGACCAATCGGCACGAAGCGGCCAGATGGGCACTGGAACGCGGCTTCGACGGCGCCTGACCCCTTGCCCACCCGCGAGGTCGTGCGGGTCAGGGACATCCCTGACGTTTCGGCGGGGGCATCCGCGGACAGTGGGTGACGTCCAAAGGAGACGTCATGCCGACCGTTCCACCTCCCCCACCTGCCGCGTCCGACCGCATCCCGAGTCCCGCCGACACCTGGCAGCCGCCGGGGACCTCAGCCGCTGCTCCGCCGCGTCAGAAACCACCGATGACGGCGCGGGCACCACGCGTTCCATGGAGGCAGCGGGTCCCTGAACTGGTCGCCACGATCGGTGTCCTGCTGGTCGTCGCGGCCGTCGGCGGGTTCCTGTCGTCGACCTGGGAGGACATCACCCAGTACGAGAAGGCGCTGGTCCTCGGTGCCGCCGCTGTCGCGTTCACGGCGGCCGGCGTGTGGGCCGACCGGGCCGACCGCAGGGCGTTCACGGCCATCGTCCCGCTGCTCTGGGCCGCGGGGTCCGCCACGCTGCTCGGCTCGTTGACTCTGGCAGCATCGACGGCGGCGCCTGGCCAGGCACGGCAGAGCCTCGCAATCGCCGGGCTCGGGACCGCGGCCCACGCCGGCTGGCTGCTGACCCGCCGGCCGTCGTCGGTGATCCAGCAGCTCAGTCTGCTGGCCGCACTGCTGTTCGCCGCTGGTCCGTTCGGCACCGCGACCGGCGACCGGTTCACTTGGGACACGCTCGAGCTGGCGGGCACGCCGCTGGTCGGGCTGATCGACCTGACCTTCACATCCGACGCATTCGTGATCACCGGGATCGCCCACGCGCTGATCGGTGTCGTGTGGCTGGCCCTTTCCCATCGCTTGGACGGGCTGGCGGCGACCGTCGCCAAGCTGGCCGGGTCCGGCGTCCTGGCGTTCGCCGCCATGGAAGTCAACGTCCTGGCCGAACCGACCGGTGCCGTCGCCGCGCTGCTGATCGTGCTCGGCTACCTCGTCTACGGGCTGGTCGCCGAGGACCCGCTGCTCATCGTCGTCGGCTCGGTCGGTGCACTCGTGGCCGGCACCAGGGTGCTCACGGCACTGTTCACCGGTGAGGTCCTCGCGACCATCACCGTGTTCGTGGCCGGTCTGGCGATGATCGTCTGGGCGTTCCAGGCGATCCGACGCCGCACCGCGAACGGGCACTGACATGCCCGCCCTGCTCCGCCACCCGGTGGCCCGGCTGCTCGCCACGACTGCCGTGGCCGGGTCCACCGCCGACTGGGTCCTGTTCGCGACCCTGGTCGTCACCGTCGACGGCATCCTCGCCGGGACCGCGTGGGCGACTGCGCTGGTCCTGCTGACCCGCATCGTGCCGGGTGTCCTGTTCGCTCCGCTTGCGGCCAGGAGGATCGACCGGGCGGACCTCCGCGCGAACCTGGTCCGCTTCGAGGTCGTGCGCGTCGGAGCCGTGGCGGCACTGGCCACCGCGGCGGCGACCCGGTCGCTGTTGGTCGCCGCGGTGGCGCTCGGCACGCTGGAGTTCGCGTCCGCCATGCAGGCGGCGGGACGCGAGGCGATCACCAGCCGGCACGTCCCACGCCCCCTGTTCGTTCCACTGAACACGGTCACCGCCGTCCTGTCCTACGGCCTGCTGCCGGTCGGTGCCGCGCTGGTGGCGTGGTCCGGCCCGGGGCTCGGCTGGGTTCTTGCGCTGACCGGTTACACCGTGATGGCCGCCCGGTACCTCGGCATGCGGATCCCTGCGGCCGACCACGCGGCGGCCGTCGCCGCCTCGTCGACTCCGACCCGCACAACCCCCACGTCGACGCCTGGTGGAGCGTGGCTCCGGGTCACGATCGCGGCAGCCCTCGGTCTTGTCCCAGCCGTCACGCTGTTCACCGTCGCGCCCGACCTGGCGGGCCTGTGGCTCGCCGATCGGACCGCGACCTTCGCCCTGTACGGCCTGGTCCTCGCGGGAGGGGCTGCCGGCTTCGTCCTGGCCAACGTCGTACGGCCTCCAGCACCGGTCGGCATGGTCGTCGCCTTCACTGGCACGCTGCTCGCCGCGGCCGGGTGGTGGCAGACCGGGCTGGTCGTCCTCGGGGTCGGTGCGGGGTCCGCCTACCTCGACCTGCAGCACCGCCTGCAGTCCGCGGCCACCGACCCGTCCCAGTTCGCGACGGCCTTCGCCGTCCTCAAGGTGACCGCAGGCGTCGCCGTCCTTGCCGCCCCTGCCATGGCGAGCGCCTCGAGTCTGCCGGCCACCCTGACGATCGTCGCCTTCGCCCCGGCGGCGGGTGCCTTCGTGGCCGCACCGTCTGGCCGTCTGATGCAACTGGCCGTCCGCGAGATGCTCGGCGTACTGCTGCGTCTGGTCGTGCGGATCGAGGTCACCAACCCCCATGGCCGCATCGACGGCCCCGCCGTGGTGGTGTCCAACCACCCGCACTGGATCGACGGAGCGGTGGCCGTCCAGGCCGACCGCTCGCTGCGTCCGATCGCCCGGTGGCAGCCGCACCTCGGTGCCCGGTTCGCCATCTGGGCCGGCAACGCCGTGGTGACCACCGCAGGGACCGGGCACGACCCCCGTCCCGCCTACATGCAGGCCGCCGACCACCTCGGCGCCGGCGGGCGGATCTGGCTGGCGCCCGAGGGAGGCTCGCACCAGCACCTGCGGCTCCGGGCCCCCCGCTCGGGGGCCGTGCGGATGGCTCACGCGGCCGGGGTGCCGATCCAGCCTCTGGCCATCGAGCACGAGGCAGGCGACGGCACCCTCCCCGGCCGCTGGCGCCCATGGCGCAGGCCGGTCGTTCGCGTGTGCTGGGGACCGGTCGTGCACACCACCGGTGACGTCTCCACCGACAACGACCGGATGATGACCTGCCTGTCCCGGGTGTCCGGCCTCGCATGGCCGCCGACCGAAATCACCGCGGCGGACGCCGCCTGAGCGCGCCCGCGCCGGCCGTGTGGCACGGTTGCCCCGCCGATCCCGAGGAGTTGCGCGTGCCGTCGTCTGTCGAGCGTCTGCGCGACGAGGCGTTCCGGTTCGTGCGTCGGTTCGGGGTCGTCGCCGCCCTGTGGAGCACGCTGCTCGCAATCGGTGCCCCAACGGTGGGCCGCCCCCTTGTCCTGTGGGCAGGGATCGGCGTGATCTGGACATGGGCCCTGCTGTCCCAGGCCGTCGGGCCACCGCGCGTCTGGTTCGTCGGGTGGCTGCTCACGGCGTTCGGCGCGGAACTGCTCGGACCGGTTGCCGCGACGCACGGATGGTCGGTCACCGGAGGGATCGCGTTCATCGCCCTTGCCGGATCGGCGCTCAGCGGCCGGCGCGGCCCGGTGGCGTTCACCGTGGTGTGGCTGTCCATCGCCGCCCTGTTGCGCGGGATCCTGGCCGATGGCTGGTCGATCGCAGGCAGCCTCGGCACCCTGCTCATCTTCGTGTTCGGCGGCCTCGCGCTCGCGTGGCTCGTCCGCGTCCTCATGGGGGGGTTGGAGGAACGCGACCGTCTGCAGACCGCCCTCGTCGGCGCCGAACGCGAGACCGCCCGACAGGTCGAGCGCGCCGAGGCGTCCGCCCGGCTGCACGACACGGTCCTGCAGCACCTGACCACGATCGGGGCCGCCACCACCGTCGATGACGCGCGGCGCGCTGCCGGTCGTGCCTCCAACGAACTGCGCTCGTTCCTGCGCCTGCCGCACCGGTCGGGCGGGTCACTGCGTGAAGCCCTCGAGGCGGCTGCGGTCGCCGCAGCCGACGGTGTGGAGGTCTCGTTCGGCGCGGTCGCCGATCGCCCCCGCGACGAGGGTGGTGACCGCCTGGTCGAGGCGGCCGCCGAGGCCGTCCGCAACGCCGCCTCCCACGCCGCCGGACCCATCCGCGTGTTCGCCGAGTTCGGCGACGACGGCGCGGTCGTGTGGATCGCCGACCGCGGGCCAGGGTTCGACCTCGACGATGTCCCTGCCGATCGCCTCGGCATCCGCGATTCGATCGTGGGCAGGATGCAGCGCGCCGGCGGATCGGCCAGCGCGACCTCCACCACTTCCGGCACCGAGTGGGAACTCCGCCTCCCCACGGCGCCGCGGTAATCTGACGACCCGTCAGATTCCTGGAGGTCCCCTCGTGGCCGACGCCGTCGCGAACCAGCCACCGCCCCTGCTTGCCGGCGTCAGGGTGCTGGAGGTGTCGATGCTCGGGCCGGGCGCAGTCGGCGGCTATCTGGCCGACCTCGGCGCCGACGTCGTCAAGATCGAACCGCCGCAGGGCGACTACATACGGCAGATGACCTGGCCGATCATCGACGGCGTGTCGCTGATGCACCTGCACCTCAACCGCGGCAAGCGGTCGCTCGTGCTGAACCTCGAGAACGACGACGCACGGGCGGTCTTTCGCGACCTCGCGCGCGACGCCGACGTGGTCATCGAGGCCATGCGCCCCGGGGCGCTGGCACGCATGGGCCTGGGCTATGGCGACCTCGTGCAGATCAACCCGAAGATCGTGTTCTGCACCGTTTCCGGCTACGGGATGACCGGGCCGTACGCCTCGATGCCGTCCCACGGGATCGCCTACGACACCTGGGCCGGGATCGTCATGCCGGAGGTCGACGACGACGGGTTCACCGTCATCCCCGAGCACGTGTCGATCGGGATCAACGCGGCCCCACCGATCGGGGCAGCCGCCATCCTGGCTGCTGTGATCCGCGCGCGGGGCGCCGGGGTCGGCGCGTTCCTCGACCTCGCCCAATCGGACGCTGCCGCCTACTTCGACTGGTACCGGTCCGAGACGTGGCTGGCCTACCGGCGACCCAAGGACGAGGTCACCGGCAACCCGTCCGACGACTACGCGCGGCGCGCTCCCGGGACCGCCGGCATGCGCGACGGAGTGCGCTACCAGTTGTACGAGAGCGCCGATGGGCACGTGCTGTTCATGGCGTCCGAGCAGGCGTTCTGGAAGAACTTCTGCGAGGGCGTCGGGCGGATTGACCTGTTCGAGCGCTGGCCGGGGTCGACCTACGCCGACCACGCACGCGGGAACCGCGAACTACAGGCGGAACTGCGCGACGTCTTCAAGCAACGCACGAGCGCGCAGTGGCTGGACTTCGCCGACGAGGTCAACACCCCGATCGCCCCGGTGAACACGCCGCAGACTGTCATGGACGACCCCCAGTTCCAGGCGCGGCTGCCGCTGCTGCCACACACCGACCACGGGGCGGACATGTTGCCCTTCCCGGTGCGTCTGGTCGGCGAGGATCTCCCCCTCCCGACCCACGCCCCGACGGTCGGCGAGCACACCGATGACGTCCTGCGTGACCTACTCGGTCTTGACCACGACCGACTCGACGCATTGCGGGCCGGCGGGGCGCTCGGCTGACCTCGGAACGGCGGTGCGGCCCAGCACGCCGTCGTAGGCTGCGATCACGACCATCGAGGACCACGTGTACGACGGCTGGCGCGCGGCTGGCATCATCGTCGTGCTCGGGCTGTTGTCGACCGTCGTCGTCGCCTATGTGGCCGGGGTGGGCGACTACGACGCCGAGGTGGTCGTCGTGGTGGTCGCCGCCCTCGGGGTGGCCATCACCACCCTTGCAGCACTGTTCGTCCGGGCGGTCGCCCTCAGCCGCGAGGCTGCGGACCAGCAGGTCGTCCGGCGTACCGCCGAACTGCAGACCCTCATCGACCGGGCGCCGGATCCGACGATGGTCGTCGATCGTGACGGCACGATCCGGTCGGCCAGCGAGCGGGTGCACTCACTGTTGGGGTACGACGCCGCCGAACTCGTCGGACGATCCGTGGAGGATCTCGTCCCTGCGGGCATCCGCGGCATCCACGTCCGACACCGCTCGACGTACCTGACGGGGCAGCCATCCGCCAGGGAGATGGGGCCCGACCGCGAACTGTCGGTCGTGCACCGCGACGGTCACGAGATCGCCGTCGAGATCAGTGTCAACCCACTGCCGGCGGGCGAGGACGGACAGGTCAACCAGGTGGTCGTCGCGCTGCGCGACGCCACGATGCGCCGCGAGGCGCGCCGCCACCTCGAGGAGTCGATCAGCCAGCGGGCGTCCTTCCTGCGCACCGTCTCTCACGAGTTGCGCACGCCCCTGACCGCCATCGCCGGGTTCACCGACCTGCTCGAGACGTCATGGGACACCTTCGACGACACGAGGCGGCGTGAGTTCCTGTCCCGGATCGGTCGCAACGCCGTCGGTCTGCACGCGCTGATCGAGGAGATCCTGGCCTTCTCGAGCCTGGAGCGTGGCAAGGCCGAGATCGCTCCGGGTCCGATGAACCTGGCCGAGACCGTCCGTTCCGTCGTGCAGCAGCTCAGCCCGGTCCTCGACGGCCACCAGGTCGTCGTCGACGCACCCGAGTACGTGCCGGCGTTCGCCGACGAGCAGGCCACCCTCCGCATCCTCACCAACATCCTGGTCAACGCTGCCAGGTACAGCCCGGCCGACACGACCATCACGATCCGGGCCGTCGCCGATGACCCGGCCCGGGTGATCGTCGACGACGAGGGGCCCGGCATCCCCGAGCACGAACGGCGACTGGTGTTCGAGCACTTCTGGCGCGGTGACCACTCGCACGTCATCCGGCAGACCGGCACGGGGATCGGGCTGGCCGTCGTCGCTGAGTTGGCCAGCCTCCTCGGCGGCGACGTCCAGGCGGGCGAGTCACCGGGCGGCGGCGCCCGCATCGTCGTGTCACTTCCCGTCAGGCCATCAGACACCGCCACGGTCGGCGCCGGGCCGGAATCCTCCGGATGAGTTGGCTCGGGCCCGTCTCCCGCCTCGTCGAGGTCGCCGACGGCGTGACGCTGCACACGCTGGTGTGGCAGCCACACGGGGATGCACGCCTGCCTCCGTTCCTGCTGGTGCATGGGCTGGCCAGCAATGCTCAGCTGTGGCTGGGCCTCGGCCGGATCCTCGCCGACGCCGGCCACCGCGTCGTGGCCGTCGATCAGCGGGGGCACGGCATGTCCGCGAAGGTCGACGACGGCTACGACTTCGCAACGGTGACGGGCGACCTGGTCGCGGTCATGCAGGCGCTCGACCTCGACCGGCCCGTGGTGGTCGGTCAGTCGTGGGGCGGCAACGTCGTCCTCGAACTGGCGGCTCGGCATGGCGGGACAGTGACTGGCGTCGCCTGCCTCGACGGCGGGCAGATCGACCTGGCCGAGCAGTTCCCCGACCGCGAGTCGATGCTCGCCGCTCTTCGTCCGCCTCCGCTCGCCGGGATGCGTACCTCCGAGATCGAGGGTCGCCTGCGCGAGATGGCCAGGCACTGGCCCGACGAGGGTGTGCAGGGCCAGCTCGGCAACTTCCTGCGTCTGCCCGATGGCACCGTGCGGCCGCACCTGACGCTCGATCGCCACCTACAGATCCTCTCGCACCTGTGGGAGCACCATCCGCGCGACCGTTACGGCGACGTGGACGTGCCGGTCCTGCTGCTGCCCGTACGGGGCGGGTACGGCGGCGACGAAAAGGAGCGCTCCGTCGACGAGGCCATGGCCATGCTGCCGACGGCACGGCTGCACTGGCTCGAGGGCCATCACGACGCCCACGCCGAGCAACCGCACGTCGTTGCTGGCATCCTCCTCGATGCCGTCCACGACGGGTTCCTGCGACCATGACCCAGTCCGGCGACGATGTGGCCACGAACCGGCCAGCAGCACCCAAGGAGTCTGTGTGACCCGGCGGCTCGTCCTCATGGGATCTGGGGAGACCACCCCGACCATGGTCGAGACTCACAAGCGCGTCCTCGGCGCCGTCGGCCCGGACGCCGATGCCGTGCTGCTCGACACGCCCTACGGGTTCCAGGAGAACGCCGCCGAGATCACGGACCGGACCGTCGCCTATTTCGCACGCAGCGTCGGCGCGACGGTGACGCCCGTGCAGTTGCGGTCGGTCGCCGACGTCTCGACGGCCACGCTGGAGGCCGCGATCGAACGGGTCGCAGAGGCCGACTGGGTCTTCGCCGGCCCGGGATCGCCCACCTACCTGCTCCACGAGTGGGCCCAGTCCCGCCTGCCGGACGTCCTGGCAGCGCGCCTCGAGCGCCCTGGCGCGATGGTCTTCGCGTCCGCCGCTGTGTGCACCCTGGGGACCCACACGCTGCCGGTCTACGAGATCTACAAGGTCGGACGGACCCCGGCATGGGAGCCCGGCCTCGACCTGCTCGGGGCGGCAGGACTGCGGTGCGTGGCCATCCCCCACTTCGACAACGCGGAGGGCGGCACGCACGACACCCGCTACTGCTACCTCGGCGAACGTCGCCTGCGCCACCTCGAGCAACAACTACCGGACGACGTCTGGGTCCTCGGGATCGACGAGCACACGGCCATGGTCGTCGACCTCGATGACGGATCGGTGACCGTCGAGGGCCGGGGCGGGGTCACGGTCCGCCGTCGCGACGGCGCCACCGTCGTCCCCGCCGGAAAGACGACCTCACTGGACGAACTGCGGGCGCTCGGCGGGGGGACGACCGCGGGTTCCGTCGAGGTCGCCTCCGGGCGGGACACCGCGCCGCCGACGGACGGGCACGGGGGCGCGGCGACCGGTCCCTTGGGGGCAGTCGAGGCGCACGCCGAGGCATTCGAACGGGCACTCGCCGACGACGACGCAATCGCGGCGGCCGACGCGATCCTCGCCGTCGAGGACGCGATCCATGCGTGGTCTGCCGACACCCAGCAGAGCGACGAGCTCGACCGGGCACGCGAGATCCTCCGGCGGCTCGTCGTTCGCCTTGCCCGGGTCACCCAGCAGGGACTGCACGACCACCGCGAGCTGGTCGCTGCGCCGGTCGAGACGCTGTTGGACCTCCGCCGCCAAGCCAGGACCGAGCGCGACTTCGCGACCGCGGACCAGATCCGCGACGCCCTCGCGGCGGGCGGCGTCGAGGTCCGCGACACCCCCGACGGCGCCGAATGGGACTTCGACGAGCGCCGGAACGGAACATCCTGATCTACCAGCGCAGCAGCGCCGCAATCCCGTCGTGGTCGGCGACGGCCGCGATCGCGTCCTGGTCGTCGAGTCGCGTCACGTGGCCGCCCATCGTCAGCACCTTCTCGATGAGTCGTTCGACGAGGAAGGGCTCCTGCTGCATCCTCAGTCCGGCCTGGGCGGCGGTGCCACCGACCGAGGCGTGGACCGTGCCGTCCTCGGCGAGGTAGCCGGACAGCACGGTGTCGCGCGCGAACAGCAGGTGGGCGATGCGGCCCCGGTTGGCTGCCGTGCAGACCTGCTTGGGTCCGAGCACGCCGCTGGTGCCGGCACCCGCGCGCTCCTTGGCATCGGCGATCAGGGCCCGTTCGCGTGCCGCGTGGACCGACCGGAGCAGCGGCCAGGCCTTCTGCGCGATGACTCCCGTCGAGGCGTCCTCCCAGGCCGCATCCGCATGGAGCAGGTCGGCCCGGCAGTCCTCAGGGAGCAGTTCCCCGAACTCCGCGCGGATCCGCTCGGGCCCGGCGAGCACCAGCCGGTCCCAGCGGCGCTCGTCGACGAACTGCATGATCGTGGCGGCTGCCTGTTTCAGGAACCGGTGGCGATTGTCGTCGATGCGATCCTCGAACGACTCACGATGACTGACCGAGGTCTGCCCACGGGCCGGGTTGGCGGCGGCAGGTCCGCGGTGGGTGTCGGCGAGCTGCGCGTCCGTCAGCTCGAAGTCGAGCGTGCCGAGTTCGGCGGTCTCGCCGAGGCGCCACTCGAGGATGCGGACGTGCTCGCGTGACGCGATCGCGATGCCGGCAGGGCGTCCCTCGTCCAGTGCGGCGACCAGCGGTCGCAGGAACGCGCGGTCGCGCAGCACGGCACGGTCCTCGAACGGGACCTGGACGTTCACGTGCTCGATGCGTCCGCTGGACAGCCCGACGAACAGCGCCCTGCCCCTGCCGTGCGCCCGCGGGTCAGTGATCCCGTCGAAATCGTCGCCGAGCTGCTCGACCTGCTTCTCGAACAGTCGGGCCCGGTCGGCGTCCCCATTGCGGTCCAGTTGCTGCTGGATGTCGCGCAACTGGTTGCGTAGCGCGATTGGAGCTTTCTGCTGCTGTTGCCCAGCGTCCTCTGGTGAGAAGCCGGTGGTGATGGTCAGGACCCCGGCCGGGTCGGTGAAGTCGAGCAGGCGGCGGATGAAGTCGGCATCGATACTCATGCCCGCGACGATAACCGTCGTCCGGGCACGACGAGTCGGAAACCCTCCCGAACGTCCGAGTTGCGATGTCAGCCATCCGCGCCACCCCTGGCGCGTTTCGCTGACATCGGGGGGGGAACGTTCCGTGGGGGTTGGGGCGTTAGGTTGCCGACATGTTCCCTCGCGCCTTCCGGGTGGCCCGCATCGCGGGCATCGACGTCCGGGTCGATCCGACCTGGATCATCATCGTCGCGCTCGTCGTGTGGTCGTTCTTCGCACAGTTCAGCGTTGCGCGGCCAGGCGGCGTCGCACTGGTCATGGCCGCATGGGCGGCGCTCGGGTTCTTCGCATCGCTGCTCGGCCACGAACTCGCGCATGCCGTGGAGGCGAAGTCCCGCGGTATGCGCGTCCGGTCCATCACCCTGTTCCTGTTCGGCGGGGTCACCGAGATCACCTCCGAGACCAAGCGGGCACGCGACGAGTTCGCGGTGGCCGCCATCGGCCCGTACTCGTCGATCGTCTTCGCCGCCGTCCTCGGACTGATCACGGCGGGCCTGGACCAGTGGGTGCCGGCCGCAGCCGCGGTGTCCGACGTCACCGGCACCCTCGCATGGATCAACCTTGCACTGGCCGTCTTCAACCTGATCCCCGGCGCTCCCCTCGACGGAGGTCGCGTGCTGCGCGCCGGACTCTGGGCGTTGACCCGCGACCGGTATCGCTCGGCGCGTTGGGCCGCCGTCACCGGCCAGGCCGTCGCCGTTGGCCTGTGGTCACTGGCGGCATGGCAGGTGCTGGAACACCCGGAGCGGCTCATCAATGCGGCGTGGCTCGGGTTCATCGGCTGGTTCCTGTGGAACGCGGCCGCGAACGAACGCCGCAGCGCCAACACCCTGCAGAGCCTCGAAGGCATCCCTGCTGCAGCGCTCACCCGGGCGGCCACCCGGCCGCGCACGCATGAGGCGACACCGCTCGGCGTGGTCGACGGTCACCTGCGCAGCGCCCGCGAGTCGTTCCTGATCGTCGAGGCCGACGACCACACGATCGTCGGCGTCGTCGGGCAGGCGTCGGTCGACACCGTCCCGGTCGTCGACCGCGGCTTTCGGGTCGTCCGCGACGTGATGACGCCGCTGCAGGACCTCCCACGGGCCAGCGTGGGCGGGCCGTTGCTGGACGTTGTCCGGTTGCTCCAGGAGTATCCGGCGATCGTCCTGCACGACGACACCGACCTCATCGCGGTCACGGGGCGCGAAGAGGCGGACGCCCTGATCCGCTCCCTGCAGGCCGCACCCCGATGACCGCTCGCCGGATCGTCCTGGTCCTCAGCGCCGCGACCGTCATCGCGGCGGGGCTGCTCGTGCCGATGCCGTTCGTGGAGTACTCCCCGGGCTCGGCCCCGTCCGTCGAACCGTTGCTGTCGGTCGACGCTCCGGTCACCGAACTGAACGGCGATCTGGCCATGTTGGTGGTCTGGGTCAAGCAGCCGTCACTGGCCGAAATCGTCAGAGCCCGGTACTTCGACCACGATCGGACGTTGCGGCCGCGCGAACTGATCATCCCCGACAACGTCGACCGGACCCGCTACTTCGACGACCAGCGTCGTCAGTTCCGGGTGGCCTTCGAGGTCGCTACCGCTGTCGGCCAGCGTGCAGCCGGGTACCCGGTCGAACTCGTGACCGCCGCCGAGATCACCCTCGTTCTGCCCGAGGGCCCGTCGGCCGGACGGATCGAACCCGGCGACCGCATCGTTGCGGTGCGGGGCGAGGCCGTCTCGTCGGCCGAGGAGGCGATCGGCCTGCTCGACGAACTCGACGAGGGCGAGCAGGTATCGCTTCGGCTGTCCCGTGGCGACCGCGAGCTGACGGTCTCGGTCGAGGCCGCGACGATCCCCGAACTCGGTCGGCCCGGCCTCGGCGTCGGCCTGCAGACCGTCGAGATCGACATCGAGCAGGCGATCGACGTGCAACTGCTCGACCAGCAGGGCATCGGCGGCAACTCCGCAGGGTTGATGCTGGCACTGACCGTCTACGACCTGCTGGCGCAGGAGGACCTCGCCGCAGGCAGGACAATCGTCGGCACGGGCACGGTGGACGCCGACGGCAACGTCGGGAGGATCGGCGCCATCGAGCAGAAGGTCGCAACTGCGGTCAAGATCGGGGCCGACCTGGTCCTGGTGCCCGAGTCGCAACGTCAGGCGGCACTCGACGCGGCCGCCGGCCGGATCCCGGTCGTGGCCGTCGCCACGTTCGACGAGGCGCTCGAGGCCCTGCGCGCGGGTGACTGAGCCGCTCAGCCCGTGGGCGCCTCAGCGCGGCACATGGCCAGGAAGTTGCCGAGCAGTTGCATGCCGACGGACGTCAGGATCGACTCGGGATGGAACTGCACCCCCTCGATTGGCAGGTCGCGGTGACGCAGTCCCATGATCAACCCGTCCGATGTCTCGGCGGTCACCTTCAGTTCGGCCGGCATCGACTCGCGGTCGACCACCAGCGAGTGGTACCTGGTCGCCTCGAACGGCACGGGCAGGTCCCGCAGGACCCCTTCGCGCCGGTGGTACATCAGGCTGGTCTTGCCGTGCACCAGTTCGGGCGCCCGGACGATCCTGCCGCCGTAGACCTGCCCGATGCACTGGTGGCCGAGGCACACGCCGAGCAGCGGCCTGGCGCCAGCGACGGCGCGGACGACCTCCATCGACAGCCCGGCATCGTCGGGATCGCCGGGACCGGGGCTGATGACCACGCCGTCCGGTAGATCCGCGACGAGCTCGTCGATCGTGAAGGCGTCGTTGCGTACGACCTCGACCGAGGCACCGAGCTCGCCGAGTTCCTGCGCGAGGTTGTACGTGAACGAGTCGTAGTTGTCGACGATGAGGATGTTCACGGCGTGGCCTTCTCACGCAGATCCTGACGTCGCAGTTTGCCCGTTCGGTCGGTGGGAAGCGTGTCGACGAGCACGACCTCGACGGGGGTCGCCGCGTCGGGCAGGCACTGTCGGCTGAAATCGATGAGGTCGTCGGCGGTGACCTTCGCGCGGCGCCGCGTGACGACATGGGCCTGCACGCCACCGCCCGATGCGGCGACGGCGGCAGCCTGTTCCACGTCGGGGTGGTCGAGCAGCGCGGCCTCGACGTGGTTGGGGAACACGGCGTCGTCGCCGAGTCCGATGACGTCCACCTTGCGGTCGACGAAGGCGAACCAGCCCTCCTCGTCGACCGTGGCGAGGTCGCCGGTGAACAGCCATGGACCCCGCAGCGTCGCGGCGGTGAGGGCGGGGTCACGCCAGTACCCGGCCATGACCTGCGGTCCCGCGACGGCGAGTTCGCCGACCTGCCCGGCTGGCAGAATCCGGTCCCTGGTGACCGGGTCGACCACGACGGCGACCGTGTCGGTGACCGGCAGACCGATGACGTCGTATGCGGTCCGACCGTATATCGGGTTGGCATGCGTCAACGGGGAGGCCTCGGACAGCCCGTAGCCCTGCCGCACCCTCGCCCCGCCGGTCAACCTGTGGATGCGCTGTGCGACCGCGAGGTCGAGCGCCGCACCGCCGGACACGCATGCGCGCAGCGACGTGAGGTCGTGCCGCGCCACCCTCGGGTGTTCGGCGATCCTCCGCAGCAGTTCGGGCACGGCAGGGAACAGGGTCGGGCGCGACTGCTCGATCGCGCTGACCAATGCACCCCCAGCGGGGTCGTCGACGAGCACGAGCGTGGCTGCTGACAGGACGCCGGCGAGCAGTCCGAGCGTGAGCCCGTACACATGACCGAACGGTGTCGCCGCAAGGACCCGTTCCCGACCCGCCTGGACGTCAGGGATCCACAGCCTGGCCTGGAAGCTGTTGGCGACGAGGTTGGCGTGGGTCAGCATCACCCCGCGGCGGTCGCCGCCGGTTGCAGCCGTGTAGGCGATGACGGCGAGGTCGTCCGGGTCGAGGGCATGCTGACGGACGGCGATGCCCGGCCGGACGAGGTCGGCGAGGTCGGTCGTGCGCGCCGGAGGCTGCGCTGCCCGACGCAGCGAGAGGGTTCGGCGGACCAGTCCCCGTCGCGGCTGCCACGCATCGGATTCGACGGCCACGGTGACCCTCGTCGTCCGACTGGCCCCGTCGTCGGCGAGGCGGCGCAGCAGGTCTGCACTGGCGATCAGGGCCGCGGCTCCGGCATCCTCGAGGGCGCGCACGAGTTCGTCGGTCGACAGGTCGGGCTCGAGGGGAACCACCACCGCACCGATCCGCCAGACCGCGAACGGGACGGCGACGGCCGGTGGGATGTTGGGCATGGCGACGGCGACGCGCTGGCCTGCCGTGACACCGGCCTCGTGCAGACCGGCGGCGATCGACGCGACCTGGCGCCCGAGGTCCTCGTAGGTCCATGTCGTCGCGCGGAAGTCGACGGCGACGACCTCGGGGAAATCCCTGACGGCGTCGTCGAGGAAGCGGGTCACCGGCACGTGGGGGTACCGGTAGGTCGGAGGAACGCCAGGCGGATACCCGTGCAGCCAGGGGCGCGCCACCTGGGACGGATCCGCGAGCGCATCGCCGACGCGTCCGGGCGAAGCCAGCGGAGGACCTTTCGAAGTGGCGGATCCGCCAGTCTATCCGGGCCCGAATCCGGCAGATCCGCCGGGACGCGCCATACTCACGGCACGTCAGCCGATTCACGAGCACCGGCGAGAGCCCCGACGAAGCGAGGCCGCGTGAGCGACGTCCCCCCGCGGATCAGCGCGCTGTCGGCCGTGGTGAACGACCGCCTGGAGGTCCACCTCGGCCGTGCGCTCGACCGGCTCCGAGCCATGCATCCCGACCTCGGCCCATTGGCGGACGAGTTGCGCGCGTTCGTCGCGGACGGCGGCAAGCGGCTGCGGCCGGTCCTCGTGCTGCTCGGGCACCAGATCGCCGGAGGCGACCCCGACGACGCCGTCGGACCCGCCCTGGCCGTTGAGCTGCTGCACACCTGCGCCCTGCTGCACGACGACCTCATCGACGCCGCCGACACGCGACGCGGTCGGCCGGCGACCCATGTCGCGTTCGCCACCCGGCACCGTGACCTCGGCTACGGCGGGGATCCCGACCGGTTCGGGGCGGCGATCGCGATCCTGCTCGGCGACCTGGCGTTCGTGCAGGCGGACGAGGCGTTTCTGACCACGTCGTTGCCGGACGACCGGGTGCTCGCCGGGTTCCGGGCGTTCAACGACCTCCGCGAGGAGGTCATGGCCGGGCAGGCACTCGACGTGATCGCCGCCGCGTCGCGGTCGACGGACCTCGACAAGGCGCTGACCATCGCCACGCTGAAGTCCGGCCGCTACTCCGTCACCCGCCCGTTGCAGCTCGGCGCGGTGCTCGCCGGGGCCGGTGACGACGTGGTCGGCACGCTGCAGGACGTCGGCGACCCCTTGGGCCTGGCGTTCCAGTTGCGCGACGATCTGCTCGGCGTGTTCGGAAAACATGGCGAGACCGGCAAGTCCGTCGCAGGGGACCTCGCCGAAGGAAAACGGACCGTACTGATCGCCGAGGCCGCCGCACGGCTGCCCGCACAGGACTGGCAGGGAGTGGAGCGGGCACTCGGTCGCCCGGACCTGGCCGACGCCGACGTGGAACAGGTCAGGGCCCTGCTGCGGGACTGCGGCGCGGTCGATGCCGTCACGGCCAGGATCGACGACCTCGCCGACCGGGCCCGAGCCGCAACGGCGCTGCTACCACCGAGCACGTCCGCGCAGGACCTCGCGGCGTTCGTCGACTGGTTCGTGACCCGTCGGACCTGACCGGCGCGCGATCAGCCGCCCAGCGTCGGGGTGGACAGGGTGCGTTCGAGCCACGGGAACACCGTGGTGAACAGCACGACCAGGATGATCGCGCCGACGACGACCCAGCCGAGGAACTTCAACAGGCGGTTGCTGCGTGGCAGTGCCGGGGTCGCCGGTTGCTCTCTCATGCGGTGCCGCCCTGCAGTTCGGCGAACACGATCAGGCGCTGGGCGGCCGACAGGCGTGGGTGGCAGGTGGTCAGCGTGAGCCATGCCCCACCCTCGCCCAGCGGGTCTGGGCCGATCACCCAGACGTCCCCGGGGCCGACGATGCGCTGCTCGCGTACCACGTAGACCCACTCGACCCCGTCGCGGTCGACGACGTGGACCTCGTCATCGGCCTGGAGGTCCTGCAGGTCCCAGAACGGTGCGCCGTAGGTCGTGCGGTGACCGGCGATGGAGAGGTTGCCTTCCTCGCCCGGGTCGGCCGTGTCGGCGTAGTGACCCGGCCCCGCCCTCAGCGCCTGGACCGACGTGCCCTCGACGACCCCCCACGGCTGATCCATCACGATCAACTCGCCAGCCCGCTCGAACCAGATGACCGCGTACTTGTCCCCGACGTCGACGGCGATCGGCTCGGACGTGTCCGGCCCGGTGATGTCCTCTCCGGGCAGCGAGTCGTCGATCGCGCCGAACTCGAGTTCCCAGTCGCTGAGGAACTCCTCCTGCACCGCGTTGGTCTCGAGGTTCGTGAAGAACAGCAGGTAGACGAGGTACAGGAGGATGAGGACACCGGTCGCGATCAGCGTCCAGCCGACGCCACGGACCGTGCGGACGAACAACGACCCCTGCGGGCGAGCACGAACGGCCTCGTCGACGGCCATCGCCCACCTCCTGACTGGTCGCCGTGGGCCGTGGCAGCGTACCCCGCAGGGTCAGGCCCTACGCGGGGTTGGATAGCATCGCGGCCCGCTCGCCCGACCAGGAGCGCGCATGCCGAAGTCCAAGCACCGCCGCAAGGGGAAGAACCGTCCCCGGCTCAGTCAGACGACCCCGCCGCCGAAGAACCCGCCGCCGAGTCCGCCGTGGGTTCCCGTGGTTGGCACCAGCCTGCTCGTGCTCGGGTTGGTGGTCATCCTGGTCGGCTACCTGGCGGCCCCGGTGCAACGCTTCCTCTCGTCATGGCCGATTCTGGGTGCCAACTGGTCGCTCGGACTGGGATTCATGCTGCTGATCGTCGGGTTCGCGTTCCTGACGAAGTGGCGCTGACGCGGTTGCTGTTGTCCACGGCCGCTGTCCACAGCCTCGGGAGGAACGCACCTGCGGACCCTGTCCGTTCGGACAATCCGACCCTGGCCCTTCGGGAGGCCCGTATTGTCCGAAAGGGGCCGGACGGGTCATCGACCGCGGGTTGTCCCCAGCCGAACTGTGGATAAGTCGGCGGCCCGTGTGGACGCGGTGTGGAGAAGTCATGCCGGTGTATGAGTATCAGTGCACAGCCTGTGGACAATCGGTCGACCGATTGCTGCCCCACGCACGTGCCGGGGATCCTGGCCCCTGCCCGGCCTGCGAGGGCGAACTGCAGCGTCGCTTCTCGCGGGTGGGCGTGAAGTTGAACGCCTGGGGCTTCAGCAGGACCGACGGGATGGTGGCGGACCGGCCCGGCCGCGGGGACTTCCGCACCGTGAGCGAACGCGCCGAGCGGATCAGCGAGGGCGACGCCTGACACCGGCGCGGGTCAGTTGCTGAGGAGTTCCGCGCGCTCGTGCATCTTGGTGCCGCAGTGACGGGGCGGGGTGCCGGATCCGCGCACCACGAGGACGACCTCGGTGCCGCACTCCTCGCACCAGTACACGATCCTCTCGTCGGCAAGCACCGGCGTCGGGCCCGTGTCCTGGGCGGCCGTCAGCGCGCGGCCGTCGGTGACCATGGCTCGCAGCGAACTGGTGGCCCAGGTGTAGATCGCCCAGCCGAACAGCGGTGCGAACACCCAACGCCAGCCGAACACGACCCCGACGGGTACCGCGATCGCAATGACGGCAGCCAGGCGGATCATGCGCTTTCTCCGAACTGAGGGCAGCGGCAGCGTACCCACCCCCGAACAACCAGTAACTGGACGTAGCGAAGCGTCACTCTCTGTGACATACTCGTTCGCATGGACTCCCCTCCCTTCTTTGCGTCCGTCGACGATCTGCGGTTGCAGCCCGAGTTGAGCGCGACCGCGTTGGTCTACGAACTGCGTACGCCGCTGACCACGGTGCACGGGTTCCTCGAGACGCTCGTGCATCACGGCGAGGACCTCGAACCCGAACTGCGGCAGCAGATGCTGTCGACCGCCTACCGGAACTCGGCACTGCTGGCGCAGCGGGTGGCCGAGATCATCGAGCTGCAGCGCATCTACGCCGGGTCGGTCCTGCTGTCCCCGACGCGTTGCGACCTCGGTGAGCAACTGCACCGGTTCCTGCAGGACCGCGCGGGGATGCTGTCGGCCCACGACATCATGCTCGACGTCGACGAGGGCGTCATGGTCGTCGCCGACGTGGACGCCCTCCGGCACACGCTCGCGAACATCACCGCCGACGCCGTGCTCCACACGAGGCCGCACAGCACGATCTCGATCATCGCCCTGCCACAGGACGACCGGGCGCTCGTGCTCGTGTCGGACGGCGGGGAACCGATCGACCCCGACGACCTCCCCCACGTCTTCGACCCGACGTACCGCGGCGACGGACGCAGGCGTGGCTGCGGGGTCGGCCTGGCCATCGCGCACCAGTACGTGACGCACATGGGCGGCGACATCCACGCACGGTCGGAGCCTGGCCACGGAACGACGGTGTGGTTCTCCCTGCCGCTGGCGGATCCGCAACCCGAGCATCCGATCCTGCTCGCCGACGACACGAGACCCTGACCTCCAAGGGGGTCGGTCCTCGTGCCGTATCCTGCGCGCCTGCGGGCCCGTAGCTCAGTTGGCAGAGCGCTGCCTTTGCAAGGCAGATGTCGCGTGTTCGAATCACGTCGGGTCCACCACGACAAACTTGTGTTTTCCCTGGTCAGACGGGGATTTCGAGAGTTACACGGTTGTCATCAACTTGCGCTGTCAGGGCTGTTTTCCGACCTGGGACGGCCCCACGACGGCCCGAGGCGGTGCGGGCCGGACGTCCACCCCCGCCGATCGATGGTCCCCCGGGGTTGGGGTTCAGGCGCCCCGTCTCGCTTCTCCTGGGGCGTCGTCGGCGCGGGTCGCCAGCGACTCCTGCACATCGGCCCAACGGAAGCGCACATGGCGGCGATGCGGTGGCCGCGGGGGCCGAGCCCTCCGTACCTCCACTGGGAGATCGTCTGGACCGGGATGCTGTGATACTCCGACAGCTCGTCGGGGCTCAGCAGGCGGTCGGACGCGTGTGCGTGGACGTCTTGCAGTTGAGAAGGTCGGGTGCAATTCGAGGCAATCTTCGTGGTCGTGCGGTCGGTGCACGGCGTAGGGTGGCTTCGGGCGGACAGCGATCACAGGCAGCGATGGCATGCCGGGCGAAGACAGCAGAATCGAGGACGAGGTCCTCGACGTCTACGTCTTGCGAGAGGGTGGCTGGCGGAACCCCGACCACGGTGACGTGGCGATCCCGGACGCTTGGGCCTTCCTGCCGGCGGGCGACGCCTACCTGACTCGCACGGTCGTCGCGGCCGGATCTCACTGGATCGCCTGGCGCCCCGGTGACCGGCGCGGCCGACGCCGGCGACGTCTCGGCGTGTGGGCTCCCGCTGAGCACATCGAGGTCGCCGAGCACGAGGCCGAACGGACCGCCACCAGTCGAGCCCAGGCCCGCGAGCGGGCAGCTGAGCAGCGCCACGAGACCGAGCGCACCTACCGCGACGAACTGGTCACCGCGATCGTCGCATGGCTGGACTTCGAGGGGCAGCACGCCGATCTCGCCAAGCAAATCGCCCGTGCCGCTGCCGAGCGTGCGGCCGCCGTCGGCTCCGGCCGCGTCGGACGAACCTCGACCCTCACCATCGAGGAGAAGGCGGCCCTGGCCGCTCGGGCCCACATTCGCCACCACTTCACCGACTACGAGGATCAACTGCTCCATGCGGAGGCCGAGTTCGATGTCGCGGACGTGGACGCCGACACGTACCGGCGACTGCGTCGGCAGGCCCACGACGCCGTCGACCGCTTCCTCGCCGAGCATCGACCATCAACCGACGCGCACTAGACCAGCGAATATCGCGCCGAGAAGCGGCGCCGACGACCGTTCTATAGCGGGCGATCTAGTCACCCAGCCTGGTCCCAGCAATACCAGTGGTGGAAGACTCTCAGAGTCCGCCGGGGCTCCTGGCAGCGTCACGTTCGTCCGGGAAGCGGCCGCAGCGGCGTAGCCCGCCCGCACGACGTCCAACGTTCCTACGCTGAACTTTGACGCGATACGGCAGCGGCTTCTGGCCGACGGAACAGAACACGCCGACAGTTACCCGATCCCGATCCAAGGCGTCGGCATCGAAGTTCAACTCAACGCCACCACCGTCAACCACGAACTCGGACCTCCAGGAGCCCGTACCGTGCACCGCCATACAGGCTCAGTGACATCCCGGCGCTGGCCGATTGGGCAGCGTGAGAGTCGAGCAGGCCAGTTGCTCGTCCGTCAGCGTCCTGACCGACGGGGTGTGCGCTGGAACAGGAACATGGTGCCGATCCCACGGCGAGCGTAATAACTCCGGCGCCGAAACGTAGTTCCTGATGGCGGGCGTTCGCGGTGCGTGCGGTCGCGCACCGCGACCACATCAGGAAGGAAATCGGTATGGACCCATCCACATCTTCCCTCGCTGTCCGTATCAGACAAGGGTGGCTGGTGGCTCTTGTTGCGCTGCTACTGATCGGGGCGGTCTCGCAAACGGCGGCGTTCTCGGATACGGCCCCGGACCCGACTGACGTCGCGCCTGACACGTTGTGCCTGTGGCGTACCGTCGCTGTGCTTTACGACGTCGAGACCACGTCCGGGTTCGCAAGCGCCTCGGAAGCCGTCGAGGCGCTGGTCAGCCGCGTCGGCGAGATTCTGCCCCCGTTCCAGGTCGTGCCGATGGACGATCCTTTGCATGTCATGCTGCTCGACGAACAAGACCGCCCGCTGGGACATGCCGACCTGCTGTCCGTGCCCGACGGTGGCGTCGTGGCCCACGAGTTGGCCATCTGCTCGGAGGTGCTGTCATGACGGTCGGAACCCGTATCCGCATGCTCTCCGTCGTGGTCCTCCTGCTCACAACGGCAGCGATTGCGGGATCGCGCGTGACCTCTCAGGCGCACGCGCACGACTCAAACGTCTACGTCGCCCGTTGGCCCACGACGGCCGGCCCGCTCGATGTCGTGTTCCAGGAAGCGCAGTCGGTCAGCAACCTCAGCGCTTCCCGGCGCACCGCAATCCGCTTCGGCGCGGCTCCGTGGAACGCACTGGAAACATCACTGAATATGGGTCTTGGTCCAGCGCTCAACACCGAACCGGACCACAAGGACTGCGCGAGTGGCGTCAACTCGCTGCACTGGCAGGCGATCGATGGGAGGTCCAACCCCACTAACGGGAGTGGAACGATCCTCGCGCAGACCTGGATGTGCTATGTGGCGCCGTGGCCGGGGCTCGGGGAGCAGGTCTACCGGATGCTGCATGCCGCGATCGTCTACGACAGGGACGAGAACTGGTACTTCGGCACGGTCACACCCGGAAGCGCGGAGCACGATATGCGCGGCGTGTCAACGCACGAATTCGGGCACTTCGCCGGGTGGAGGTTGCACCTGTCCGGGGTGTGCTCAAGCCCCCGCCACACCATGTGCCCGACCATCCCTCCGGGGACAAACGAATGGCGCACACTTGAGACTCATGACACGCATACGTTCCGCGGTGCCTACCCGTAGAGCCAGAGAATGAGACAACTGCGCACGCCGTCGACCACCGGATCGCCGTCGGTGGCGTGGCTGACGACCACCTGCATCGCCGTGCTCGCGGCGGTGCAGGTGGCCTGTGGATCTCCCGCGGGCACTGACGCCGAGACCGGGGAGACGCCGAGCGCGTCCGCCAGCCTCAGCACCGCCACAGAAGGGCAGGTGCCGCAGCTGGAGGATCCCGATTGCGATGACGTCGAGCAGGGAAGCCCAGCATGTGCTGCCGGGTTCGTCATCGACGACATCCAATACGCGCTGAGCTGTGGTGCCGTGCGGCCCGAGGTGGTCACCGAGCAGGTTCTGGCTCGTGGCTCGCTGCACGGCGACACAGTGGAGGTTCGATCCGCCGAAGGAGTGAGCCCCCGGGTCTTGGTGGTGGTCTCGGTCCCGGGCGGTTGTGACGATGTCGTACTGAGCCCGTGGAGCTTGGCCTTCCCCGCTGGTGCGTCGCAAGCAGAACTCGACGCGGCGATCTGTGCAGTCGTCGTCAAGGAGCACCGAGAAAGAAACCACTGCGGATAAACCCCGCGCGGCGAGCCGGTCGCCGCGACCATTCATCCAGCGCCGGCCGCCGGCGGACAAGAGTTTCGCGGGCGCAGGAAGCGACGGCCGAGTAGAGACCGGCGACCACGTGGTCCTCCCGATCACGCTGCCTGCCCTGCACCGCAGCCGCCCGTTGCATGGCCCCGACGCGCGGAGCGTCTTGTAGCCGCCTGCGAATATGTGGCGAGACGATCCGGGGCTGGTCTGACCCAGTAGCCGCCTGACCGCGACAGCGTGTCTTTGGAACGATCAGTCGGCCAGCTCTGGACGTCTCGCGCAGAGGCCCCGGCCGGTCTCGACGTAACCTAATTCCCGGATCCACCGATGGGTAGCTGCGGATCGGGACCGGTTCCAACGGTAATGCCTCCTGAGCGACGAGAATGCGGGTGTTCAAGCACCGCAAGACATCGCAACAGGAGGCATCCCGGAGATGCGATCTTCGCACACGCTGGCTCGCGTGCCAATCACGTTCGATGAACCCAACCTGGTGCCCAACGCCGGGCTGATCGGCCCCGCCGCGCTGGCCCAAAAGCTCGGGGTGGCCGAGGTCATCGACGAGGTCGTGAAGTTGCCCGCGGACGCGGTCGGTCGGGCCAACTGTGGGACCAAGGCGGCCACCGTGATCGGTGCGATGCTGGCAGGGGGCGACTCGATCGATGATGTCGATGTGCTGCGTGCCGGCGCCGCGCCGGAGCTGTTCGATGTCCAGCGTGCCCCGTCGACGATCGGGACGTGGCTGCGCGGGTTCGACTGGGGCAGCGTGCGGCAGCTGGATGCCGTCTCGCGAGAAATCCTGGCACGAGCGTGGCGGGCAGGGTTGGGGCCGGACTTGGACGAGCCGCTGACCATCGACGTGGACTCCACGATCTGTGAGGTCTACGGACGGGGCAAGCAAGGCGCCGCGTTCGGCTACACGAAGGTGCGCGGCTATCACCCGCTGCTGGCCACCTGCGCCGAAACCTCCGACGTGCTGCACGCCCGGATGCGTGGCGGCAACGCCGGTTCGGCCCGCGGGGCCGGGACGTTCCTTCGTGAGACCCTGGCAAGGGTCCGCGACGCGGGCGCCGCCGGACCGATCGTCGTGCGCGGCGATTCGGCGTTCTGGTCGCGGGCCGTACTGGCCGCCTGCCGCGATCACGACACCAGGTTCAGCGTCACGATCAGACAGCACAAGGCCCTCAAGACCGCGATCGCGGCGATCGACGACGATGCGTGGACCCCGATCCCGTACTGGCTCGACGGCGGCGCGGACGTGGCCGAGACCGTCTACACCGCGTTCACGGGCACCCGCGATGAGATCAAGCTGCGGCTGATCGTGCGTCGGGTGCCACCCACCCCGGGTTCCCAGCTCGCGATGGACGTCGTGTTCGACTACCACCCGTTCGTGACCGACCGGACCGGCGCGATGCTCGAGCTGGAGGCCGACCACCGTGCACACGCCCGGATCGAGCAGACCATCCGTGATCTGAAGGCCGGCGGGCTCGCCCACCTGCCCTCAGGAAAGTTCAACGCCAACGCCGCCTGGTTCGCGTTGGCCGTGCTGGCCCACAACCTCGGACGATGGACCCTGGCCGCCGCCGGAGAAGGCTGGTCAACCGCGACCACCCAGACCCTGCGAGCCAAGCTGGTGTCGATGCCCGCCCGGCTCGTGCACACCGCCCGACGGCTGCAGCTACGAGCACCGACCCGCTGGCCCTGGCGCGACGCGCTCGCCACCGCGCTCGACAGGATCGCGGCGATCCCCGCGCCGACCTGACCGAACACAGCCCGGTCCACCACCCGCCACCAGACCCCAGCCATCACCACGGACCACACGGTCCGCACCGTCGGCGCGACCTCGAACCGGGCCGAGCCCACCACAAGGGCCGGCCCAGTCGGTCCATGCTCAACACCAAGCAGCCACCCCGACCATCACACGCCGCTCCCGCCCGGCCACGAAGCCGGTCGGTGGATCCGGGCTAATAGAAGCGTGACCATGCGTCTCATCGCAGACCTGTCCGCCGATCCCGACCGGGACCCATCAACCCCGTCGAGAGGACAGGACCGACATGGCCACCATGACACACCACGACGAACTCGTCACGTTAGGCGTGGACACCCACGCTGATCTGCACGTCGCCGCGGCGCTCGATCGCGTGGGCAAGGTGTTGGGCACGATCGTGATTTCCACCACCACCGAGGGCTAGAACCAGCTGCTCGAGTGGGCCGCGATGTTCGGCGTGATCGACAAGGTCGGTGTCGAGGGCACCGGGGCGTGGGGTGCCCGGCTGACGCGCTGGCTCGAGGGCAACGGCCTGGTCGTGATCGAGGTCGACCGTGCCGACCGCAAGGCCCGACGCTTCAAGGGCAAGTCCGACGTCCAAGACGCGATCAACGCTGCCCGCATGGTGCTGTCCGAACAGGCCACCGGCACCCCGAAGTCACGCAACGGTCAGGTCGAGATGATCCGCGTGATCAAGGTCGCACGCCGCTCTGCACTCAAAGCACGCACCCAGACCGCCAATCAGCTCCACGCCCTGGTCGTCACCGCAACCGAGGGATCTCAACGATCGACTCCGCGACCTGACGCTGCGCCAGCTGGTCGAGGCCGCCGCCCGGTTCCGGCCCGGGGATCGGCCCGACGACCCCGAGGCGGCCACCCGTTTCACCCTGCGCTCACTGGCACGCCGTTGGCAGGAGCTCACCGGCGAACTTCAGGCGCTCGACGCCCAGCTCGAACGGCTCGTCAAGCAGACCGCACCGGAGCTCGTGGAACGTCACGGCATCGGCACCCAGTCCGCCGCCCAACTACTGATCACCGCAGGAGACAACGCCGACCGGCTCGCCGACGAAGGCTCCTTCGCGCACCTGTGCGGGGTCGCCCCGCTGCCCGCCACCTCCGGCCAGCGACAGGACCGGCACCGCCTCAACGCCGACGGGGACAGGCTCGCCAACCACGCGCTGCACATGATCGCGCTGTCGAGAATCCGGACTGACCAGCGCACCAAGGTCTACGTCAAGGCGAGGCGCCAGCAAGGCAAGACCGACCGTGAAATCATGCGCTGCCTCAAGCGCTACATCGCCCGCGAGACCTACCGAATCCTCGTCAAGCTCCCGGCCCTGAAACCCGCTTGACACTTATAGAAGCATCGCTCCGAACCGTGACAGATGCGCCTTGAGTTCGCGCGATACAGCGCGGTCGACTTCGTCGAGGAAGTGGCCGTGCTGATCAGTTTGCAAGGTCCAGGCCGATGAGAGAGTTGTCGCTGAGCACGACCGCAGGGTCGTCGGACAGGATCTGGGGGTTGCGGATGATGACGGTCGCGGCGGTACGGCCGGTCGGCTTGTCGTGCCAGGTCGTCACCCCGGTCGCACGGACCAGCACCACGTACACGTCGCCGGCGACCGCGGTCCGCAGGTCGATGTTCGCGCGCATCTGCCAGCGTGGCTGTCCCGTGCCCGGGTCGATCATCCCTACCACTTCGACCCCGTCCATGTTTGTGCCTGCCACCAGCGCCGGAGGCAGCCGACTCGCACCGGAGTACAGGTCGCCGAACGACTGGGCGGGGATGGCATTGGGCAGTTCCCAGGCATAGGCGCCGGTGTCGGCATCGATGCCGCGCAGCCCGCCGGCGAAGCGCAGCTCGACGAGTTGATCATCGATGGTGGCCAGCCACCCGCCAGCGTCCATGTCGTGCTCAGCGAGAACGTTCCCGCCATTGTCGAGAATGAGATAGCTGTCTGCGGTGTGCCTGACCGCAGCGAGGGTGCTGGTGACGGCCGAAATGCCCGGACTGGTCTCGTGGCGCCACAGCTGCTCGCCGGTCGTGCGGTCGTACTCGACGAGCGAGGTCTCGCTGTCGGCAAGGATGACCCGACCGCTGTCGCCTAGCCCTCCGAGCACGAAGCGAAACTGGTCGGCCACCGCCGCCGACCACACCGTCTCGCCGCCCTCAACAGCGACGGCGTCGACACCCGGTCCGGTGTGCACCAGGACGATCCCGTCTGTATCGGCAAGATCCAGCAGCGACCCCGAACGCCGCCACGACTCGGCCCCGTCCTCCGTCGATACCACGAACACTTCAGTCGATGACTGCAGATACACCCGCCCTCCGGCCACCGCCCGGACCGACACCTCCCCCGGAAACCTGGCGTCCCAGCGCGCCGCACGAGAAGTTGCGTCGTAAGCAACGACTCGGCCATCCACGTGAACGGCGACGGCCAGACCGCCCCCGACCGCGGCGGACTGAATCTCATCGACCCGCCACGCGACGCAAGGATCCTCCAGGGCAACGTCGCATCGCTCCGACGAATCGTCCCCGGACGATTCCGGCGCCGGCGTGGTCGGGGACGGCTCGACCCGCCCGCTCGGCATGCACGCTCCCAGACCGATCACGAACACGCCTGCGAGCCCCCACCCGCGCAAAGCGCCAAGTCTCATCACGCTCCCCAACCCGCCAGGATGTACCCACCCCACACCCGCGAAGCGGCCAGGGCAATGAGCGACACCTGCCTGAACCCGCTCATGGAAACGGATACTAGGAAGGATCGGCTTGTATCCGCCGGTCTGGGTTGTTACACGGGCAGGGCCGGCTCCGGCGATACAGACATGCCAAAGGCACCTCGGAGTCGTAGTGATATCCTCCGATAGCACTTGCGAGGAGGAAACGATGACCGACCTACTCATCCGCGACGTCCCCGACGACGTCGTGTCGGCCATCGAGGCCAAGGCCAGGCGGCTCGGGCTGTCGCGCACCGAGTACCTGCGTCGGCAGATGGCCCGAGTAGCCGCCACGGCCGAAGGCACGGTGACGGTCGAGTCGCTCCAACAGTTCGGCGACACCTTCGCGGACCTCGCGGACCCCGAGGTCATGCGCAAGGCCTGGGAGTGACCGACTGGATCATCGACAAGTCCGCCCTGGTCCGCATCGGCCGGTGCGCCGATCCCGCGACCTGGGCCGAGCGCATCGAGCGGGGGCTGGTACGGATCAGCACCGCCACTCGGCTCGAGATCGGCTTCAGTGCCCGCAACGGTGACGATCTTCGCCAAGGTCTGCGCACACCTCCGCTTGCGTCCATGCCGATCGAATACCTGACCCCGGCAATCGAGGACCGGGCCGTCGAGGTCCAGACGTTGCTCGCGGACCGCGGCCATCACCGTGGACCGGCTGTGCCGGATCTACTGATCGCTGCCACGGCCGAACTCGCGGATCTCACGGTGCTGCATCTCGACAAGGACTTCGACCTCATCGTGGAGATCACCGGTCAACCAATGGAACGGCTCGCCATACACGAGTAGCTCAGAACCGCCGTACCCGTCTGCAGCTGGCCGGGCGATATCAGCGGGCGATACCGCTCGGGTCGGGATCGGTGGATGCTGTGGGGATGTCGATCAAGGACACCTTCATGGGAATCACTCCTGACGGCCGCGACGATGCCGTCATGCAGATCACCGAGTTTGTTGCTGGCTATGCGTCGGCGGCGACCCGTGCTGCGTACCGGTCTGACCTTTCGCTGTGGCTCGCGCATTGCCGGGGGCAGGCAACGTCTTTCGTCCCCGACGCCCGTCGGAGTCGCCCCGCGCGGGCCTGTCGCGCACCGAGTTGAGGGACTGGCTGGACGCCGCCGAATCCGAGGGCGGCCACCCGTACGCGCTGGCATGCCTGCTCGCGATCAACGGCCTACGGGTCGGTGAAGCCTGCGGTGCAGACGTCACCGACCTGGCCGAGGACCGCTGGCCCCACACCCTGACCATCCACGGCAAAGGGAGACAAGACTGCCGTGATCCCGTTGCCGCCCCGCACGGTCGCGGCGATCGAAGCGATCGTGGCCGGACGGACGGTGGGACCGTTGCTCCTCACGCGTGCGGGTACCCGGATGAACGCCCTCGATGATGGCGACGGTCTCGGCGATCAGCAGGAAGTCGGCCAGGTCCAGGTAGTGCCATTTCACTCAGCGCGCCAAGCGTTCGAGGACCTTCTGGTTGTCCTGGATCGACTGGCGCAACCGGGCACGGAACGCCTTGTCCTTTCGCCGTTCAGCTATCAGGACGGTGATGGCCTGACGGATCTCCTCCGCGACCGAGACGCCATCGACCTTGGCGATCGCTTCCAGCTCGGCGGCCTGATCATCATCGAGCCGGACGGTGAACCCCTTCGGCATATGGTTGCCTCCTCTGCATCGAACATTGTGCATCACGATGCAGAAGCTGTCCACCCGTCGTGCGGTGCCGCCCATGCGAAAACCGCCGGTACACCACGCTCTGACACGGGATTGTGTTGTGCGATATGCACCGCTGCGTTGCGCGGCTGTCGCCCGCTGAATGTGGTTCAGACCGGTCGTGGCGGGCTGGGATTGATCTCGTCGGCGTAGAAGTCGCAGCGGTCACCGATGGAAGCATCGTAGGTCTCGAGGTTCGACTGACGGATCCAGTCCATGACTTCTGCCGCGCCGGCCACGTAGGTCCAGCCGAAGTCGATCTGGGTGACCACTCACCACGCTTGGTCCGCGGGCCACCACACATGCTTGTCCCGCAACCCGACGAACGGGTTATCGGTGGCGAGCAGGTAGGCGGCTGGCGCCCCACGAACGTCTACAACGTTGTCGATTCGGGCTGCCGTGGCTGCGACTTCGTCAAAATCCATGCCCACGCTGCCTTTGACTACCAAGGCCTTTCCGATCCACTGGGCACCTTCGATTACGCGAACACGCATGATAATTGGGTAACCGATACGAAGAACGGGCCATGGACTTGTAGTCTGACACTCACAGCACGAATTTCTTGCCCTGGTGGACATGGTCTGAGACATGCGGTTGAGGCTCAATTGGGTCAAATGAGGCAAGTGAGTTGTCCCTGTGATTGCTGAATCGCCACGCGAGCGTGGCCTCCAAAGACTGTCGTGGTTCGCTGCACTTCTCGTCATGCTCGTCGTTGAAGCCACAGCGGTCCAGCGCGGTGGAGCCGTTTGGTTCATCGCGGTATTGAGTGCGGGGCTTGCGGCTCTTGTCGCCGCCCTTGTCGTCGGCGGGAGGGTGGCCCAGTTACTGGTCCGCCTTACCGCTGTGGTCGCTGCAGCCCTCGGCATTGTGAGCGGGTTCTCGCTTGGTGGGGCGCTCCTTCTGGCCGCTGTGTTGCTCGGACATTTCT
>Ga0326597_10000103_pt1 | contig 149241 bp, 156 predicted proteins | sample RVTome_12_FD_203789 | JGI IMG/M metagenome (GOLD analysis project Ga0326597, IMG submission 203789) | Soil microbial communities from uranium-contaminated site in the Upper Colorado River Basin, Wyoming, United States - RVT100D185 | ecosystem: Environmental > Terrestrial > Soil > Contaminated... | reverse complement strand
CGCCGCCAGCGTTCATCAACTTCGCGGCGTGTCAGTGCGCGGACGTCCCCCTGGGGTTCTTCGTGGTCGCGGCCGTGTCGCTCGTCGCTGCTGGATCGAATTCGGATCGCAGCCGGCCCACGATCGCACTGGCGGCCGGAGCGGCTGCCGGCCTCGCCGCCTGGACGAAGAACGAGGGGATGGTTCCGCTTATTCTGCTGACGGTGTGGCTCGCCGCGGTCCCCGGCGCCCGCTCGAGGCGTTCAGCGCTCGGTCTCTTCCTCGCGGGAGCCGCGCCTGCCGTGCTCGTCTTCGTCTGGTTCAAGCTTCGCCTGGCTCCGGCCAACTACCTCTTCGACCAGCAGAGCCTGGCGACGATGGTCTCGAGGGTCTGGGAGGTTGACCGCCTCCGCTTCGTCGCGGAGCAGCTTGCCGCCAAGGTGTTCGGATGGGGCGCCGCGTCGATTCCGGTTGTGCCCGCGCTGGCAGCCGCCGTGGCGCTGGCGGGGCGTGTCGATCGCACCGGCACGCGGCGCGCCGGCCTGGCCCTCTTCCTGGTGGGTGGCATGTTGGGAGGTTTCGCGCTCGCGTACGTGATCACGCCGCTCGACCTCGCCTGGCAGATCGCGACGTCGTTCGACCGAGTGTTCGTGCAGGTCTGGCCCGCTGTCGTGTGGGGCGCGTTTCAGTTGGCTGGGCGGGAGCGATCGGCTGGCGAAGGAGTGAGGTTCGCGGGTGACACGACGACGGTTGCCCTGTCTTGCCAGGGGGCCGACTCGGCAGGATAGGCGTGTGTTGTGGATGACGACCGGGGCGGCCACTCATGCGCGGCGCGTGCCGTTCAAATGAGTGCGGCCATTCTCCGCAAAAATGCCCGCAGATCGTCCAGGTCGTGCGCGATCACGTCGTAGCCGCAGCTCGTCCCGGCACGCCAGCCGCGCCCCGCGGAGCACGTGGAACAGGAACGTCGGGGGCGCGCCGTTCAGGATGCGTACGTCGGCGGGGAGTCCCACCAGCCGGCTGAGTTGCTCGGACAATACGAGCTCGTCATCAGCGCGACACATGGCTTCTTCCGTGAGGTACACGCCCACATCGATGTCGTGGAACGGGCGCCCTTCGGCGAACGAGCTGTACAGGTAGGCGAAGGCGACATGCCGATTGGACGCCAGGGCCGCCGCCAGCGCGGCCACGGCGCGCGCACGGGTTACCCCGTCCGCAGGATGAAGCTCGCGCATCGCGGTCATTGTAGCCCAGGTGATCTGCGTGTGACGAGCGACGGCGGGCGCCAGACGGTGAGAACTCAGACGATCGTTTCGGTTGGTCAGAGCAGTGGTTTCTGGGGACGGGTGGGAGGATCTTCGACGTCTCGCGACGCGGCCTGGCACCGCGACCCGTAGCCCGGACTGTTCACGCGATCCACCGACTCCATGGCCGCACAGCCCAGGCCAGCCGGGGCCGGGCGTCGTGCTAGACTGGAGCCGTGGAACATGCGGACGAACGGCGCGCACTGGTGACCGCGCTTGCAGCCTGCCTGCAGGCGCCGGACCTGCCAATCGTGTGCGCGTATCTGTTTGGCTCGCAGGTCCGTGATGAGGCCGGATCGCTGAGCGATGTCGACGTCGCCGTGTTGTTCGACTCTTCGGTCTCCTCAGATGACCTGTTCCGCCGTGAACGAGTGGTGGGACGAAGCCTCGAGATCGCGCTCCGCCGCCCTATTGATCTGGTCGTCCTGAACGAGGCGCCGCCAGCGCTGGCGCACCGGGTCGTGCGAGACGGCGCCTTGCTCGTGTCACGCGACGAGTCGCGCCGCCTGCAGTTCGAGGTTGACGCGATCGGCGCGTTTCTCGACTTTCGATCTGTGCTCGATCAATACGATACCCACTTGCTCGCCAGAGTTCGGGAGGGGCGCCTTGGGGCTCGACCGTGAGGTCATCGCCTCCCGCCTGGCGCGACTGGACGAGTACCTCCACATCCTTGAGGAGCTGGCGCTGGTGGACGAAGGTGCGTTCGTGGCCGACCCGCGAACTCATGGATCGGCGGAACGGTTCCTGCACCTGGCCATTGAGTGTGTCTTCGATGTCGGCACCCACTGCATTGCCGCGTTCGGCCTCAAGCGACCGGAGCAGTACAGCGACATCCTTCCGACGCTGGCCGAAGCATCCATCATCAGCCGTCGGACGGACACGGAACTCGAGAGCCTCGCCGGATTCCGCAATCGCCTGGTCCACGACTATTTCCGCCTCGACCGTAGACGCGTGCACCTGTTCGTGCGCACGCGACTCGACGGGTTCCGCCTCTTCGCCCAAGACGTCGCTCGCTGGCTCGACTCGTCATCCGAGAGCTAGCCGTGCTTGCTCGCCGGAATGTGTACGAAATGGTCACAATCTCGCAAGCACGGCTAGGCCGCGCACGGCGCGGCCCGCGTCCCTCGACTCCGCTCGGGACGCCCTGAGCCACGCCGAAGGGCGAGGGAGCGGCGCAGGGCGGTGGGGCCCCGCCCTTCGGCAGGCTCAGGGCGCTCTGAGCTCGTCGAAGAGCGCAAGCGACCGAGCCGGGGTGTGGGGCGGAGCCCCACGCTAGTGTCTCGGGGCAAGAAGATGGGAGTCAGGCCGCCCGTTGTCCGCCGATCGCGCGCTCGGCGACCCCGAAGACGAAGCGCGCATCCTCGATGGCTCGCTCGCCGTCGTCTCGTCCGTACCGCTCGGTCGGGATGAAGTCGATGTCGCCGTAGAACGAGAACTCCCGCTCCTTCCGCAGCCATGCCGAGATCGCCGTGAGCCGCGGAAGGTCGGCGCGCACCGAGGGTACAAACCGGTCCTGGTGCTCGAGCAGCATGGCGCCGACGTCGTGCCACTTCGGCGGTTCGACCCCCACATGTCGCAGCGTGGCTCTGAGCGCCAGCTCGACCAGTTCCTGCGCCTCGCGTACCACGTCCGAGTGCGCCTCTTCGTCGAGCAGCACCTCGAGCACACGCATCCGTTTCCGTGCCTTCTGCAGGTAGCTCCGGGCCAGCGAGTCGTTCGTCATATCTCGAACACCTCGCCGGGCTTGTAGTCCGGCTTCAGGTCCCAGTACCAGGCGTTCCCGCGCCAGATGCGCCGGGCGCCCAGGCGCGCCAGTCTGGCGCTGAAGTCTGCGAGCGCGCGCGCAAGAAAACCCTCGCGGTCGAGGAGGATGCGCGCGTCTTCGGTCATGTCCAGGAGGAGCGGGCTGCCGGCCTGCACTTCGGCCGGCGTCTTGATGGCGGGCGACAAGCTCGGGTGCAGCCCTGCCCGGCCCGCCTCGATCAGGCGTGGTTCGACAGCCGTCTCGATTCGCTCGAATTCCGCCATGCGCGGCATTCGGCCGTCGGGCAGACCGTCGACGACGAGCAGCAGGTCGACGTCGGAGTCCGGCTGCGGCGTGCCGCGTCCGACCGATCCGAACACGGCCAGCGCCGTGAGACGAGACCCGTAGTGCGCCTCGCAGGCGGCTCGCACGTCGACCAGGAGCCGATCGTAGATCGGGTGCATCTCGCGGCCGATCTTACTCGATTCCCGCGGGCGGAGGCACTGCTCAGCCGCGTTGTGTGCAACGACCACCTGCAGCGCCACAGTCGAGCGTGGAGGCACCGGCCCCTGCAAGCGAGGACTTGGCGACCCGCGCACTCATGGATCGGCGGAACGCTTTCTGCACCTACGGTAGAACTCGATGAGCGCGTCGCCAAGTTCGCGGACGTTGGCCGGACCTTGACGCCCTTGTGGCAAGTCTGGCCCCGCAGGAGCGGGGGTCGTTCGAGATCCTCTGGCGGTCACGCGCAACGCTGCGCGAGCTGCCGGGGGCGCAGGCGTTCGTAACACAGTAAACACATGCTATACTGCCTGTGCTGTATAGGCCACGGAGGTGATGAACGGATGCCCCGAGCGAAAATGGTCTACGTCTCCGAACAGGCTCACCGGCGCCTGCGTCTGTTGGCCGCTCAGCGTAACCGCCCGATGGGGCGGGTCGTGGAGGAGCTCGTCGAGGAGGAGCTCGCAGACCTGGTCAACCCCTGGACCGGCCCTGAGGGCTTGATGCTTCAGCAGAAGGCGTTGGCCGCGGTGTGGGACGACCCTGCGCTCGACGTGTACAACGATGACTGACGTGCGCCGCGGTGACGTTGTCCTCGTGAGCTTTCCCTTCGTCGCGGGTGGCCAGGTCCAGCGCAAACGCCGGCCGGCGCTGGTTGTGCAGTCTGATCGTTACAATCGCCACCGAGCCGCCGTCATCCTGGCTGCCATCACGAGCACTCGGACGCATCGGGATCTTCCCAGCAAGGTCACCGTGGGCAAGGACACCTCCGAAGGGCGCGAGGGCGGCTTGCGGTTGGACAGCGTCGTCGACTGCCAGACCATCGTGACTGTGCCTCGAGAGGAGATCCTGAGCCAGCTCGGGCGGTTTCCGGCCGAAACGATGGAGCGGGTCGATCGTGCCTTGGACGACGCGCTCGGCCTCGTGCGTCGAGCCTGATCGGCGGCCGAGCAGCCTTCGTCGGCCGGGACGGAGCGACCGAGGGAGGCGAGTCGAAGGTCGAGACCAAGCGGGCTCTGGACGCGGGCGAGGCGCCATTTCTTGGATACGGAGCCGGGCGTCATCTGCCTTCGCCCAGAATCAGTGCCATCCGTTCTCGCTCCAGGGGGACCAGATCGCCCGCGCGCCGCAGGACGTAGAGCTCGTATTCGTCGGCGGCGTGCTCGTCGCGGGCATGGAGCCGGTCGCCGCGGACGACCTCGGCGGCGACAAACGGATCGGCTTCCGGCAGCACGACCAGGTCCACACGCCTGACCCCGAGGAAATCCTCGAGCTCCATGGCTAGACCCACCCGCTCCCTTGCACCCAGGTGGTGACCCGGGGCCGGTCGAACACCGATATCCACATCAGCGTCCGGATGTTGGTCTGATACGGCCGGTGGCGGGCTCGTCAGTCGGTGTGACGTCTCTTGGCCGGACGCTCACGCGCCGCAGTTCGAGCGCGGACGCAGGGACATGCTGAAGCCTCTTACTCGTGTCTCCGGTCCGGTGCGATCTCGGGGTAGGCGCCTCGGATCCGACCCCGATGGAAGACGAGTTTGTTGGTGGCGAGGTCGAAGGGGTGCAGGGTCAGGCCGAAATCCGGGTGCTCGCACGAGCTTGACGCGGAAGCCACGTGTCTCGAGGACCTGGCGGTCTGCGGCCACGTCGCGTCGAGGGTCTAACTCTCTCCGGACGCCCGGCGATGCTCGGCTAAGAGCCGGCAGACGTCGCGCTGGAATCTCGTGAGAGCCATGGCAGGAGCTGCGCGGCCTGCTGAAACGCGGCCTGGTCGCCGTGTCGCTGGATGTAGGCCAGCACACGGCCCCGCTCGGCGTCGGTGGCGGGATAGAAGTCCTCGCGAAGGAACCAGAGACACCGATGGCGGTATTCGTCAACCAATCGGTTGACGGCGTCGGCCACCTGCGCCGGGTCGTCGAAGCTCGGGTTCACGGTTCACGTGTAACACCGACTCGTCGCCGATCGCGGGCGCCTGGACCAGGAACGTTGGGGGTCATCAATCCGCCGGCCGCGCGGCCACGACGCGCGCCCGGTTTCCTCCGTCAGCAGCAGGGAACTCAAGCATCGCAGTCATGGCAGTCCAGGTGTTCCGCTTCTCCCTCAACGCTGGCCACTACCGTGCCCGCCGGATCCCAGATGGTGATCCGCACCGACACACGGTGGCGACCGGGCTCGCCGCTGTCCATCGCCAAACACCCTGAAGTCATAGCCGGCCTGGCCGTTCCACTCGCCGACGCCAGTTCGTGGCGCGGATGCGGAAAAGGGGGCTCCTGGAAAAAGGCTCCCGTCCCCTTTTTTCCGCGACCCAGACCGTCCTGGAACTGAGCCGGCGGCCGGAGTCGTTCCGGCAGCAGGTCGAGGCGCGTCCCCTCGGACACTGGGTGGTGATCGACGAAGTGCAGCGGATGCCCTCTCTGCTCGGCGAGGTGCACGCGCTCATCGCCGAGCGCGGCCGTGCGTACCGGTTCGCGCTGAGCGGCTCGAGTGCCCGCAAGCTGAAGCGGCTGGACGTCGATCTGCTGGCCGGCCGCGCGATCAACCGGCAGTTCTTCCCGTTGACGGCGTCCGAGCTGCATTACGACGTCGACGTCGATCGCGCGTTGCGATTCGGGCTCCTTCCGCAGATCCATGACGAGCCCGAGTACGCGCTCGACGCCCTCGAGGCGTACGTCGCGAACTACGTTCGCGAGGAGATCCAGCAGGAGGCCCTCGTCCGCAACCTGGAATCCTTCGCGCGGTTCCTGGAAGTGGCGGCGCTCGTGAACGGCCAGACCGTCAACGTCGCCGGGATTGCGCGCGACGCCGCGGTGGCCAAACCGACGGTTCAGGGGTATTTCGCGACGCTTGTTGACACGCTGGTCGGCTTCTGGCTGCCCGCGTGGCGGAGGCGGTCCAAGGTGAAAGAGGTCGCCAGCCCCAAGTTCTACCTGTTCGACCCAGGTGTGGCGCGGGCGCTCGGCGGACGGCTTCGTGAGCCCCTGGATGCGGCCGAGCGCGGGTTTCTCCTGGAAACGTGGGTGCTCCACGAGTTGCGCGCCGCCATCGCCTTTGGGAACCTCGGCAGCCGGCTCCACTACTGGCGCACGCCGTCGGGTCGCGAGGTCGATTTCGTGTGGACTCGCGGCAACCGGGCGGTCGGCGTGGAGGTCAAGGCCGCTCCGCGTCTGGCCGCTGGCGCGATTCCTTGAGCAACTGACGGCCGGTCATGTGCTGGGTTGAGGTGGTCACCCAGGAACGGACGCCCGATTCGTCGATCGGCCTTGTTGTGAGAGCTTGGTGCTTGGTGGGTGCCTGGTGCTTGGCAGTTGGTTGGTGGTTCATCATTGTGTATGTTGTGATATAACACTACTGTGCTTCTACGAGATACACTGGCAGCCGTCCTCGAGACCCCACTGCTCCCCCGGACGCCGCCGCCGGAGGTCGATCGCGAACTGGCGGCCAACCTCACGCTTCGCCCGTCGCGGGCCACGGTTCTCACCGGCGTGCGGCGGTCGGGGAAAAGCACGCTCCAGGCCCAACTCATGCGGCGGCACGGGGGTGGCGCGTTCTATTGCAACCTGGAGGACACGCGGCTCTTCGGGCTGGGGCCGAGCGACTTTCCGACCGTTCTCACACTCCTCGACGAGCTGGCTCCGCCCGGGCAGCCGGTGTTTCTGGACGAGGTGCAGGAGGTCGACGAGTGGCAGCGGCTCGTACGGACGCTGGTCGATCGGGGCCGCGCGGTGTGCGTCACCGGCTCGAACGCATCGCTCCTCGGGCGCGAACTGGGCACTAGGCTCACCGGGCGGCACCTCTCGTTCGAGGTGTTCCCCTTCAGCTACCGCGAGTATGGCGTCTACACGGGACGCGAGCCGAGCGCGGCGTCGTTTGGCGGCTATCTGGACGACGGCGGGTTTCCGGCCCATCTGCGGGAACGCCAGGATCAGGTGCTGCAGGAGCTGCTTCGCGACGTGGTGCAACGTGACGTCGCGGCCCGGCACGGCCTGCGTGACACGCGTCACGTCATGAACGTGCTCCTGTTCCTGCTGGCCAACACCGGGCAGCCCTTCTCGTTCCAGCGCTTGACGAAGACGCTCGCCGTGCCGACCGTGGCGCAGACCTCACGGTACGTGGGATTCCTCGAGGACGCCTACCTGTTGTTCGCCGTGCCGAAATTCAGCCCGTCGTTCCGGCAGCGGGTGGTCGCCCCGGCCAAGTACTACGCGATCGACACCGGATTCCGCCGGGCGAACTCCCCGCAGCCCCGGCGCGACCTCGGGCGTCAGTTGGAGAACGCCGTCGCTCAGCACCTGCGCCGCCTCGACCCGGGCACCGGCGCCGCGCCTGGGAGCGCCGCCGTTGGGTCGCTCGCCTACGCGGGCGAACGGGACCTGTGGGAGTGTGACTTCGTCACGCGGGACGAAGCCATCCAGGTGTGCTTCGAGCTGACCCCGACAAACCGCGGGCGGGAGTTGCGCGGCGTCGTCGAAGCCGCCCGCCGGCTCGGCGGCCGGCGGGCGCGCGTGGTGACGTTCGACCAGACCGATCGATTGCGGGAAGACGGTATGGAGGTCGAGGTCCTGCCAGCCTGGCGGTGGATGGGATGAGGCGCCGAGGCATGCGCACCCTCGCCACCCGAGAAAGTCTCCGATCGTATCCGTCAGCCTACCACGCGATTCCGAGGAGGCCGCGCCCCCCCCCCGCTGAGGTGCTTGGTGCCTGGCCCAGCGGGGCCGCCTCGCGGGCGGACAGAAACGCCCCCGGCGAAGCTCTTGCGCGCTCGCCATTCGTGCTCCAGGCTCCGATGCGTTGTGAGTCGTCAACGCGTTTCTCCCGTTACAGGGAGCGGTCCACGCGTTCGGGGTGCTGCTCGATCCACATGCGGAGCGCCTTCACGATCATCGTCACGTCGGACAGGCGCTTCGTGCAGATGCTGTAGAGCTCCGGAGGTGTTGACCTCGTCGTAGAAATGCACGAACAGGGTGTCCAGGGGGAGCTCCGCGACGCCGCGGAGCATTTCCTCGATCCACGCGCCGCGCTGGGCGACGACCTTCTCCTTGATACCGGTCGCCGTCACGACGTGGACCCGGTCAGGAGCAGGGCGCGCCGTTCGCGTTCGAAGGGCGCGAGGTCACCCGCAGGGCCGGAATAGTCGGAGGCGGTCAGGGGGAGGCGCGGAGCTTTTCGGCCGCCCGGTCGAGAAGAGTAGGTTGGTCCGCACCGCCGGCTTGGGGATCATCCCCAGCAACGGCAGCTCGAGGTGCGCCTTGCGCACCACCGATCTGCTCATCCCCGCGCAGGCCATTGCACTCGGCTATGCCATCGTCACCGACAACGAGCGGGAGTGTGCCCGGATCGACGACCTTCCCAGCGAGAATTGGCTGCGTGGAGCCTGATGCATGGCATCCTTGGCGTTCGCGAGCGCATTCGAGGACCTTCCAGGCTCGCGTGGCCGATCTCTCCGTCATGTTGGCCAGGAGCTACCACGACCCCGACAGGAATCTGGACGGCTACAAGACCTTCGCGTTCGACTACGCCAGCAAGAACGACCCGCTCCTGGAAAAGGAACTGTTCAAGGCGCTGCGCAGGAGCTGCTTCGCGACGTGGTGCAGCGTGACGTCGCGTGGCGCAGACCTCACGGGGCTTTGCCAACCCGTTGCCAGAACAGCCGATTGAGGCGCTTCACCGACGTTCCGCCCTCGGCAGACGCCGCGCGTGTCCACCGCCGATGTGGCCTCACGCGAGGTCAGATCAGAGAACCTCGTCCAGCTTCTCGGGGTGCTTCCTCAACCAGCGCTGGCAAGCGACCCGGACCAATTCCACGTCGCTCAACTGATGCAGGCACACCTCGTACAGCTCCTCTGCGGAGACCTCGTGGTAGAGATGCACCAGGCGGTTGCGATAGCCGGCCAAGACGCGCATGGTGGCCGCCTCACCCACCGAGAGAACCCCTCGTTCCTGGAGCCTGCCAGACCCACCCGTTCCTAAAGACCACCCGCCACCTGACTGCGATTATCGAGCGGGAAGACGACACGTACGTCGCACTCTGCCCTGAGCTCGACATCGCGAGCCAGGGCGACACCATCGAGGCCGCAAGGGCCAACCTCGTCGAAGCGCTGGAGCTGTTCTTCGAGTCCGCGGACCAAACGGAAGTCGCCCGCAGGCTGCGCACCGAGGTGTTCGTTACGCACGTCGAGGTGATGGTTGGGTAGACTCCGGCGCTTGTCGGGCCGAGAGGTCTGCACGATTCTCGAAGCGCATGGATTCGCGCGAGTTCCCCTACCTGGTTGAATCGTCGCCTGCCCTGCCAAACGTCTTGCAGAACCTCGTCGATCACGAGGGGCGAGAAGGGGGTCTCTTGACGGTCATCTGCGGATCGACCCAGCAGGCGGCGGCGCTTGCTGCGTGCGGCCATTCCTTCTCCGCAAAGACGGCCCGCTCCGCGTCTGGCTGCTGGCGCGGTTTTTCGAGCAACTGACGGCCGGTCACGTCCTGGGCTGAGATGGGCACCCAGGAACCCGCGCCCGAGCGCCGCGTCGAATGGGACCCGGGCGTCAGCTCGTGAGGGGCCGGACGCGCGAGAGAAGCTCCGCCGCCGGGCGTCCTTCGCATGCCGCGCGCCAGCCGACGAGCGCCGGTCTCGGGCCGAAGAAGACGATGCAGGCACCGTCGCTCGCCGGGCCGCCGGTCACGGTGGCGACGGGCAGCGTGGGTCTGGCGGCTGGCTCGTCGCCGATCTCGACGGCCCACATCGCGCGGCGGATCGTGGCGAGGTCGGCCGGGTCGTCGATCTCTTCGTGCCGCAGGAACTCCGCCCACGCGCCGTCCGGTGTGTCCGAGACGTAGTGGGCCGGACCCTGGCCGGTGGCGTGCCAGCGTGCGGCCGGCTGGTCCTTGTCGTCCCGGAGGAAGGGCAGGCGCGGGTCGGCGTGCCGGAAGGCGATCATGTCGCGGGCGAGTCCACCAGGGCGGCCGCGAGCGCACGGACGCGCGTGGCGCCCTCGTCGTCCGGCTGCCAGTCGCCCGCGAGCAGATCGGCGGGCCTCCGGCCGTCGAGTGCCGTGCGTGGGCGCTCGAACCAGCGGCGGATCCCGAGCGCGTTGTAGGCGCCGGCCAGGTCGCCGACCACGAGCGCGAGGACGTGCAGGCGCGCGGCCACCTCGTCCGGCGTCCGCCGCTCGCCGCGCTCGTAGCGCGCCACGCTCGAGGCCGACACGCCCAGCAGCGCGGCCAGGAGGTCGCGGCCGAGCACCTCGAGAAGCCGCGGCCATTCCGTGTCGGGCAGCGGTGATTCCTCGATGAGCGCCCCGATCCGCCGGAGCTCGTGGACGATGGCGTCCGTGTCCGCCAGGTCGGCGCGGGCGAGGTTCCCGGCCGCGTGGGCGCCCACGCCAGCCTCGCGCACGCGCGAGATGACCTTCCAAGTGAGTGCGTCGGTTCAGGCGCGCAGACGCGCCGCGAGGAGACGTACTTCGGTCACGAGCGCCTGCTGGCCATCCCACAGCTCGGACTGTCCGCTCCCGACCCCCTCCAGGCGAGTCTCGACCCGCTCCAGGCGAGTCTCGACCCGGTCCTGACGATACTCGAGCGCCTGCTGGCGGACTTCGACGCGCCCCAGCCCGGCCTCGAGCCGCTTCTGGCCGCTCTTGAGGTCGGCGACGTCGGCCCGCAGAACGTCGTGCCCCTCCGCGATCACTCGAATCTCGAGCCGCAGGCCGTCGGCCACGACATCGACGTGGCGGCGCGTCTCGGCGGACTCCGCCCTCATCAGCGCTTCGAGGCGCGCGAATCGATCGTCGAGCTGCTCAGGCGTCACCTCGCGGAAACGAGACGATGTCATCGTCGGGGAGTCGGAGTCAAGGGACAGACTCCGGTCGGGGTGGAGGTCGAGGCCTCCCTGCCCGTCAAGGCGCCGGCTGTGACGGCGACAGACGGCCGGCCAACTCGGCGACGAGACCCTTGCGACCGGCGACCGGCACGGCGCGCCGGTCTCCCGGGCCCTCGTCGGGGAAAAGGCTGTGCGCAAGATGGCCCTACTTCCGGGATCGGCTCCGGATCCCCTTTGCGTATCAGGTCGTGTTGCAGACGACGCGCGACTTCGTCTAGCAGTCCGTGGCGAAAGTGCTTTTTCCGCGAAATGGGGTCAGACCCCATTTTCTCTTTTGTTTCAAGACCCCACGAAAATGGGGTCTGACCCCATTTCGCCGTCACCGCCACGGACTGCCGCAGCCCGTCTGGCACTTCCACCACGGGCTGCTAGGACGGGATCCGCTCCATCAGCGTTTCCTCACGCGGAAGTCCGGCGACCAGTACGCAGGTTCCGGCGCATATGCCGTGATGCTAGGATAGACACGGTGTGAGAGTCAGCCATGGAGCCTGATGACGGGGCCAATGGGCTCGGCCTGAATCGCGATCTGGTGCTCCAGCGGATCCAGGAGATCCGTGGCGCGCTCGATCTCCTCCGGATGGACGCGAAGCGGCCGCGGTCCGCGTTCGTGGCGGACGCGCAGGTCGTGGACGCGGCGAAGTACCGGCTGGTCGTCGCCGTCGAGGCGGCCGTGTCCATCTGCACCCACGTGGCCTCGCGGCTCGCCGCGCGCACGCCAGACAGCTACGCGGACTGCTTCGAGGTGTTGGGTGATGCCGGGATCGTCACGACGGATCTGGCTGAGCGTCTGGGGCGCATGGCGCGGTTCCGCAATCGCCTGGTGCACCTGTATTGGAAGATCGACAACGAACGGGTCTGGGAGATCCTGAGGGAAAGTCTGGGCGACCTCGAGGCTTATCTGGACGCTGTTGGAGCGCTGATCGAGGGCAGGCGCGCGTGAACGAGCGGCATCAGCTCGGCGACGCGGAGAAGCGTGCAGTGAAGAACCGGCTGCGCGAGCGGCTGGCCGCGCGGCCGGAGGTGCGCTTTGCGTACCTGCACGGGAGTTTTCTGGGTTCCGATCGCTTCGGTGACGTCGATGTTGCGGTGTCGGTCGATAGAGGGCGTCCGTTGGCGCCCGACCCGACCACGTACGAGCTGGACCTGGAGGCCGCGCTGGAACGACATGTGGGTCTTCCCGTGGACGTGCGAGTCGTCGATGATGCACCGCCGGGCTTCCGCTACGCCGTCACGCTTGGCGAGGCGCTGTTCGTGCGTGATCGGGAGGCCTGGGCGATGTTCCGCGAGCGGACCTGGAACGAGTATCTGGACTTCGCGCCGCTGCGCGAGGAGGCACTGCGCGATCTGGCGCGTCACGTCCAGCGGGATTGACGCGTTGGAGCAGGGCGCGGTCTGTTGCGGCATAATCCCCACGGCATGCGCCTCGTCAGACCGCTCGTGCGTGTTGCGCGCGCGCTGCTCATCGTCAGCGGCGCGGGAGCCATTCTGCTGACGGGCTGTCACGAAGCACGGAGCATGGGGCCGGCCGTCGCCCGCAGTCTGCGCCGTTCTGGATTCGACACGTATCGGCCCAGCGGGAGGCGATACGACGACCCTCTCAACCGGTTGAAGTGGGGGCTCGACCGCCTCCTCATCACGATCCGCGAGCTCGTCGCGATCGGGGCGTACAAGCTCAAGGGAGACGCCTGACGCCTCCGCTCAGCGCCTCACGCGCTTCGACTGGACGTTGCCGCCGTCCAGAGACGACAGGCGGTCGGCCAGCTCGGCGACGAGACCCTTGCGACCCGCGACCGGTACGGCGCGCCAGTCGCCCGGGCCCTCCAGCGGATAGGCGCGTTCGGTGCGGCAGACGACGCGCGCCAACGGTACCGCCGCCGCGCCGTATTCGTCGGTCAGCCGGCGCAGCCCCTTGAGCGCCGCCGGCCCGATCCGCTCGACGGTCTTGCACTCGACCGCCACGAACCTCCCCGGACCGATTTCGATCAGCAGGTCCACGTCGTCGCCGTGCGCGGTGCGCCAGAACCAGAGCGGCGGAGGCTGGGCCAGGGCCAGCAGGCGCTTGCGAACCTCAGACACGACGAAGTTCTCCCAGACCGCGCCCCTGAGGGCGTGGGTCGCGAGGTCGGCGGGGTTCCGGAAGCCGAGCAGGAAGCACAGCAGGCCCGTGTCGGCGAAGTACAGTTTCGGCGCCTTGATGAGCCGTTTCGCGCGCTGCCGGTGATAGCAGCCCGTGGTGAAGGTGCCACACGGGCTGCAGCAGTCCGTGGCGGTGAAGGCGAAATGGGGTCAGACCCCATTTTCGTGGGGTCTTCACGCACGTCGAAAATGGGGTCTGACCCCATTTCGGCCAGCAAGGCACGTTCGCCACGGACTGATAGGGCTCGAGGAGGAAGACCTGCTGGCTGGTCTCGAGCACCGACAGCCAGCGCTTGGCCGTGTTCGGCGCGATGCCCACGTCACGCGCCAGGTCCGCGTAGGAGAGGAGCTGTCCCGCGCGGAGCGCCGCCGCGCGCAGGAGGCGGTCGAAGTCGCGGAGGTCGCCGACGTTGAGCACTTGGCGGACGTCCCGCTCGAGGTACGTCGCGACGTAGCTGCCCGTCCAGAGTTCGCGGTCGAGGTCGGGGCGGTCCCAGAGTTCCGGATAGCCACTGCGCCAGAGAAACGCGTCCGTCTCCTCGATCGACGTCGTCGTTGCGACTTCGGTGATGGAGAGAGGGGGCAGCGAGAAGACGGCGGCGCGGCCGGCGTGGTCGAGGCGCCCGGTTGACCTGCCATGGCGTCGGAAGGGGCGACGGGCCCGGGCGGCGGTCGCGATCGACGCTGACCTCGCTTCAGCCGACCGGTTCCATGTTGAGCGTCAGGTTCATTGTGCGGGCCGGCACGAGGCCCCGAGCCGACGCGTGCAGGAACTCCACGCTGACGGGTTGACCGTCTTTGCCGTAGCTCACGATGACGCCACCCGGCTCTTCGACGGCGTCCACCGGCGGGTCCTCGCGAACGGCAACCATGAGGACGTCAGCCTCCGGATCGTATCGAACCCTCATCGGTTGCTCTCCCAGTATCGGTCGACCTGTGTGGTGTAGTACACGGTCAGAATAGCATGAACATGATCGAGCCTGAGCTCCCCGACCGGCTGTGGTTCCGACTCGTCGCCCCGCATCGGGCGCGGCTCGCCTCGGGCACGCGCCAGGCGCGTGGCTGCCGTCTCGACCTGGGTGCTGGCCGCCCCATCAGGAGCCGAGCGTGCGGACGATCCGCGCCTCCAGCCGCTGAATGAGCCGCGCCGGCGCCCCCGCGCCGTGGCCGTACGCCACCCGCACGCTCGTCGTCTTCGTCACGCCAACCTCCATAAGAACGACGAAGCCTTCGCGCGCGCGGTGAGCGACAGCCCTCTGAGCGGCCTCGCGTCGATGCCCAGGCCGGCGAGCGAGGCGGCCGGTGGAGCGACGGCCAGCCGCTGGTCGCCGTACCTGGCCGCAAGCGTGAACCCGCCGACGGTCACGCGCGGCAGTTCCGACCTGTACTGGGCGATGCGGGGCCCGCCGTCGGCGTTGACGAGCGTGAAGCGCGGCAGGGGCAGGCCGCCCGGGCTCGTCGCGCCCATCTCGAGGGTGAAGACCGGCACGAAGGGCGCGGGGTTCCGGGGTGAGAGGAAGTCGATGATCAGCCGCGCGTTGTCGGCGCCGGCGCTCGTCTCGCACACGGCGAGGAGCAGGAGCGTGAGCAGCCCGCGGTGGAAGTCCAGCGTCGCACCGAGGCGGGCGAGGCGCCCCGCTGGCCAGGCGCGACGACCGAGAATACGGCCTGTATTCGAGGGAGGAGCAACGCCGCCAGCGGGGATGCATCGCCCGCCGAATGCAGCTGGACTTTCGCCGCGGGCTGCTAACCCCAGTCGGCGTCGCCGTCCGCGACGGGTCGCGGCGAGCACGGGCGATCTCCCCCGACGGCGATTGTAGCCTTCTGGCGGCTATAATGCTCGCGTGACTTCCCCCGACCCGCGCGTCGCTCACATCGTCAACGCGAAGCCGCGGCCGGGCCTGCGCCTGCTGGTGCTGTTCGGGTCCCGCGCCCGTGGCGACACGGGGCCGAATCCCGATTGGGACCTGGCGTTCCTGGCGGATCCGAGGTTCGACCCGGACGCCCTCATGGCCGACCTGGCGAGCCAGCTTGCGAGCGACGCTGTCGATCTGGTGGACCTCTCGCGCGCCGGGGCGCAACTGCGGTTCAGGGTCGCGCGCGACGGCCGTGTCGTGTACGAAGCGGCGCCCGGGGAGTTCCGGCGGTTCTGGCTCGCGGCCGTGTCCTTCTGGTGCGATGCCGACCCGGTCATCCAGCGCGGGTACGAGGGCGTGTTGTCGAGGCTGGGCTGATGGGCGAGCTGGACCGGCAGTTGCTCGCCGAGCGCGCGATGGCGGTCGAGCGCCACCTGGCCCGGGTTGCGGCGAGGCTGCCTTCCCGGGCGGCCGATCTACACCCCGCCAGCGACGCCGCCGACGCCGTGGTTCTGCACTTGTGGCAGGCCGTCCAGATCGTGATCGATCTGGCGGTCGCCGCGTGCCTGCGGTTCGATCTGTCCGCGCCGCAGGGTTACGGCGACGCGTTCCGGCGCCTGCAGGCAGCGGGACTGCTGGAGCCCGAGCTGGCCGATCGCCTCGTGCGTGCCGCAGGATTTCGGAACCTGGTGGCGCACGCCTACGACACGCTCGACATGGCGCGCGTGCACGCCGCCGCGACCCAGGGCCCAGCCGACCTGCGCGCCTTCCTGGCGGCGCTCGAGCGGCATCTTCCGCCCTCCGTCGCTAGCAGCTAAGCTCGCCCGGAGCTCTCCGGAGCTCACTTGAGTCGATTCGGTGGAGCAGGCCTTCAGGCCTGCTCCGCGCCGCCCACACAGGGCTGAAGCCCTGTTCCACCAGCGGCGCGGTTGGCGACTCAAGTGAGCACGAGGGCTCTCCCGACGCCGACTAACTCGAATCCGTTTTATACTCCTGCCGTCCGTATGCCGATCTACGAGTACCGCTGCCTCTCCTGCCACATGAAGAAGATGGGCGAGGCGATGGGCGAGGACTTCGGCGACGACGTCGAGGCGGCGATGGAGGAGGTCGAGGGCGGGGACGACACGGAACACGGCTCCGACGTCGACTGAGCGTGACGCGGAGGTCGCGCGGCTACAGCGCCCCAGGCAACAGGGAGCCGATTGCCGCGCGCACGCGCCCGACAAACGCGCGACAGGCGGCGATATCTTCCTCGAGCGCGTCGGGGGTCAACACGAAGTCACAGGGCAATGCCCTCCCGCGCGATGTCGAGCGCGGTCCGGCGCTCGCGAGCCTTCCAGGCTTCGAACTGATCGAGCGACATGATCAAGGGCGAAATCACGACGCCGCCAATCTGCCATGTCAGATCACCCGCCAGGTCGGTAACGGCCCGGTCGTCCTCGGGCGTGACCCGGTCGAGCAGCACGAGACAGTCGACATCCGAATCTTCATGCGCCTCGCCGCGTGCATATGATCCAAACAGGCGCACTTCGACCAGCCGGGCGCCAAAACGGGCTCGAACGCCCGCGAGAAAGCGGTCCAATGTCTCTCGAATCAGAGGCGGCAGGGGCATCGTCGCCGGGAGGTGTGCCATGAGCCAATTGTACACCGTACGGCCCATCGCGCCTTTTGTGGCCTGGCCCGTTACATGAAGAAGATGGGCGAGGCGATGGGCGAGGACTTCGGCGACGACGTCGAGGCGGCGATGGAGGAGGCCCAAGGCGCCGACGACGCCGAACACGGTGGCCGCGACGCCGACTAATGGCCGTCAATCCGCCAACAGCGCGTCCACCTGAACGGAGCACTCTGGCAACGCCTCCGGCGCGATCGACTGACTGGCGCGGCCGAGACGCACGTTTTCGTACGCCCCGCCGCGCGGCTTCGTGAAGCACGACACCGAGCGCTCGTTGAGATCGACCAGCCAGTACTCCCGAACGCCTGACTGGGCGTAGACCCGCGCTTTCACCTCGCGGTCGTAGTCGAGCGACGACTCCGCAATCTCGATGACGAGCAGGATCTCGGCCGGCCCGGGAAGCGCCGACGCGTAGAAGTCCGGCCGCGGGCTGAGCAGCACCAGATCGGGCTGAGGCTCTTGAAGGCGCCCCAGCCTGACGGACCCTTGCACCTGGACGATGGCCTCGTCGCCGACGGTGGTGACCAGGGCACGAGTGGCGCGATTCACGGATGCGTTGTGACGCGGGCCGATCGGCGTCATGGCCACAATCTCCCCGTCGATGAGCTCCACGCGGTCGTCCTCCGACAGGATGCCCGCCCGCGCCATGCGATGGTAGTCGTCGACGTCGAACAGTCGCTTCGTGATGCCGACTGGCATGGAACCTCCCCTCCGGCACGGGCGCGAGGAGCCTTTCGGCCCCGCCGTGGAAGAGCGCCTCGGATCTCGTTCGTCCAAGGTCAGTCGAGCGCCGACAGCAGGTCGGCGAGCGGAATGTGGATGGCGGGATGCTCGGTCCGCAGCTCCTGAACCAGAGCGCCCGCGGGGCTGGCCGGCGAGTGACTCAACGCGGACCGCTCGTCGGGATCGATCACCCACACCGACTCGACGCCGTGGGCCAGGTACTCTTGAACTCGTGCACCGTCATGAGGACTCGTGCGTCCATGGGTCAACCTGTTCCGGGTGAGTCTGGCCCGAGTATACCCGATGTCTAGGCCAGCAGCATGCGCATCGGCTGCAGGGTTCGCGTGAAAGGGTTGAGCACCAACCCGAGGATTTCCAGCGTGACCACGCCGAGCAGCGCCTCGTCTCCAGGCTGCCCCAGGATGACCGGCGTGTGGCCCTCGCCTTGGGCCAGGACGATGTGACATTCCGAGACGGCGCGCTCGACCGTGGTACCGTCGGCCAACGTGAAGGCCACCGTGCGCCGTGGCGAGAGCCCAAGGGATTGCCACACGTCGTGCGGAAGCAACGTGTAGGTGGCGCCACTGTCGACCAGGAAGCGCACCGCCGCCCGCTCCCCGGTCGGCCCGGTCACCGTGCCCTCAACGACCGTGATTCCCACAGCGTCCGCCTTTCGGCAATCCTACAGCATCCGGACAGGCTTCGCGAGTTCCCACTTGAGCCCGGCGCCAGCGGCAGGGCGTGTGCAGATGTTGCTTTGCCGTCATTCTTCCGGTATAAATGACGAGTGCCTGACACATGGTACCCCCGCCTGCTCGAGCCGCCCCGGCAGAGCTTCTTTCTCTTCGGCATGCGCGGCGCCGGCAAGAGCGCCTGGGCTCGGCGGAGGTTCCCGGATGCCCCGCGGATCGACCTGCTCGACGAGGGTCTCTTCCAGAGCTACCTGCGCGACGCCGGCCTCTTCGGCCGCGAGCTGGCGCGCGTGCCGGCCGGGCGGTGGGTCCTCGTGGACGAGGTGCAGCGGCTGCCCGCTCTCCTCAACGACGTCCACCGGTTCATCGAGGACCGGCGGCTGCGGTTCGTGCTCCTCGGGTCGAGCGCGCGGAAGCTCAAGCAGGCCGGCACGAACCTGCTGGCCGGCCGGGCGCTGCGCCGGGTCATGCTTCCGCTGCTCCCCCGGGAGCTCGGGGCGGACTTCGACCTCGCGGAGGTGCTTCGGTTCGGCAGCCTGCCGGTCGTCTGGCAGTCAACCGCCAGGGACGAAGCGTTGCAGGCGTACGTGCAGTTGTACCTCAAGGAAGAGATCCAAGCGGAAGCGCTGGTCCGCAACCTCCCGGGGTTCGCGCGGTTCCTGCCGGTGGCGGCTCTCTTCCACGGGCAGGTGCTGAACGTGGCCAGGCTGGCGCGCGACGCCGGCGTGGCGCGCACCACGGTGGCCGGCTACCTCGACATCCTCGCGGACACGCACCTGGCCTGGCAGCTCCCGGCGTTCGAGGGCCGGCTCCGCGTCAAGGAGCGGAAACACCCCAAGCTGTACTGGTTCGATCCGGGTGTCGTGCGGGCGGCGAAGGGCGAGCTGCACCCGCCCGCGGAGGCGGAGCGGGGGCCGCTGCTCGAAGGATGGGTGGCGACGCTGCTCCGTGCGTACGGAGACCCGGCGACCGGGCTGGGGCGCCGATACGACGGCTTGTTCTACTGGGCGCCCGCCGAGGGCGCGCGGGAAGTGGACTTCCTCCTGCAGCGCCGCAAGGCGCTGGTGGCCGTCGAGGTCAAGGCGAAGCGCACGCTGGCCCCGGGTGATTTCGCCGGACTCAGGGCCGTGGCCGAGCTGCGCGGCATGAAACGTCGTCTCGTGGTGTTCCTCGGCGATCGAGCGTTCCGCACCGAGGACGGCATCGACGCCCTGCCGGTGCCGGCCTTCGTCGAGGCGCTCGAGCAGGGCGCGGTCTGATGCGGCATAATCCCCACGGCATGCGCCTCGTCAGACCGCTCGTGCGTGTTGCGCGCGCGCTGCTCATCCTCAGCGGCGCGGGAGCCCTTCTGCTGACGGGCTGTCTGGCCGGTGGCATGCCCATCCTCCTCGACAGGCTCGTCATCGAGGCCGACCACCCCGTTCCGGCAAGGGCCATCGTCTGCCTCGCGGGAGGGGTGTCTAGCCAGAACCTGCCCCTGCAGGACGGGTGGGACCGCGTGTATACGGCGGTGCAATTGCAGGCTGACGGATTCGCCCCGACGATCGTGTTCAGCGGCGGTGGCACCGCGGAGATCAGCGAAGCCGAGGTCTACGCGGAGGCGGCGCGGTGGCTTGGGACTCCCGGCGAGGCCATCGTTTTGGATCCACGACCGGGCAGCACCGCCGACCATCCGCGCAACCTGCTCGAGCTGCAGGCCGTGCAGATACACCGGGACACGCCGATCCTCGTCGTCACGTCGCCCCTTCACTCGAAGCGCGTCGCGCTGTGTTTCCGCAAGGCCGGCTTCACCAACTTCCGCGTGGTCGTCGGTCACGAAGCACGGAGCATGGGGCCGGCCGTCGCCCGCAGTCTGCGCCGTTCCGCCATAGGCGCGTATCGGCCCAGCGGGAGGCGATACGACGACCCTCTCAATCGGTTGAAGTGGGGGCTCGACCGCCTCCTCATCACGATCCGCGAGCTCGTCGCGATCGGGGCGTACAAGCTGAGAGGAGACGCCTGACACCTCCGCTCAGTGCCTCACGCGCTTCGACGCAGGGACATGCTGAAGCCTCTTACTCGTGTCTCCGGTCCGGCGCGATCTCGGGGTAGGCGCCTCGGATCCGACCCCGATGGAAGACGAGTGCGCCCGTGTGTCGCGCGTCCTGAAGCGCGGCTCGGTCGCCTTGGAAGCGCCCTCCACCGGCCTAACTAACTCTCTCCGGACGCCCGGCGATGCTCGGCTAAGAGCCGGCAGACGTCGCGCTGGAATCTCGTGAGAGCCATGGCAGGAGCTGGGCGGCCCGCTGAAACGCGGCCTGGTCGCCGTGTCGCTGGATGTAGACCAGCACACGGCCCCGCTCGGCGTCGGTGGCGGGCTAGAAGTCCTCGCGAAGGAACCAGAGACATCGATGACGGTATTCGTCAACCAATCGGTTGACGGCGTCGGCCACCTGCGCCGGGTTGTCGAGGCTCGGGTTCACGCTTCAAACGTAACACCGACTCGTCGCCGATCGCAGGCGCCTGGACCAGGAACGTCGGGGGCCATCGATCCGCCGGCCGCGCGGCCACGACGCGCGCCCGGGTTCCTCTGTCAGCGGCAGGGAACTCAAGCATCGCAGTCATGGCAGTCCAGGTGTTCCGCTTCCCCCTCAACGCTGGCCACTACCGAGCCCGCCGGATCCCAAAGGGTGATCCGCACCCACTCACGGTGGCGACGGGGCTCGCCGCTGTCCATCGCAAACACCCTGAAGTCATAGCCGGCCTGGCCGTTCCACTCGCCGACGCCTGTGAACAATACCGCGTCAACGTTCGGTTTCCGGCGGTCGTCGGTCGCCGAGCACGTGACCGTGGTCGTTCCAATTGGGAATGTGGCGCCGGACACCCGTGACGACGCTTGTGATGCCGGCGTCTGTCCCCCTGTCGAACTGCAGGGGGACGGGAGCCGCGCTCGTGACCATCCCCCGGTTGCACGGTGACGTTCGTGCCCGGTAACGTATTCAGGGCCGGCAGCTCGCACTCAGCCGGCTGCGACGCGCCAGCAGCCCGTGGTGCAAGTCAGGTTGGGCTGCGGCAGTCCGTGGCGCGGATGCGGAAAAAATGGGCTCCTGGAAAAAGACTCCCGTCCCCTACTTCTTTCATGACCTCGCGCGGGGCCGAGCCCGGGCGCCCACGGGCGCGCCCCTCGACAGGCTCGGGGCGCCCTGAGCGTGCCGAAGGGCGCAAGGCCGGCAGCCGTGGTCGCGATGTGAGGCCTGAGCACCCGTGGGCTGGGCTCGGACGGGACCCGCGCCAGTTACGAGACCGCTTCTATTGAAACGAGGTTCGTGAGTGCCAGGGACCACAAGCGCGACAGAATCAGATTCCGGTCCTGTTGATGCGGCCGGCCGGTTCTGGCTGAACCCTCGCGCCGTCATCGCGATCTTCGCTGCCGGGTTGCTGCTCCGGTTCTGGAATCTGGGCGGCAAGAGTCTTTGGCTCGACGAAGCCTACAGCGTCTGGCGGGCCTCCCAGTCGCCGGGGGACATCTGGGCGATCACGTCCGACCCCCATCCGCCCCTCTACTATCTGCTGCTCCACGTTGTCGTGTCCCTCGGTGGGAGCGAAGCCGTGGCGCGCGTGCCTTCAGCCATCGCCTCGCTCGTGTCTGTTGGCCTCGTACTCGTCCTGGGACGTCGGCTCGTGAGCAGGCCGGTCGCCTTGCTTGCGGCCGCCCTGGTGGCGGTCTCGCCACTTGACCTCTGGTATGCCCAGGAAGCGCGCATGTACGCGTTCGTAGCCGCCGCGACGCTGCTGGCCGCTATCGGCGTGGCGACCGGTCGATGGCCCGGCTTCTTCGTGCTGGCGATTGGGCTCACGCTCGGCATCTATCTCGACTACGTCATGCTGCCGCTTTGGGTGGCGATGAGCTCGGTGTGGATAGTGTTGTCGTGGAAACAGGGTCGCCTGGCACGGACGCTCCCGGTGTGGCTGGCGGGTTCGCTCGTAGCGGGACTCGCGGCGGCGCCCTTATGGACCCGCCTGCACGCGACGTTGAGTCAGCAGGTCGCCGGCTCTTATATCACACAGGACCTCTACCGATTCATCGACCTGCCGGGTCTCACGGGTTCGAACTACGTCCTGTTGCTGGCTGCCACCGCAATACTCGCAGCCACTGGATCGGCCCTTCTCTGGAGTGTTCTGGCGCGGCCGCGGGCGCAGTTCGTGAGCGCGGTGCTGATCGTCGGCATCTTCCTCATCGCCACCACTCTGATGCCGGTGCCGCGCCTGTACACGCTGAAGAAGTTTGCTCTTCTGGTGTGGCCATTCATCGCGCTGCTGGTCGCATGGTCGACCGGCCGGATCACGCGGTGGCGAGCGCACGTCGTCTGGCTCGTGCTCGCCGTGTCGCTGGGCGCGTCCGTGGTGAACGTCACGGTGATCGCCAAGGACGACTGGCGTGGCCTCGCCCGGTATGTCAACACCCACGTGCCACCAGACGAGCCCGTGTGGCTGGACCCGGCGTGGGACTCAGTGGCGTACAACCGCTACAGCCCTGCCAGGCCGCCGGCGTCCTCCGAACCCGGAGCGTCGCTCTCTGGGAGCCTCGACTCGCATCCTGCGCTATGGCTCGTCGTACAGCGCCGACTCGGCGCACCCGCGCCCGGATCGGCCAGTGAAGCGTGGCTGGATGGGCACGCAACGCTCACGCGGCGTGTGTCGTTCGCTCGGTTGGAGCTGCGTCGCTATCAGCCGACGCCCTGAACGAGAGGAGGTTCTGGCAGGCGGCAGGACGACGGAGGGATGGGCTCCTCGGTCAATATCCGTTCACGCCGGCGTTCCACGCCGGCCGTCACTTCGTGAGGATATCACGACAATCCCGCCAGTCTTGCTGATCGATGTCGGCAACCATCAGGCTTCCTTCACAATGGCGTCGCGCATGCGAGCGAATGCCCGATCGCGCAGTGGTTTGAAGTCCAGGTACTCCAGCGATTATAGCTGCTCGGCGTCCTGCTCGTGATTCCGCTGCTGTGGCTCTCCAACCGACACGTCAGTGGCCACCTAAAGCTGGGCGAGCATGCCGGCGTCGAGTACGTCGAACCGGACCTGCCGGTGGCGCGAGCGCAGCGAGCAATCATCCCACGTGGCCTCCAGCCGGCGAAGCACGGTCTTTCGTTCGACGGCCGACAGGCGTCTCCATTTCACTTCGGCCACGAGGAGCCTCTTGTGGTTGTCCGGATCGGGCGCGACGATGTCCAGCTCAATGCCGCTCTCCCAGTACCGCTGGGCACCCGGAAACCGCGCCCGGCAGTAGTCCTCAAACACCGTTGCGGCGTGGTCGTGGACGAGTTTCCGCTGCTGCGTCCTTGGTAGCGTCCGCCACAACGTTCGGTGCGGCGAGTACACACGAAACCAGAATCGGATCGTCGGGTCCTGAATTCGGTAAAGGGTCTTCTTGGTGGAACGCACGCTCTCGCCGAACGGCAGATCGCGCGTCAGGACAGACGCGTCCAGCAATTGCTGCAGCAGACGCGACAAGTTCGTCTGCGCCGTTGCGAGCCGGGCGGCAATCTCGGATGGCCTCTCCGCGCCGCGACCCACCGCCTCCAGCACCGCCAGGGCGTTCAGGCCGATCACTCCCTCGTCACGCAGAATCCGCTGCGGCTCCTGCTCCATGTAGGGAGCGAAATCGAAGTACAGCGCATCCACCAGCGCCACGACATCCTGTCCGGTTTCGATGAACTCCCAGTACTTCGGGATGCCGCCGACGCAGGCGAATTTCTCGAACGACGCCATCTCGCCCGCGTCCTGGCCGCACGCCTGGCAGAAGGCCGTGTAGTCCATCGGCTCGACGTGCAGGAGTTTCTGTGCGCGTCCGTACAACGGCGTGGCACGATGGAGAAAGAGGTCGTGCACCATCCGCGTGCTCGACCCGGCCAGGATCACGAGGCAACCGTCCGGCAGCGCATGGTCGAGCCATTTCTGTAACTGGCTCGGCAACGATGCGTCCACCGCCGTGAGGTACGGAAACTCGTCCAGGCACAGCACCCAGGGCCGCCGTTGCAGCGCGAGGATCTCCAGCAATTCTGGCCAGGTCTTGGGGAGGATCTGCGTGTCGAGCCCGGCCCGGAGATCGAAAAACACCTGTTGAATCTGCAAGTCGCGCGGCGCTTCGATGGCTTGACTGTAGAGACCGTTGCGGGCCTGAAGCCAGTGCCGCAACAACCTCGTCTTGCCCACCCGCCTCCGGCCGTAGACCACCAGCAGCCCGCCGTTCTTCGCGGCCGCGTCAAGTTCACGCAACTCCCTGTGTCGATTGACGAACGCCAGCCTCATGCCAGACAGTGTGCTACCGGCAATGATGCTTGTCAAACATTATGTTTATCAGACATCATTCACCACGCCCGAGGTGAAGACCTTCTGAGGACCTGGCCGTGGAAGATCGCGGCAATCGGCAGGAACCTCGCGAGTCCAGGGAGGTTCCTGACGAGCGCTTCGGCCTGGATTTCCTCTTTCAGGTACATCCGCACGTAGGCGTCCAAGCTGTCGGCCCTGGCCGCCGACTGCCAGATCGCCGCGAGGCTGCCGTGACGCAGCACGGCCGCCAGCGTGTCGTGGATCAACCGATGACGGGGACCCCAAGTCCACCACAGATCTTACGGGCGAGCGTGCTGGGAATCTCCGTGTGGGGGGAACGGCTTCAACGGCGCCGGTTCTGGTCTGGGATTGTGCCCCAACGAGTGGGAGGCGCCTTCGGGTTTCGCCACGCACCCCTTGCTTGCGCAGGTGCTGAAGCAGCGCGGTGCGTTTCACGCAACCGTGTCACGGTGTCACGCTCGGCATCGGCAGGCACACCGCGCAGGCCGTCAAGATGCCCGAGAAGAAATACGATGTCGTTGAGGCCGTGCCGGCGGAGCAATTCGAGCTGATGTTCGGCGAATGGACGCTCGGCCACGTCAACGAGCGACTTCATGGCGTTCGCCGTTGCCATCAGGCGGCTTCCGGCTGCACGGCGCGTCCTTCACGTCGAGCGATTTCCAGAACCGCGCTCGACCGATCTTCAGCCCATTGGCGTTCGCCGCTCGGCACCGGTTCGATACGGCTGTCGACGGCCGCCGCCAGTCGCCAGAGCAGATCCACGTCCGCTCGAGAAATCCCACGGTCGAACTGGGGCGACACGACGACGAGGTCGATGTCGCTCAGTGACGTGGCCGTCCCGTGCGCCCATGATCCGAAAAGGATGGCCAGGCGAGTGTCCACGCCATGCACGCGGAGGACGCGCAGACGGCAACTCCCCAATCTTCCTGCGCCCCGGCGCCCCAGTGTGCGACCTGCCGATCCACGTCAACCATCGGTGTGCCCCGTCCAATCAATCGCTATTGTAACGCCGAAGGTCAATCGCGGCTGTCACGGTCTGCCAGACGAACGAAGCGGCGGCCAGCAGTCCCCAGAGCGTACGCTCCCACCACGCCACTTCTCGGCGGAGTCCGATCCTGAGACAGAACACAGCAGCCGGTCACGGCTTCTCGGCCGAGTGATGCTGGCGAATCTGCCGCAGCTTGGAGGTCAATGAGTACCAGGTAGTTTACGGGAGAGGTGTTCGAGACGACGGTCATTGGCGCGCGATACGATCAATGTCCATTCAGGATTCTGCCGTCCAGATGTTGCGCCGGTCTGCGAAGAAGGCCTGGCGGTCCGTGAGCGGCAACGCGCGAATCTCAGCCACGAGATCGCAGCCAGGGCCAGCCGGTCTGCTGCCACACGAGAAAGGCAACCTGCCGGGCTTCAATCCGGCCGCTGCCATCTGTTTCCTGCTGAGCATACCGTCGCCCGCTCAACCACGCAACGACCCATCGGCGGTAAGAAGCAGAGTGGGCGTTTGAGGTGGGCTTGCGGTTGGACAGCGTCGTGGATTGCCAGACGGTCGTGACGGTCCCTCGAGAAGAAATCCAGAGGCGACTCGGGCGGTTTCCGGTCGAAACGATGCGGCGAGTGGATCGTGCCCTGGAAGACGCGCTGAGCCTGCGTCGGGGTTGAAGACGAGCTCGGCACCGTCGGGCTCTCGATATCTGACGGTCCTCAGGAAGCCCGTATGTACGCGTTCGTTGCCGCCGCGCCGCTGCTGGCCGCTATCGGCGTGGCGACAGGTGGATGGCCCGGCCTGTTCGTGTCTCTGGGCGCGTCCGTGGTGAACGTCACGGTGATCGCCAAGGACGACTGGCGTGGCCTCGTCCAGTATGCCGACACCCACGTGCCACCAGACGAGCCCGTGTGGCTGGACCCGGCGTGGGACTCAGTGGCGTACAACCGCTACAGCCCTGCCAGGCCGCCGGCGTCCTCCGAACCCGGAGCGTCGCTCTCTGGGAGCCTCGACTCGCATCCTGCGCTATGGCTCGTCGTACAGCGCCGACTCGGCGCACCCGCGCCCGGATCGGCCAGTGAAACGTGGCTGGATGGGCACCCAACGCTCACGCGGCGTGTGTCGTTCGCTCGGTTGGAGCTGCGTCGCTATCAGCCGACGCCCTGAACGAGAGGAGGTTCTGGCAGGCGGCAGGACGACGGAAGGATGGGCTCCTCGGTCAATATCGGGCCTCGCGGCCAGCGCTCCGCCCTCGCCCGGCACGTCCGCGCTGGATCAGGAACGGTCGTTCCGGCTTGTCAGGGAAGGGGGTTCTGGGGACGGTTGGGAGGGTCTTTGACGTCTCGCGATGCGGCTTGGCCTATGTCCTCACGGCTGGTGGTTCGCCGCCTGCGGGTGTGCGACTTCTGCGGCGAAGGTCAGTCGCGGCTGCCACGGTTTGCCAGGCAAACGAAGCGGCCAGCAGTCCCCAGAGCGTCCGCTCCCACCACGCCGTCTCATGCCCCAACCCCATTCCCAGGCAGAAGAGCAGCATTCCGCCTGAGAACGGGAACTGCCAGGAGGGTTGCGCCCGGACTTCCTTCCATCGGCGCCCGGTTTCACGTCGAAGCCAGTCGTGGTAGCTGAAGGCGGCGAGGACAATCGAGAGGCCGAGGATCCAGAGCGCGTTGACGGCGACGAACCACCAGTCGATCATCCTGCGTCCTCACGGCGCTACGCGCTCGGTGGGGTTTCCCTGGGTGCCGTCCGCCATCTCGACGGACGGAAGCGGTCGTGGATCAATACCGCGAGGACGAGCACGAACGACGCCAGGATCATGAGCGCGACACCCCACAGCGCAGCCTGGCGCAGTGTGAACGATGCCACTCTCTGTTGCGTGTAGGGCAGGGTCACGGTGTAGAGCATCGTGCTCGGGTTCAGGTTGTTCTTCGACAGTTGGTCGTACAGTGCCACGACATGGTCCATTGCCGTGGCCACCTGATCGAACGCCGTCTTCATGCGCGCTTCGATCGTGGGGGCCCGGCCTGCGCCTTCGCCAGCCGCGCGCGCAGCGGCGAGCGACCGGCTCAGCGCTTCGTAGTAGGCCACCTCGCGCTCCAGTTTCGCGGCCTTGAAACGCTCGACGATCAGCCGATCGGTCAGGCCCTGCCGATACTCGGCGTCCTCGTTTCGGCTCGACATCTGCATCAGGCGATCGAGGAACGACTCGCCGAACTGCGGGATGAGCGTCTCGCTCCCGCCTTGCCCTCTCGGGAAACCGGGAGCCGGCGCACCCTGCGTGCCGGCAACCGGCGCGCCGGTCGATTGCTGAGAGTACTGCAGCAGCGACTGCTCGAGCCCCGTCACGCGGCGATTCGACTCGTCTCTCGTGAGTCTTGTCTGCTGAAGCTGGTTCTCGACGTAGAGCCGAAGCGCGCCCGGCTGTTTGGACACTCCCCCGGCCGCGAGGCCGAACAGCGGCTCGATGGTGAATCGCTGCAGGTTCTCGAGGGACGACTTGATCTCCTCCAGCGTCATCTGATCCTCGCCGGCGCGAACCGCATCCGCTCCAGGCAGTTTCTCTCTGAACAACTCGAGGGCGCTCAGGATTCTGACGACGTGGGTCCGAAGGATGTCGAGCCCGATCAGGTAGTCCTCTCGGGAGATCTCATCCCAACGCAGCACGCTGCGCCCCAATACCGGGATGTTGTACGACAGCGCGCCCTTGCGCTCGCTCGCATGCTGGGCCCAGGTCCTGAGCGTATCCTGCAGGATTTTGTCGATCAGGGCAGACGGAATCTGTCGCATGCCGGCGCGCCGGCGGAAGCTGAGTCGAAACTCGGGCGTGGTAAGCGACGTGAGCTTGTTCTGGAACTCGGTCTCGAGCCGCCCGCGATCGACCGACGTGATCCTGGTATCGCTGAGCTTGGCCTGGTACTCGCGTGTCAGGGCATCACGCTGTGGGCTCCAGTTCTCGACCAGAAACGCTGACGCAAAGTCGCCGAACCCACCGTATTGCCCGAGGTCGTTTGCCTCGTACACCCCCATCAGAACCGGCGTCGCAACAATCTCCTCGGGACTGAACTTCGTGCCGTTTGGATACTCGCCGCGCGCCGCCCCCTCCATCTCGACCCTGAACGAAATCGCCCCGAACTGATCTGACGGAAGCATCATGCGACCCAAAACGACGAGCGTTATGAAGCCCCCGAGCGTCACGACGAGCCCGAGTGCAATCACGCGCCGGTAGCGCCAGACGACGTTGAACAGCGGCGCAAGAGAGATTTCGTCCTGATTGTCGTCGTCAGTCGGACGCCCGTGGGGTGCCTGGCTTGTGTCTGTCATCCTGTCCTTCTTCTCGTCAATGCCCGTGTTCTGCGTAGGGCGTTGATATGGCTATCACTTGTCAAGTAGCCAGATCTCCCCTCTCTCACGTCGTGAGCGTTCCCCTCGTCTGTCTGTCCTCGTGCATCGAGCGTCTCGGCGGCAGGGTGTGTTCGCGACGCTTGACGCTGCTGATACTTGCGGATTGGGTACCGCCAGACTTCTGTGCGTCGCGGAACTGCCTCACTCTAGTCTACTTTCCGGTGAAGAAATGACCGTACGCAAGCCGACCTTCCGGGTATCCCGAGACCGTACGGCTGGCCGGTCGCTTGAGGTCACCGTGGTCGCCGGTTTTCTCTGTGTCTCGGTCATGCGACCGTTCGTGCACATACTGTAAGAAGGTCGCGGTGCTCACCAGGTTGTTGGCGATGATCCCGAGGCCGACCCAGCGCTCGGTGCGGTCGGCACCGTGATAGCGACAGCGTCGGAGACCATGCCGCCGTTTGATGACACTGGTCCGGCCTTCCGAGCCGACCCGCCAGCGTTGGCCGCGGCGGAACCAGCGTTGGCGTTCATGCGCCCGCCGCGTGGGCGATTTCGGACCCGGCCGCGGCAAGACGACCCGCCGAACGCCGCGGTCGGCGGCGGCCTGTTCGTTGGCGGCCGAGGCAAAGCCGCGATCGCCCGCCGCCAGATCCGGCGGCCGACCGAAGATCGCTTGGTGACGATCCAACGCCGAGGTCCACAAGGTGACGTCCGCCGGCCGGTGGACATGGACGTCGTACCCCGTAATGACCTGATGTTCGGCTTCTTGAATCGTGACGAGCTTGCCAAACTCGGTGGGCTTCGCCACCTTCCCTTTTCGGATCGCCTCGGTGTGCGGTTCAAAGAGACTCAACACCTTGTCGGGGACGTGGGTGTCACCGCGCAGCACGCGGGCCCGCGTCTGGGCCAGGACCCGCTGCACCAGCGGCCGCACCTCACGCAACCGGTCGTGCGCGCGGTCGAGGACCGGGCGGCGGGTCCCACGCGCCGTGCGGCGGTGTTGGCCCAATCGACGGACCATCGTCGCCACGTCGCGCAGCACGGCCCGGGTCGTGGCCATCAACTGCCGGTAACTCTTGACCATCGCCGGTCGCGTCTTGGGCGACCGGGCCTGATACCCGATCGTCAACACCCGGCGCGTCACACTGCGCAGCCGATTGCGGATGTGTCCGCTCGGATCTCCCAACGCGGCACTGGCGCGTTGCATCGTCCGTGTCAACACGCGGACACCGTCCGCCAACAAGGTGCTGTCGGTCGGATAGTGCACATTCGTTTCTACGACCGTGGTATCGACGCGAAAGCGGCGGCCGTGCGTGACCCCAGCACGCTTGGCCACGTCCACGACGTGCCGATGGCAGCTGCTCGATGACCGCCGGACCGAGCGCCCGCGCTATTTTCAGGACGGTCTTGGCGTCCGGGACCTCGCCGGCATCGATGCGCGTGAACGCCCGATAGACGAGGTTGGCTCGCACTTCACGCTCCAAGTCGTCGTAGCTCCAATCGAACAGGTGCTTCAGAATCAGCATCCGAAGGACCACCTCGGCCGGCGTCTCCGGCCGGCCGCGTCGGCGACTCTGCGGCCAGCGGGCCTCCAACGCCTGGGCGACTGTTTCAACCAAGGCTTCGTCCTCCAGCAGCGTATCGATGCGCCGCAACCAGTCGGGCCATAGCTTGTGACCGTCGGGCAAGAGGACTTCGAACAGACTGCGCTCGCGCTGGCGGCGTCGAACTATGGAGGCTCCTTTCAGCAGCCGTCATACGCGAGAGAATGTAGGCGTCACGATCGGTACTGGCAAATGATCGAAACGACACGTTGGGTCGACAGCGGCGACCGGCCATGGCGCGTACTCAACGCTCTTGCCGGTCAGTTCTTCACCGGAAAGCAGTCTAGTCTCGGAGGTATCGGCATGCGCCGCCGTCCTTACAGTAACGACCGCGAGGATTCTCCACCCGGTCACCGTGCCGCCGAGACCCACGATGCCGACGATCGCCCTGCCGGTTCCCTTGGGCTCAGGCGCCCGCCGGTTGCACTTCGCGGGCAATCGCCCAGATGAATCCGGTGAGCTCCCGCGCGATCGCCGTCGCCACCTTCGGTTTCGACTTGCCGCGCGCCACGAGTCGGCGGAAGCGCCCCGTCAGCCGGAGTTGCGCTTTCCAGGCGATGTCACAGACGCCCTTCGGAAGGCCTTCCTGGCGGTACAGCTGCTGCCGGCCAATCCGCGGGATGCCCTGATAGGCCCAGTGGATCGCACAGATCTCGCCGGCGCGATGCAAGCGTGCGAGCGTTACACAGTCGCGGCGATGGGTCTTGACCCGGTCCCCGCTGCGCTTCGGCACCATCGACGGGCTCACCACGACGCAGGCGACGCCGCGCCCCGTCACGTGTCGGTGAATCCCGAAGCCGCACGGACCGGCCTCGTAGACGAAGTGCAGGGCGCGTCCCGGCGCCTGCAGCGTGCGCACGAGCTTGTCGAGCGCCTCGACACCGGGCGAGATCACTCCATAATGCCGGACCTCGCTCTGACGGTCGCCGTCGGCCACCGCGACGTCAATCGTTTCCTTGTGGACATTCATCCCCACGAACGTGCTACGGTTCCCCATGACCTACCTCCGCGGGTGTGGCGTGGTGCGAAGCGTGAGAGACTCCGCATCATCGCTGACATCACGAGGGGTAGGTCAACCTGGCGGTCCGGTCGGTCTCACCGCGGGGCATGCATCACGCGCTGCCGAGCAGGCCCCCACCAACTCCGCGGCCCGCGGCCCGCCACGCAGGCATGTCGCGCCAACCGGTCGCCGGATCGACCGCGACCCCCACAACGACCGCTATGCCCGTGCATCGAGACAACGGAGAATGACGTCTATCACGCGTCGCTGATCGCCCGGGGCGAGAGTGGATCCACTTGGTAGGCATAGTCCTTTCTCGAACAACTCGGCGGCGACGGCGCCGCCGCGGATGCCGCACCCCACGAACGCGCGTTGTTGATGCATCGGCTTCCAGACAGGCCGAGCCTCGATATCGTACGCCTCCAAGGCGAGCCGGAGATCTTCTCGGCTGACGCCGGCGCCCAAGGGGTCAACCACGATGCAGGTCAGCCAGCACGTGGACTGTCCGTACTCGGCCTCCGGCATGAAGCTAATGCCCGACCGATCGGCGAGCGCCTCTCGATAGGTGTGGTTGATGTCGCGCCGTCGCTGAATCCTTTGCGGCAGGCCTCTGAGCTGACCGCGCCCGACGGCCGCCAGCAGATTGCTCAACCGATAGTTGAATCCAATTTCCGAGTGCTCGTAGTGGACGGCCGGCTGCCTGGCCTGCATCGACAGATACCGCGCGCGATCGATGAACGCCTTGTCCTCCGACACGAGCATGCCCCCGCCGCTGGTCGTGACGATCTTATTTCCGTTGAACGAGAAGGCGCCGCACGTCCCGAAGCTGCCCGCCTGCCGGCCGCAGTAGGTGGCCCCGAGTGCCTCGGCAGCGTCCTCGATCAACGCCACATTGAACCGGCCGCAGACGTCTTCAATTCGGCGGTAATCCGCACACTGTCCGTACAGATCGACGGGGAGGACCGCCGCCGGCCGGCGGCCGGCGCGCCCCCGCGCGTCCAGTTCTTGCTCAAGTAGCTGCGGATCGAGCGTCCACGTCTCGCGCGAAACATCGACAAACCGAGGTGTGGCACCCGCGTAAGTCACCGCGTTAGCCGTCGCAGCAAACGTCAACGTTGACGTCAGCACTTCGTCTCCGGGACCGACACCAGCCACAATCAGGGCGAGATGCAGCGCCGCAGTCCCGCTCGACAGCGCGAGGGCGTGGGGCACGCCAACCATTTCGGCGAACTCGCGCTCGAAGGCATCGACCTGCGGCCCGAGCGGAGCGATCCAGTTGGAGTCGAATGCTTCGAGCAGCAGCCGGCGCTCCTCGGGTCCCACGTCAGGAGGAGACAGGTAGGTTCTCCCCATCAGCCGCGACCGCCTTCGTCGGACGCCAGCGCATGCGCAGGATTGCCCGCCACGGTAAGCCCGGCCGGCACGTTGCGGATCACCACAGCGCCGCCACCAATGACCGCGCCAGGCCCGATGGCGACGCCCGGTAGGACAACGGCACCAATGCCGACCAAGGCTATGTCGCCAACCGAGACACCACCGCCGAGCCGGGCCCCCGGCGCGATGTGCGCGTGGTTGCCGATGACGCAATGATGATCGATGCTGCTGGCGGTGTTCAGAATCACGTTTCGGCCGACCTTCGAGCCGGGATTGACGATGACGCCCGCGGCGATCATCGAGCCCTCGCCAACTCGCACGTCGGGTGCCAGGACGGACGCCGGATGGCGCGCGGTGGCGAATCGTTCGCCATTCGCCTGCAGCTTCAGGAACAGGGAACGTCTTCTTGCGTTGTCTCCGATACTCACAATGAGCGCGTCGTGGGGAATGGTGGGCAGGCGCGACTCAGGTCCGAGCACGCGCCCTCCGACGAGGTATCGGCCGTGGGTATTCGGGTCGTTGTCCACGAAACCTACGATGTCGATTGCGCGGCCATTGCGTCGCTCGGCGAGCAAGATGTCTGCGACGACCTCGCCGTGACCACCGCCGCCGAGGAGAACGACCTTCATCAGTAGTGTCCTGTCATACTGTAAGTCAAGTAACTGCAGTTGGTTGCCGGCGGCGACCTCGTCGAATTTGAAGCCGACAAGCGAGAGACGCCTTCTGACAATCGCGAATGACCATGAAGTCCTGCGCGAAGTCGGCGTCGAGGCGCCAGTCGCGTGTCTCGTTGGCATCCGCCAAGGTCGAGCGCGCGACGCGCGCGGATGCCCACGTGATAGAGCTTGGACTGCACCGCGCGGAGACACACCTCGATATCCCGCAGACTCTTGCGATACGTGAGCTGGGCGAACAGCATGCAGAGGTACTGATCCCAGCACGAACACCGCCAGAATGTGTCGTCGCCGTCCAATCTCGACACGCACGTCTGGAACTTGCGCGGTGACACATGAGTCATCAATTCGGCGAAGTCGGTGCGGCCAGGCTGCGTGTGCATTGTGGCGCACCTCCCTCACACGTCCATTTCGCTCAGGAACCGCAGGGCGCGGAAGGTATCGTTGCGGGCGAAATGACGCGTATCCCCGTTTACGATCAATTCGTAATAGCGATTCGTCGTCGCAATGACCGGACAGTAGTGGATCTTCATGCAGGTCCATTCCCCATGAATTCACCCTTCGTCGTCCGACCGCGCTCGGAAATTCCCTTGCGCGACAGCACGCGCCAGATGGTCCAGACCAGGATCTTCATATCCGTCACGAGAGAGATCCGTTCCACATAGCGCACGTCCAGCTCCAACCGCCGTTGCCAGCCCAGCGCGTTGCGTCCCCTAACCTGCGCGAAGCCGGTCAGACCAGGCCGGACCTCATGCCGGCGCGCCTGGCGCGCACTATAGCGCGGTAGGTACTGCATCAGCAGTGGCCTCGGACCGACCATACTCATGTCGCCGCGGAGCACGTTCCACAGTTGCGGCAATTCGTCGAGGCTCCAGGAGCGAAGCACCCACCCGATCTTCGTGAGCCGAGCCTCGTCCGGAAGCAGCACACCGGCTGCATCGCGCGCGTCGCTCATCGTCCGGAACTTTACAAGGGTGAAGGGCCAGCCGCCGCGGCCCGGTCGAAGCTGGCGGAAGAAGATGGGTCGCCCATCAGCCATCCACACTGCCATCGCAACGACCGCGAGCACTGGCGACAGCCCGACCAGGCCGGCCAGGGCGAGGCCCATGTCAAACACTCGCTTGAATACCCGGGTGTACACTGGGGGCTAGACCATGGGCTAGACGTCAGGCTAGACCTGGGCTAGACCTGACCGCAGTGCCCGTCTCTCCTGAGCGCCCAAAGGATCTGGAGGTATCGTGCGGCTAGGCTCGCACGCGACGCGTGCGCGATCGCCCAGGCCCGGCCATTGCGGCCGAGCGTACGGGCCAGATCACGATCGTCCGCCAGGCGCCGGAGGGCGCCGGCCAGGGCGGCGGCGTCTTCCGGCGGAGTATAGACGCCGGCCTGCGCCTCCTCGCAGACTAGCGACCGGGCGACGCCGTCAATCGCGAGGACCGTAGGTCGCTCGCAGGCCATGTAGTCGAATACCTTATTGGGATACACCGTGCGAAAAGTCGCGTTATCCTGCAGGACGGCGATGCCGGTGTCTGCGGCGTTCACGAATGCGGGCATGGCGGTCTTCGGCTGAGCCCCGAGAAACGCGATGTTCGACAGACCTCTCGCCGACGCCGCCGCCTCACACTCCGCCCGCTCGGAGCCGTCGCCGACGGTCACGATCAAGATGTCCGGCCGATCGCGCAGATGCTCCGCGGCGGCGACGAGCTGCATCGGCGCGTTGGCCCGACCGTGCGCTCCGGCGTACAATGCCACGAACCGATCGCCCCACTCGAAGCGCCTGCGGACCTCGTTCTCGCGCGGCCCGGGCACGAACGTGTCCAAATCCGCGCCGTTGGGCACCAATGAGATGTCCTCTCGTCGCCGCAACCGGCGCGCGACAAGATCCTCGACAAAGGCCGGCGTCAGCACGACAATTCGAGCCGATCGCGCGCACGCGAAGCACTCGACGCGATGGAGCAATCCGGCCAGCAAGCTCCCCGCGCGAACGGTTCCGGTCGTAATGGCACTCTCTGGCCACAGATCGCGGATTTCGAAGACCCACGGAGCTCGATGCCAGCGACCCGCGAGCCACCCCGTAAGTGCCACTGTCAACGGCGGCGACGTCGCGATCACAACGTCGGCCGGACCGGAACGGAGGACGGCCGTCGCCGACGAGAGCGCAAAACAGAAGAAGGCCCACATCCGCCCGAGATAACTGCGGCCGTAGGCTGGCGGCACGTGGCATCGCCAGACAGGCACGCCCGCCTCCTCCCGGCGCCTCACCCATCGCCCCCGCAGCTCGGGCGGAGTCTGACCAGTCGAGTAGTTCAGCGTGCCGCAGATGACCGTCACGTCGTGACCCGCCTTCTGCCAGAGCCGCGCGAATTCATTGAACCGCGATCCCCCGGGATCGCCGGGCAGCAGGTAGTGCTGATGCACGACCAGAATCCGCATCAGCAGCGATGACTTGCGGGAGCCGCCAGCGCTTCCCGCCACAACTTCTCCGCGATTGGGCCAAAGCGCGTGCGAATGAGTAGCGGCGCCGGGGCCACGAACTCGAGCGCAAGCGACACGGCGGGCTGGATCTGTAAGTACCGGGGCGACCACCAGCCGCGGTCAGTCAGTGGATCCGCACGCACGCACGTGACCACCGGCACGGCGCCCTCGGCCGTCCAGGCTACGCGGTACGGCTCGCCGCCCAGCGTGAGGTCGAGGTGGCCGGCGGACACGTCAAGCTCATACTCCCGGTCCGCCAGGAGCCAGTGAACGCGAACGCGAACGGGTTTCGCGTGCGTCGCTCGTATCGTGTCTTCGACGACCCAGGCGCGGCCCGCGTCGAACCGGGCGACCCGGCGGTGGGTCACGCCAAAGCGAGCGTACCCGTCGTGTTCCCCCATCAGTTGTTGCCCCGACTGGTCGACATCGATCCGACCCCTGGCCCACGGCAAGAGCAGAAATCGGCCAACGGCCTGCATCTGGTTGGCCGACTGGACTTCGACGGTGTTGTGAACGCGCGTGTCGCGAAAGGCCGAGGCAAATGGGTCGGCCGCGTTATACGAATACGTGCCCGGGTCGTGAGTAACCGGATGTCCTCGCCACCAGACATCGACGTGCAGCAGATCGGCCTGCGAGGGTCGGTGGCGAAAGACGGCCGGCGCGCGCAGAAAGAGGCGGGTCCCCGGCTGACGCAGCATGTGCCAGCCGGCGATTGGTGCGGTCCACACTGGTACCAGCGGACCCGGAGTGGGGCTCGGCCCGCTCGCACGACCGCCAGTGAGCCAGGCCGCAGCCTCATCCCAGGCCCCTGGCGAGAGCACGGGTGATCCCGTGAAGATGACGGAGGCCAGCTGCAGCACAGGCCGCAAGTCGAGATAGTCCGCGCTGGCGAGCGGGAGCACATCGCTGCCGTCGCTCGAGCCGCAGAGCGGCGCCAGTCCTGTGGCCGGATCGACGAGCGCCAAGAGAAACCGTGTCGCACGCTGTCCAGCATGCACCACGCCAGCCGAGGGCCCCTCCTCGGCAGCCCGTTCAACGGCCACGTGCCACGCGAGCACCTGAAGCAGCAGCCGATGATAGGTTGTGGAGTGCTGTGAGAATCCCCCGTCGGCATACACGAGGTCAGTGACCTGGCTATCGAGCGCCGTGCGGGCGCGCGTCAGCCAGCGCCCTGACTCTGTCGCCTGCGGAAGCAGCCGCGCCGCAGCAGCCAGGCCGACGCATTCGCTGATGCCGTGATTGGTCGACTGGCTGAGGGCGTAGCTCAGGTTGGCAGCGATGCGGGTGGCCGTCGCGTAAACGAACCGCCGCCACCGCGCCAGTCGCGCCGCCGTGCTCGAGGCGGCGCCGTCAAACACCCGCCGGCCAAATACGGCCGCAATCAACCGAAACGTCGCTTCCTGTCCGCACCGCCACTGGGGGCCGCGGTTCGGCGGGTTCGCCTCGCACCAGTCTTCGAAGAGCTGCCAGAACGCTTCCGCATACCGACCATCGCCGGTGCGAGCGTAAGCGCGTCCTAGGACGAAGGCCCAGCCAAAACGACTTGGTTCCCACAAGGCCTTGATATCACCGCTCGAAAATTCTGGCACTCGCGTCCAGTGAACGTCCGCTCGAGCGCGCCGGCCCGTCATGGGATTCATGTGCCAATCCGGCGGAAAGCCAATGGCGCGCGGCCTCGATCCGAACCACGGAAACCGGCCAGCGAGCACCCCGTCTGCAACGGCGAGCGGGCTCGATGGCCCCTTCGGCGAAGCACGGTCGAAGCCACACAACGCTTCTTGCCAGGCGGGATTTTGCCCACTGGGGATGAACTCCAGCGCCCGCGGACACTCGGGAACGTCCGGCAGTTCCTCCCACGAGACGCACGGCGCCGACCGCTCCAGGAAGCCGCCGCGAAGGCGGAAGGCGTACCGCAGACGGAACCCAACCCACCCTAGGCCAAGATGGCGGGCAATGAGGAATGCAGAACGAAGGCCTCCCATGCGGCGGGCGTGCGGTGCGGACGACCTCAGGCCAGCAGTTGTTCCAGGCATTCAACAATACGCTCGGCGGCGCGTCCGTCCCAGAGTGGCGGAACCCCGCCCTTCTTCCAAGTCCCGGCAAATAGACGTTCGAAGTACGACGGCAGCGCAGAGGGGTCTGTCCCGACGAGTTCGTTGGTCCCGATGGTGACCGTTTCGGGCCGTTCTGTCGTGTCGCGCAACGTGAGGCAAGGCACGCCCAGCACCGTCGCCTCTTCAGTCACGCCCCCTGAATCGGTGATAACAGCCCGCGCGTGCTTCACGAGGTAGTTGAACTCGAGATACCCGAGTGGTTCGACCCGGCGCAGCTGGATCGGGAGCTCCCCGATTGCCTCCAACGTCTTGTTGGTCCGGGGATGGACGGGAAACACGACGACGTTGTCCCTGGCGTTGTCGACGATGCCATGCAGCAGGCACGAGAGGCCGTTTGGGTCGTCGACGTTCGACGGTCGATGCAGTGTGAGCACGAAATACTCGCCTACCTGCAGGCGTGCGTCCTGCCACACCGCCGGCTCCTTCAGTTCCGATAGGTGCCGCAGCAGCGAGTCGATCATCGTATTGCCGACGAAGAAGATTCGCTCGTCGCTCACTCCGGACGCGCGCAGGTTCGCGTTCGCTGTTTCGCTGGTCGTGAAGAAGTAATCCGTGACGGCGTCGGTCACCAGCCGGTTGATCTCCTCTGGCATCCTCCAGTCGCCGGAGCGGATGCCCCCTTCGACATGAGCGACCGGCACCCCCATCTTCTGCGCCGTGATCGCACACGCCATCGTCGATGTCACGTCCCCGACGACGACGCAGAGGTCCGGCTTGTCCCGCGCGATCAGGCGCTCATAGCCGCACATGATCGCGCCGGTTTGTTCGGCCTGGGAGCCCGAGCCGACCTCCAGGTTGACGTCGGGCAGCGGAAGCTCGAGCTCGTCGAAGAAGCGGCCAGACAGCGTCTGGTCGTAGTGCTGGCCCGTATGCACGAGGCGGGCCTTGAAGGTCGTCCCGCGCTCACGCGCCGCCTCAATCGCCCTGACAATCGGCGCGATCTTCATGAAGTTCGGGCGAGCGCCGACCACGAGGTCAATAAGCACAGACACGACGAAAGCGAGAACCGAGTGAGGACGAGGAATGATCCAACGTGGCGCGCCAGTGACCCGTCACCCTGATCTCGGCGCACCGCTGCCTGCGTCTTCGGGGGCGGGACGCTGGTTGGCTGTTGACGGCCTCGGCATCAGGTTGCGCGTGAGGTAGCCGTGCATGAGACAGGTCGCAGGCACTACGATCGCCGAGACGAGCATGACGAGCAGGCATCAATTCCTCAGCGGCACAGAGGCGCCGTGGTCGCCGCCGTCTGCCGCGCCACCTAGTAGGGGCGGCTCGTGCCAGGCGCTGGCTGAGAGAATCAGGCCAGCCGCAATCCACTGAATGACACCCACCTTCGCACCCAACGCCACCGCATCGGCCAGGCCGAACAGATGGACGGCAAGCAATGATACGCCCCCACCGGCGGCAAGGCACGCGCGAAGCGTGCGTCCGCCGCGAGCGGTCCGGTCCGCCCGAACCAAAAGGCGCCACACGAGCGCCAAGTAGGCAGCCAGCCCGAATAGTCCGAGGTCGAGCGCCGTTTGCAGCACGATGTTGTGAGCGTGCGACACGTCGACATAGTCGGGCGTCGTGGGCGGGCGGACATACCGGTGCCGGAACTGGTTCAGTCCGACGCCGAACCAGGGAGAGTCGTGCACCATTTCGACGGCCTGCCTCCAGATCGTCAACCGTTGGATCGAGCTGGCTTGAGCCGAGGTCAGCATTCGCTCGCGCCAGTCAGGCTGCATCAGCCCGACGGTCACCATAATCACAATTGGGACCCCCACCGCGAGCCCGGCTGGCCAGAGGCGGGGGCGCCACGCGCGCAGGCGGAGCGCGACGATAACTGCGGCGAGCCAGGCGCCGAGCCAGGCGGAGCGGGACTGCGTCACGACCAGAACGAAGGTCGCCGCAAGCCCGCTCGCCAGACCTGCCACGCGGAGCCACGTCGGACAGTCGGCCGCGTTCCGCCGGGCGAACCCCAGAGCCAAACCGAGCGGTGCGATCATCAGTGCCGTGCCGCCAAGCGCGTTCGGCCCGACTCGGCCGAGCACTTCGAGACCGGGGAGTCCGAGAGCAATCTGCGGAATCCAGTCGATGAGCGAGGTGGGCAAGAAGTCTTTGCGGATCGTTGAGCCGGCGAGCCCGAGCGCGAGCAGAACCGCCGAACCGCCGTTGAACAGTGTCAGGACCGCCCACAGCCGGTGGTCGGTGCGGCACCAGATCGTCACGAAGCCAAACATCAACGCGCCCAGGGCCAGCCCGGCCAGATGTGCAAGCGCCGAATCGGTGCCGGGCTGTCGCCACCACGCGACCAGCGCAGCAACAGCGACCGCGCCAAGCAAGTAGCTGAACGGCCTCTGCCCGACCAGGCCCACGGCCAAAACGAGTGCTGCAACGGCTGCGGCGAGCACGACTGGCTCGCGAATCGCCTGAGGGACGATCTCGGGCAGGGCGAGCGCTGGACCTGCCACGACAATCATCGCCAGGCCGCCGAACGCTAGCGCGGTTTTCATGGTCCTGTAGCCGCTGCATACCCGCAGTGACGGAGACAGTTTCAGCACTCGGTCTAGGGGCGGCGGTCGATGGGGACCATTGAGTTCCGGAGCGCAACGTACGCCAGGCGGGCAAGCCCGAACGCGCGATCCCGAAGCAGCAGACGAACCAGACCGCGCACGAGATAGGGTCCGCTGGACCGCAGCCCGAGGATGCCGACCACTCGCCCGAGCGCATGGAAGCGAACGCGGAGGCTGCCGGACTGGACCGAGCGAAGGTAGGCCAGTGTGGCGTGACAGCGGACGCGGGTCTCACGCGTCATTTTGCGTCGGTGCTTTAGAAAGACCCGCCGCGAGCCGTGGAAGACGCGTGTCGCGCTGTCGCTGATGTTATTGCCGCGCTGCACGTGATACACCGCCAGGATCTGCTGGACGATCGCGATGTCGGTGCGCTCCCGGATCCGAATCCAGAAGTCCCAATCCTGGCCGCTCAACAGAAATCGATCGAAGCCGCCGAGGTCGCGGGCCAGATCGGCGCGGACGATGCAGAGCGAAGCCGAACCGTAGATGTTCTCCCGCAGGATGGCGTCGAGCGTCTGTCCGCCGGCTGGACGCACCGGGACCCGCTTGTATCCATAATTGATCTCGTAGCCGCACGTGGCGGCACCGAACCCCGTGAGCTGCATGGCGGCCACCTGGAGTTCCAGCTTCCGTGGCAGCCACTCGTCGTCGTCATCAAGAAAGGCGACGTAGGTCGCGTGAGCCTCCGCTAACCCGATCGATCGGGCGCCGCTCCCGCCAAGCGGCTGATCGTGGCGAATGACCCTCAGCCGAGCCCCCCAGACCGATCGCAGCCGCTGCAGCTCCAGCGTCGTATCGTCGGTCGAGCCGTCGTCGACCACGATGACTTCGAGAGGGGGACTGCTCTGAGCGCACGCACTCGAGATCGCCCGCGCGACCGTGCGCGCGCGGTTTCGGGTCGGAATCACGACCGAAACCGTTGGATCAAAGGACATTCGTTGTATTTGAACCGCCAGTCAGCGCGCGCAGTATCACTGGCCACCAGCGCTGGACGTCGTAGTGTTCGACGACGTGGGCGCGGGCCGCCTCTCCCATCTTGAGGCGTGCCTTCTGCTCGCCGAGCATGGCGCTCAATCGGTCGGCGAGCCGATCGACGTCGCCGACGTCGATGAGCCAGCCGGTTCGGCCGTCGGCGATCAGCTCCGGAATTCCGCCGACCCGCGTCGCGACCACCGGCACGCCGGCCGCCATCGCCTCGAGCAGTGTTGTCGGCAAGCCCTCGGTGTGGGACGGCAGCGCCAACACGGCGGCGGTCGCGATAACCTCCGCCAGCTTCAAGTCGGAAACCCACCCGCGCAGCTCGACTGAATCGGCCAATCCGAGCGCGACAATCCGCGCGCGAATCTCGGCCTCAGTCGGCCCGCCGCCACACACAATCAGGCGCACCTGCGGCCACGCCCGCACGACTTGCGAGAAGGCCTCGATGAGCTCCCCAACGCCCTTCTCCCGTACCAACCAGCCGGCGTACAGGATGGTGGGTATCGCGGATTCTTTGGCGGGTTTGACCCGCCGCAAGTCAATCAGCGTCGGCACAACGATAATGTCCGCGGCTTGGGCTCCGGTGGTCTCGACGGCACGCCGGGCGCGATCTCCCTGAACCCAAACCACGTCGGAGGCACGAATGGTCAGCCGCAATAGGCGAGCGACGAATGTGTGCTGGCCGGGGAACACTTCAGAAAGCAAGCCGACGACGACGCGTTTTCCGGCCCACCGCGCGATCCAGGCCATGAGGCCCTTCTCGGACAACGACGACGGCATGGCGGCCGTCAGAATCAGTACAACGTCGACGCGGTGGAGGTTCAGGATCATCCGCCACACTCGGCCGAACGCCAGCGCGATTCTGACGGGAAGGGCGGGCACGGGCAGCGAACGTTGCGTCGAATCCAACAACACCCAGTCAACATGATCCGAAAGCGGCGATTGGAGCAGCGTGCGGCACAAGGCGATCTGCCCGCCGCGAGTGCCATCCGCACCCGCGGCGCGGAACGCGCCCACGAATAGTACCCGCGGCCGCCAACCCACTGTCACAGAGCCTCGCGGCCCGTAACCTGTCAACATCTTTCGCACGAGGGTGTCAACGCGAAATAGAAATGTCCCCGTCTTTCGCACGAGGGCTGCGTCACGTCACCGGTCGGGCGAAGATTGGTGCCGGCCGCTTCGGCCCGTGCCCGGTCATTTACGGCAATGACCACTGAGACGATCGGAGCGGGCTTGCTGGAACATCCGATACCAAACCTCGAACACGTACGCCCGAAACACGCGCCATACGCCCCGCGATGAGGCCTCGGGCGCCAGTAACGCGGCGCTAAAGCGAGGTGCATCACGGCTGAACGAGGCCAGAACGGACTCGCCGGACGAGAAGAACTCATTCAACTGCCCGCGCAAGGAGCGAACCCAGAACGGCACCGGGCCGCCAAATCCCATTTTTCGGCGATTCAGAATCTCCTGGGGAAGGAGGTCTGTAAACTGCCTGCGCGCGAACGTCTTGAGCCCTGCTTCAAAGTGAGTGCGTTCAGGTAAGCGGTAGAGAAACTCGACGAGGCGAACGTCGAGAAACGGAACCCGGCCCTCGATGGAGGCCGCCATGCCCATATTGTCGAGAAGCATCAGCAGATCCTCGACAAGGTAGTAGCGCAAATCAAAGTACATCGCGCGGTACCCCGGACGATCCGGTGGGACGGCACGAAGCGCTGGAGACAGCTCGGCATCGACGCGGGCACAGTACTCCGCCAACTCCTGCGGCTCGAGGAAATAGTCGGCGAGAAATCCGAGGTCGCCGCCAATCCCGCCGATCATATCGATCGACGGATGGCGAAGGCGCAGGGCCAAGATCGACTGCGGCAATAAGCGACCCAGCGCGGGCCGCCAACCGTCGGGAATGGCATTGAACACCCGGCGAAGCGGTCGATCGGGCAGGTGTCGGTGATAGCCGCCGAACACTTCGTCGCCGCCCGTGCCGTTCAACACGACCTTGATGCCTTCGCCAGAAGCCATCTCGCTCAGGAGCAAGGTCGGTAGGAACGCCGAATCGGCGATGGGCTCGCCCATCTGGCTCAGCGCGCGAGGCGCCTCTTTTCCCACCATCTCGGGACTGACGACCAGCTCATGCTGGCGCGCGCCCGCGCGCTCGGCGACTTGTCTGGCAAACGGACGCTCATCGATCGAATGGCCTTCGTAGCCCACCGAGAACGTATCTATAGGCGCGACGCCATTGCGGTGAAGCAAGGCGACAATCGCGCTGCTGTCGACCCCGCCGCTCAGGAACGTTCCGACCTTCACGTCGCTCCGCATCTGCAGCCGAATGACGTCGTCCAGGAGTTCGTGGAAAGCGGTGCTTGTGTCGGGCAACAGGGGGTGATTGCCGAAGTCTGACACGCGCCAGTAGACTGCCTCTGAAACCGTCAAATCGGCGCTAACCGTCAGCGTGGACCCGGGTCCGAGCTTCTGGATGCCGTCGACCATCGACCGAGGGTAGGTCGTGTACATAGCATGGCAGTACTCGAGGACGGCATCCCGGTTCAATTGCCAATCGTGATCCACACCGCGGAGGAACGCACGCGTGTCGGATGCGAAGTAGAACGCTTCGCCAACCACCGCGTACAGGAACGGCTTGACGCCAAGGTGGTCGCGGGCACAGAACAGCTCGCGGCGGCGACCGTCCCAGATCGCGAACGCGAAGATGCCGTTGAAGTGAGTGACGCAACGGGTCCCCCACTGCTGATACGCAACGAGGATAACCTCGGTATCTGAGCTAGTCGAGAACGTCCAGCCGAACCGCTTCAGTTCCCCCCTGAGTTCGAGGTAGTTATAGATTTCGCCGTTGTAAGTAATCGAGCACGAGCCGTCAGCGGTCGACTGGGGTTGATGGCCGCCGGGCGAGAGATCCAGAATCGAGAGCCGTCGGTGCGCAAAGCCCACCGAACACGGGGCCACACCGTCCAGTCGGTGTTCGTCGATGGCGTGGAGTGCGGTATCGCCGACCGCATAGCCGCGGTCATCGGGCCCGCGGTGAGCCAGCGAATCTGCCATGGGACGCAGGCATTGGGGGGACACCGTCGTGCCTCTTGAGGCTACGAATCCTGCGATTCCACACATGGCCTAGCTGACGCCCTCCGTACGCGGCGGCCAGGCGAAGGTAGAAACCACGGAGGCCGGTAGCTGCAAGCCCAAGGTCACTGCCAGCGTGCATGACGGGCGCTGGTCGCCGTACGCTGGAAATTCCCACCCCGCCGGGCGATCGCCGCCCATTCCTGCCGCGATCGTGGCCATCATGCGCGTTCCGGGCGGAGGTTCGACAGCGAGACGGACTGGCGGCACACCGGCAGCACGGATGCACCACGTTCCCTCTCCTGGCCCGGCCGCCAATTCCGCGCCAGCGGCGAGTTGAAACAGCACTCGGACGGAATGCACGCTCCTTCCGGTGAACTCGTCCGTGATTCGCAGCCTGCCTGCGCTCAACTCGAAAGTCCGCCGATGCTGGACCGGCCGAGCCAGGCGGCGGAAGCCGTCATGCGCGATGGTCACGCGCCCATGGCCCGTGCCCCACGCCGTCTCGCTCTGCACCGTGGCTCGCGCAAGTGTCCGGGACGGGAACGGGCCGATGGCCGCAGCGACCGGCCCGACGCCGTCCACGAGCGGCACACTGTGGGCCTCGGCACCAACGCCGTAATGGCCGATGGGCGTCCTGGTGTAATCCCGCCGACCGGGATCGCCAATGACCGGCGCGCCGTGCACGTGAAGAACGAACGAGGTCAGATCGCCGTGCTCGTGCGTCGGGAACGCGGGCGTCGGGTCCTTCGGAAGCCTCCACACGGCGGCAGCGTCTTCGCTGTGCCATCGACACCAGTCACCGCGATGGTAGAGTCCATCCTCGATGATTCGCGCCGGCCATGCGCCGGTGCCGAACGCACGAGTCATGTACGCCCTAAGCGCGCGAGGCGAAATGTCCGGGGACACGTCGCCGATGAGCACCGCCTCGCCGGACGGCATGATGAGCGTACGCCCGGTGTCGCGCACCTGCTCGATGGTCTGGGAGAGCAGCAGGGTTGCTTCAGTGTCTTCGGTCACCCGCGCCGTCCACCCCACCTCCGTCAACCACCGGAGCACCAGTAGATGGTAATGAGACGATCCTTCGCGCAGACCGCCGTCGACAATCAGCCTCGATAGCTCGTGTCGCAGCACGGCCAACCCGAGGTCCCGCCAGGCGTGGAGGCCGCCGAAGACGCCGAGCATGTAGAGTGCCCGCGCGTCGTTGAGAATGTGGTTGTTGGTCCTGGGGCCGTAGTACTCCAGGCTGGCGGCAAGGCGGCCGGCCCAGGCGGCGAGGAGGGCTTCCAGCGCAGCCGCCTCCGGAAGCCCTCGATGAATCGACGCGAGCAGGAGGACGGTTGCAATGCGCTCGGAAATCGAATAACTCTCCCAGGCAGGATGCGCCGGTCTGTCGGACCAGTCGCGTTGCCAGGTCAGAACGTATCGGCTGACCTCATGCGCGGCCGGGACCGCCCCGAGATCGCCGAGCATCCAGCCCCACCGGTGGCAGGCATGAACCTGTTCGATGTCCGGGCCAGTGCCGATTCCGGTCGGCTGCAGGGTATCGAGCGCGGCAAGTGGCGGCCTCGGATCGCCGGGCAGCCGGGGCACTCGAGCGAGGAATCCGTCGCGCCATCGACCCGCGGGCGAGGGCGGCTGGGCGTACGACGGACGCCGCTTCGCGTACTGGTGCGGAGGCCAGAAACGCGCCAGCGTCGCGTAGCCAACCCAACGCGCTACGGTAGCGGCGGCGGCGGGAAGATCGGGCCAGGGCCCCCTCAGGCCGGCAATTCGACGCATCAGGTGATGGAACTCCGGATTCATGCGGCGCCGGCGGAGGCAACCACACGGGAACGCAGCGCCCTGACGTTGCGTACATGGCGGGTTGTGGGCTCACGATCCCGCGGGCGCAAGGAATAGGCCGTGGCAAACCAGTACACCAGCCAGATGTCCCAGGAGATCGCGTTAGTGAGCGCCAGGACCAGCACCAGGCTGCCGATGGCTGCCGATCTGAGATACCCGGTCGTCGTCTTCATGACCATCACCCCGAGGCTCGCGGCAAAGAACAGGGTATAGGGAATGCCGAGCCCCAAGGCCAATTGGAGAAAGGAACTGTCGGAGATTTGGACGCCTTCCAGGGTCTGCGCCGTCGCCTGATCGGCAATCGGCACGCCAACGAGGCCGGCCAGCGGATCTCTCGTAATTAGATCCACCGCGAGGCGAGCCTTCACGAGGCGGTCCCCCGACCCTTCCACCCCGAGCCGATTTACCACACCTTGGGCGAAGGGCAGAAACACTGGGACGATGAGGACTCCAAGCAGGGCCATCGGAATGAGGGCCCGCATTGAGAGACACTTCACCAGGTAGAACGCCACCAACGCGAATCCCACGGCGACCGGCAGCCGCGATCCGGACAGCGATAGCCCGTACAGCATGACAAGGAGCGGGAACAACGTTCCGAGACTGAGCTTGTTCCGGCGCCAGGCAACCAGCGCGTGACTGACAACCGCCAGGATCCCAAGGGCGATGAAGTTGGCGTAGACATTGGGAGAGATGAGCAGCCCTCCTTCCCGAGTGAGGTAGTTCTGATCGCTGACATAGAACGGCGCGTCGATCCCGATGAATCGCTGGACATTCGGTCCACCGATCACGACATGGGGCAGCCAAGTATTGTGGACGATGCCTGCGACGGCCTGAAGGAAGGCGTTCACTATGACGATGCGTCTCAGCGCCTGGTGCTGCTGTGGGTCGCGGCTGACAGCCCATACCGCGCAGGCGTAGACCGACATGGTCAGAGGAGCGCGAAACGCGGAAAGTCCGGCAGTGAAGGCCTCCTGGTATGCCACAACCCTCGCGGCAATGATGACGAGGGCCAAGGGCGGGAGAAAAGCGACTAGGAGGGCGAGCCCTCCGCGGATCTGCGGCAGCCGGATCAAGAAGACAAGAACGATCACGGCTGTCACGCTGGCGACGTACACGTTCTTCCCGACCAAGGGCAGGCTCGCTGGCACAAACCACGTAAGGGCAAAGACGTAGGGATAGACCCACAGCGTCAGTCGAAGCAGGAAAGCTGAAAGGGCCCTCACCGACGGTTCCCTGAATCGACGCCGATGCCCAGCGCGAGATCGTGCGCAGTCTCTGAAAGGCTCAGGCGTGGCTGCCAGCCCAGGACGGCAGCCGCCTTGCGGATGTCAGCCTTCTGCCAGATGACGTGTGGCGAGCGCTGGGAACCCTTCCCCGCCTCGAGAATCGGCGCCTCACATCCGCAGGCGTCCAGCACCAACCTCACGAGGTCTCGCACGCAAGTGGCCTCTCCCGACCCGATGTTCACCACGTGACCCGCTGACTCAGGACAACGAAGCGCCGCCGCGACCGCCGCACCGACATCCCGCGCGTCGACAAAGTCGCGGTGCATGCCAAGGGGGCCGAGCTCAATCGGCGCCGACGACGCTGCCGAGCGGGCGTGGGCAAGAACGCGGCCGATCAGGGTGCTCTCGGGTAATCGCCGGCCGATCACATTGAACAGCCTGAGCACCGTGCACCGAAGTCCCGCGTCCCCACCGAACGTCATGACGAGCTGCGTCGCTGCGAGTTTGCTGACGCCATAAGGTCCGTCAGGAAACGGTGTCGCATCCTCCGCGATCGACTCGGGCGGCGCGACGGCCTGCGCGTACTCAGCGGACGACCCGATGTGGATCAGCCGGACGCCAGGCATCTCCTCCGCGAGCACGCGGAGCAAGTTCGCCGCCGACATGACGTGGGCTCGCACTGCCTCAGTCACCCCCGACTCCAGAGTTCCTGCGCAATTGACGATGGCATCGGGACGGAAGCCACGCAACGTTGCTCTCAACGACTCGGGATCGGCCACCAGATTCACGCGGACCACGGCGAAGCCCTCGCCGGGCACCGGCGACCCACAACGGCTGACGCCGAGCAGTTCCACCTCCCGCAATTCCTGCCGAAGCGCCGCGCCAACGTGCGAGCCAATGAACCCGGAATAGCCAGTGAGGATCACCCGCACGATTTCAGCTCACGACCTCTGCGCACAAAGCGTTGTGGCTGATACATCTGCCATTACTTCATGGCCGTGATGTACAGGCTCCAACCGATGACCGGGCCGAGCGCGCGCTCCAGCGAAGTCGGGAGCCGGCGCGGAGCGCGCGGGAGGTACCGTTCGGGATGGAGGCGGGCTTCGAGGCGCTCAAATCCTGGGATCTGCGAGAAGTGGAAATCACTCTTGCGGATTGTCACGTGCGAAAACTCACGAAACATCGCCTGCACTTGGCGCCGGGAATACACCCTAGTGACCGGGTTGCGCCCAGCGCCGGGACGCACTTGCGCCATCTCGGTCACGGCCGAGAGCCAGTCGCGCCCGTACCGAAGGAGGTTGCCCCGCAGGACGCCCATGTACAGCAGTTCGGTCACGTAGTACATGAAGCTATGACGCGCGTAGAGGCCGATGTAGGCTGTGCCTCCAGGCTTCAACACGCGAAGAACGTGTGCCAGCGCCGTCTCGGTGCGAGGCGTATGGTGCAGGACTCCTTGCGAAAAGACGATGTCAAAACTCTCATTTCGAAAGGGTAGAAACTCGGCGTCAGCCTGACAGGCGTGCCCCTTGGGGCCGATCATCTGGAGCTTTCGCCAGGCCGGCAACGTTCTCTCCAGGCACAAGTCGGTCGAGACCATCTCGGCGCCTTGGGTCGCAAAGATCAAGCCCTGCCCGCCCCCGCCACATCCGATTTCGAGGCACAACTTGCCGGCCACGTCGTGCGGACGGATCTCGTGTCCAACGAAGTGCCCCTCTGCGATCGACTCTCGTTCTGCGTTGGCTAGTTGCTCACGGAGTTGTTCGGGAGTGAGATCCTTCTCGAACTCGGCGAAGCGGTACTCGTAACCTTTGCCCCAGAATTCGTGCATCTGGGCCTTGATGGGCTCTGCCGCATGCGGGACCATGAGCGGCACGCCGTCCAGGATCGGAAAGGAGCTGCTGCAGCGGGGGCACACAACCTTGTCATCCTCTGTGCCGACTGGCGCGCTGCACTCAGGACATTGCAGGAGGTCGATCAGGCTCTGAGCTATCAATAAGGGTCCTTTGGCACCAGCGCTCCGCTGGTGCGCAATGGCGACACTGGCTACCGCACTTCGTCGTAGAGGGCCTGATGGCGCGCAACCATGCCGGTGAGAGTGAATGCCGCATCGTACTTGACGCGCGCGTTCCGACCAAGCCGATCGGCGAGCGCCGGATCCTCGGCAAACCGGCGGAGCGCTGCGGCGAGCGCCGCCACATCTCCGGGTGGTACGAGCAACCCGCTCTCGCCCTGGTCAATGGCGTCGGGAATGCCGCCCACCGCGCTCGCCACCATGGGCCGGCCCAGGCTCATCGCCTGCAGTACGACGTACGGTAAGCCCTCGGTGTCTGACGGCAATACGAGCACGTCAACCGACGCCATCGTCCGAAACACATCCATCTGTTCGATGTAGCCGGCACATTCCACCCGTGATTGGAGCCCGCGATCGCGGACGAGCGCTTCGACCTCAGCCCGAAGCGGGCCTCCCCCCACGAGCACGGCGGTGACGTCGATACCGGACGCGACCATTGTCGCCAACGCCTCGATGAGGTAGCGATGCCCTTTATAGGACTGAAAGCTCGCGACCATGCCGACGCGGAGTCCAGCCCGGCGACGGGGCGGTCCGGGCGCATCGCCGAGGGCCGCGCGCCAGTCGGCGACGCCAAACGGCACGTGGCGGATGGCGCGTGCCGGAACTCCGCGGTGCGCGCTAAGCGCGTCTCCCACGAGCCGCGTCGGCACGACGAAGAAGCTGACCGCGCGCCGGACCGCGGCGTCGAGGACGCGCTCGAGCAGGCGCGGAAACGTGCGCGGAGACGGGGTGCCGCAAACCGTCATCAGAATGCCTGTCCGCCCGGCGCGCCTTGCCGCAAGTGCGGCCATCTGTGCGGAGAGCGCACCCGGATAGCCGCCGTTGGTGATGTGCAGCACATCGACAGCGTGGGCGCGAAACGCGCGCCGAAGTCGAACAAAATTCAGCGGCACCAGCAGATATCGCAGCGCAATGCCGAAGGCACGGGACGGCAGGTAGACCAGTGGGCGCGGCAGCATCTCCCGCCACTGGCGCAGGCGGTTGAGCGGCACCTCGACTCCGTCGCCGGGCCCGCCGCTCACGCCCGCCATCCGCCTGGCGCCGTAGTGCCCGCATGGCTCAACGACCTGGACAGGCACTCGGCGTAGCGGCGGACACCGATCGAATTCCAGGAACTCATCGAACTCCGGCCACGAATCGTAAAACAGCGTGACGTCGTACCGATCGCGGTCGATGTTGACGAGCAGATCCTTCAAGTACATCTCGGCGCCGCCGAGCATCGGCGTGAACATGTACAAACCGAGCCGCGCCCGCTGGCGCGCTGGCGGCTGCGCGTTGCTCACTTGGTGCTCTGCGACGGTCGGAGATCAGCGGGAGCGCCTGCAGATCGGCGTCGGTCGCGGATGGAGGTCATGAATGCGCGCCAGCGCGGCACCCAGTCGTCATCGGACCGGCCGTACTCGGCCATGAACCGGTCAATGGCACCTCGGCGCCGAGGTTCCTCCATCCAGGCCAATGGGGCGACTCTGAATCGCGCAACCTCGTCAAACAGTTGGTCCACGTCACGGCAAACGACGCCTGTCCCTTCGAGTTCGCGGAAGATGTCTCGAGCCCACGGCACTTCCTGATTGAACAGTCGAGTCCAGAGGACGATCGTGGGAATGCGCGCGGCCGCACACTCAAGAAATCCGGTGCCAGGCTGGTCCCACAGCACCAAGTGGCACTGCTGGAGGAGCTCCCTCGTGAGGCCCTTATGCACTTCAGCCGGCCGATAGAACGTCTCCGGGTACCGCTGCTCCAGGTCCGCGAGGGTTCCCCGCAGCAACTGAATCGTGCCCGCGTCGTACGATTTGTAGAACACTCGCAAGCGGTGCGCCGCGGCACCGGCCACGAGAGAACGCAACAATGCCGCGAACGGCTGGAGGTGATCGATTCGTGAGATAGCGGCGCCGCTCGGGGCGGGGGGATACGGGTAGATCTTGTTCGGCATCAGAAGCAGGTCGAACGGCTTCGACCCGCCCACGCGCCTCGCCAGCGACCCGAGCTGCCGGTTCCATTGGTGGCGCCGCTCCACCAACCATGGGCTCGGCAACGGGACCGGCACCAGACCAGCCAGTGAGGGCGCCTCGGGAAACCGGGTCCATCCCCACGTGATGAACCGGTCAAAGAAAGGATACTCGGTCTCAACGCCTGAAACGAAGTCCTCTTCGTAGCCGTAGTGCCCGCCTTGTTGGAATCCGATGGGCTCTATCCCTTCCTGCCGGGCCGCCGCCACGAAATAGGCGACCTCGACATTGCCGGTTTCCGCGGAGATCAAGCCACGCCCCTTGAACGGGCGCAGAACCGCGGCAACCTTTGGCAGATGGACGGGAATTCCCTCGAGGAGATCAGTCGGGAACAGGTCAAGCAACAACTCACGAATCGCTGGTGCCACACGCTCAGGAAACGGCCACCGGTCGCGCGCCCATTCTATGAAACGCGCGAATGCTGGCCACGCTTCGTCAATGGCGGCACCGAGCACGTCAAGGCGCAACCCGGGGTCAGGCGGAACGCGGTCGAACGCGACCTTCCCACGCATATCGCGGAACCCGCCGAACCAGTACAGTCCGTAGTCTTGGAACCATGGACTCGGGTAGCCAAGGGCAAGAACAGGAATGGCGCCGTTGGCGCGATCATCGAAGCGTCCCAGCAGATCGACCGCCAGTTGCAGGGCGCGACGGCGCAACCTCAGACTCAGCGGCCGGCCGATGAAGTTGTAGTTCAGATGCCGGACGCCTGGCAGATCGGGCGTCCTGACCGATCGATCCTCAACTGCGAGCCCCCAAGCGCCTGCCAATCGGCACACGATCCACTGGTTGAACTCCGCGGATCGCCAAGCGGCTAGTCTGAGTTCCTCAGCACGCACCACCGGCAAGGCGGCAGTGCCAGTGGCGACCCGGACCGGCCCGTGCCCGGCCGCTAGGGTTCCGGCAAGACGAAGCAGACGGTCGAAGACGAGGTGGACGACGGTGGGTACCGCTTCGCGAGCCAGGACCGTGGCCGCATCACTTGCCAAACCGAACCGCGCAGTGGTGCGTGAGGCCAGTGCGTCGATTAGCGCACCATAGAGTTTCGAATACCGGGGTGACAGCTCGAGCAGTTGCTCTTGAGTGAACCGGAATCCCTCACGGAGCTCCGTGGGGAATACCGACAGCTCATCGGCTCCGACATCGGCGGCGTAGGACTTCGCGATGAGGATCATCGCAGGGTCAGCCGACAAAGACACGAACCCGGTCGAACTGACCTCGAGAGAAGTACCTGACATTGTCCGCCGCGGCGCGCCCCATCAGGCCGACGGCTTCTGTGTCAAAGCTGGCGACGTGAGGGGTCGCGACCACCAAGGGATGAGCCGCCAGACGCGCTGAGATATCACGTACCGGCTCTACCTCAAAGACGTCGAGGGCTGCCCCGGACAGCGTTCCGGCGTCGAGGGCGGTCAGCAAGGCCGCCTCGTCGACGAGTGATCCGCGGGCCGTGTTTACAAGGAACTTGCCGGCGGTCGCTCTCAACCTGCGGGCGTTCACGAGGTGATCTAAGGAGGGATCGGCTTTCAGGTGCAGGGAGATGACGTCGGCTGCCTCGATAAGGGCGTCAAACGTCTCGCAATAGAGGAACCCAGCCTCTCGGACTTCCGGCTTCTCGGCCCGAGCCCAGTACGCGACGCGGAAACCAAAGCGGGCAGCCAGTGTGGCGGTCGCGAGCCCAATCGATCCCAAACCGGCGATGCCGAGTACCGTGTCGGGCGCCGCCTTCGTGAGGCGGCGGTCCCACTGTTCGGCTGCTAGGCTCGTTCGGGCAGGTCCGAGATTATGCAGAAGCGCCAGGACGAGGGCGACCGTATGGCGTGCCACGGCTGGCGAACTGAGATTGGGCGTTACGGCTACACGGACCCCACGGGCGCCGGCGGCTGCCAAATCGATGCAGTCGTACCCCACTCCAAACCGCGCGAGGAGCCTCAACTCGGGCGTGGCGGCAAGCACATCGGCGTCGATCCGCTCCACCCCGAGGATCGCGGCGTGCTTGTCAGAAAGCCATGCCTTGAGCCGCGCGCGGTCGTGCACCGGCCCGCCAGTGAACTCGACGTCGAATCCCTCGCCCTCGGTGAGCGTCTCGCTAATGCTCTGGGGCTGCACCGCAAGCGCCTGGGGTGTTACCAAAACTCGATATCTTTGGTTCATGACGTCGTCCTGCCTCCATCGACGGCGATTATCTGCCCGGTGACAAAAGTCATCTCGCAGCTCAGCGCCAGCACCGCCCCCGCAATGTCCTCCGAACGTCCCAAACGCCCCAGCGGAGTCGCCTGCAATACGGTGGCGAATCGGTTCGGGGACGCTCCCGCTGTCAGGTCGGTGCGGACCAACCCGGGGGCGATCGCATTCACTCGTGCAATGTCGCCGAAGTGCAGGGCGAAAGTCTGCGTCAGCGAATTCACAGCCGCCTTCGTCGCGATGTAAAAGAGATTGCTCGCCGTGCGAGTCCTGACCGCGTTCGAGCTGATATTGACAATGTGCCCCCGCCAGTCGGGACCTTCTTGCTCTCGTGTGCGGCGCATGAGATCGAGGGCCAGCAGACAGGCCCGGAAGACGGCAATTACGTTGGTATCAACCATGCGGCGCAGATCGACTTCACTGATCGACGCCAGATCTACGGGGGCAACGTCGCGGGTCCACCCCGCGTTGTTCACGAGCATGTCCAGCCTTCCGTACCGGCGGTTGACCTGATCGAAGAGCTGGGCGGCACCCGCGGGGTCCGAAACGTCGCCTTGAATGACTGCGTGGGTGCCACCGCTCGCTAGTGAAGCGGCTACGGCTTCGGCGGCCTCAGCCGACTGGCGGCTGTTGACGATCACCGACGCGCCTTCGCCGGCGAGCGCCTCCGCGATGGCACGGCCCAACCCTCGGCTCGCTCCCGTGACGAGCGCCACACGCCCGGCGAGCCTCATTTCTGAAATACCATCTCGTCCTTCTTGCGGATCATCGTCCTGACGTCGGCCTCTGCTTCGCTCACGTGGTTGCGATCCCGCTCGGTGTAAAACCGCGACACCGTCGAATAGCCGCTGGCCTCTTCTCGATCGAGCCAGCTGGCGAACTCTCCGTTCTGGATCTCGTCGAGCGCCGCACGCATCCGGGCGCGCAGCTCTTCCCCGTAGATCTTCTCGATATAGGTTGCGATACCAAACTGACACGTTGGGGACGCGTTGCCTCGGAGCGTCTTGTACATACCGTGCCGGCCGCACATCGACCAAAAGGCACCGCGCTCACCGGAAAAATAAAGCTCGAGAATGGCGGGTGCCGCCGAGTAGCCCCGCTCCACGAGCAAGGCCAGGGACTCCTCCATGGTGCAAAAGAAAAGCGGCGCGACGAAATGCTCGACGAAAAGATCGAGATCCGTTTCCTCGACGTAGCTGACAGCGAGCAGTCCGGCACGTGCGAAGCCGAGGCCTAGGCCGAGCGCCAACAGTCGCGGGCGCGCCCGCCCGGTGTAGTCCTGCACGACGTCGATGAACGCCGGGACCCCGTGGCCCTCGACGAAGTAGTTGCGCACCTGCTCGCCCGGAAACCGGGGCGCGAGCATGCCAGCGTCAATCGCCGGCGGCAGCGTCAATTTGCCGTACCGCAGCGAGTAGCCATGCGCAAACGTGACGAGAGCGCCGGCGCGAAGGACCGGAGCGATCTCATCCATGACGGCGCGATGAGACTCGTCTGGAACTAGCAGCAGCACGACATCTGCTCGTGCGGCGGCTTCACGCATGCCCGCCGCGTCGAACCCGTCGGCGCGTGCCCGAACCAGGTAGTCATCGTCTCGATTGCCCACAAGGACCGGAAGCCCGCTGTCGCGCAAGTTGAGCGCGTGGGCGCGCCCCTGGATTCCGTAGCCGAGCACGGCCACTGTCTGCCCAGCCAGCGTGCCGAGATCGCAATCCTCAACGTGGTACACCCGCTTGTCAGTCGTTCCGCTCATCACCCCTCGCTAATTCGACGCCCATGTCGTCCATGGACTCCCCTGCTCGCGCGGCCCAGTCGCCGAGTTGGCGCCACGTTTCCCCATCGATCTCAATGCCCTCGCGCCGGCCGCGCGCGGCAGCCTGATGCTCTGGCTCGCCCGGAATCAGCACCTGCTCGACGCCTGGCGCCAGGCGTGTACGCGTGACGTGGCTCGTGAGGTCGTCCACTTTCGCCTCGAACTCGTCGACCGCACAGAACGCATCGATGCGCATGACCAGAAACAGGCAGGCGTTGCCATGGCGGGTGCTCTTGAGACTGGAGCAGCCGGCCCCAGAGAGCGCCCCCGCGAGCGCGTCGATCGCGAGGGAAAGCGCAAACCCCTTGTGCCCCATGGACCCACCCAGCGGCTGGATTGCCCCGCGCGGTGTGTCATAGAACTGGCGGGGCCATTCGGCGGGACGACCTTCGCTGTCGATGGCCCATCCCTCTGGGAGCGGCTCCCCGAGGTTGAGCTTCATCTTCAGCTTGCCTTCAGCGACGATGCTGGAAGTCATGTCCAAGAGAAAATCCGGCGGCTGCCCGCGCCGAAACGCGACCGAAAGCGGATTGGTCGGCAGCTTCCGATCAATGCCCCCGAAGGGCGCGACGCAGTGGCTCGTGCCGTGCAGATTGGCCATGCCGATGCCGATCATCCCGCGCCGCGAGGCCAGTTGGGTGTAGGCGCCGAGCCGGCCGACGTGGTTGCAGTTCTTTACGGTCACGCAGGCCAACGAGAGGCTGGTGGCCTTGGCGATGGCGAGTTCCATCGCCTGCCTCGCGATCGGCTGGCCGAATCCCCAGTTGCCGTCACAGGTCGCGGTTGTCTCGCTCTCTTGCAACACGACGAACTCGGCGCCTGGAACGATCTCGCCGTTCTCCACCTTCTCCAGGTACCACGGTGCCCGCATCACGCCATGTGAGTCGTGGCCGGCGAGGTTGGAGTCCACGAGGTGGCGAGCCACTTCAGCCGCTTCGCCTGGCTGGCTGCCGTGCGCTTTGAAGAGGCGCGAGAGAAGCGACGCAATCGCTTCAGCCGATACTCGCATGTCCCACCCATTCGGGATGCGCCTTCAACGGCTAGCCTCGAACATGATTCGAGCTTCCTCGCGCGACCGGACGGGCCGAACGTAGTCTCGCGGGTACTTCCGCAGCAGCAGTTCCGCCAGCAGCAGGTCCACTTCGGAATCGACGTTGACCGATCGCTCCGCGGTCATGATGTAAGGCCGCGAGTGCTCAGTGCCGTAACGAATGCCCTTCATCGTCATGTCCCGTTGTGATGCGTAGATCGCGCCGTTTCGAATGTACGCGTCCGGTTTGAGATCCTGCCGTCGCGTTTCCGGAATCTCTGGCAGGCAGAACTCGACGATGCGGTCGTCGACGATTTTCTTGATGCGGATCGGGTGATGGTCCTCGAGGCGGGTGACGCCGATCACCGAATCGGCGCCCGTGTCGATGATCTTCTGCAACGCCGCGTCGATGTCGTCGGAGGCCTTCATTGGGTTGGTGCAGAGCAGCTCCACCACATAGTCATAACGGCGGCCCTCGTCGCGCTCCGCCCATTCGAGTGCATGCTTGTTGCAATCGACAGGCCGCGCGGTGTCGCCCGAGAGCTCGACCGGTCGGACGAAGGGCGCTTCAGCGCCGTATTCGATCGCCGTTCGCCTGATTTCGTCGTCGTCCGACGACACGATGACGCGACCGATGAGTCTGCAACGCAGGGCTTCGACCACCGTGTAGGCAATCAGGGGCACGCCGTTGACTGGCCTGATGTTCTTGCGGGGCACGCCCTTGGATCCACCGCGCGCCAGAATCACCGCGAGGATGCGGGGGGTGCGATTTCGTCTCTCGTCAAGGTCTGTCATCGTCGTCCCTCGGAGAAAAACGCCGCCAGCCGGCCGGCGGAATAACCAAAGGTCTTGCGCTGGCCATCGACCGAAGCTCCGGCGCAGTGCGGGGTGATCATCACGTTTGAATGTGATCGAGCGTACTCGACCATCGGGTGCCGCCCCATATTTCCCTCGGTCTCGTCGCAGAGCACGTCCAGGCCCGCCGCCTTGACGCGTGCGCTCTCGAGTGCCGCGAGCAGATCCGCCTCGTGGATGACGCAGCCACGGGACGTGTTAATGAGGTAAGTCCCGTTCATTTGGTCGAACCATCGCCGATCTACCATGCCGCGCGTGGCCTCAGTCAGTGGAGCATGCAGCGAAATGATCTCTGCGCGCGCCAACAGCGCGGGCAGGTCCACCTGCTCGATGACCGGATCGCGGACGGTGACGAACGGGTCGTACGCGAGGACGCGCATCTCGAACGCTAGCCCGTAGCGGGCCAACCTCGAGCCGATGAGGCCACAGCCGACGATCCCGAGCGTGCGGCCCTGTAGGTCGCGGCCGCAAAAGTCGGCGCCGCGCCACTCGCCCGCCACCACGGAGTTGAAGCTCCACGGCATGTTCTTGACGATCGCCAGCATCAGGCCGAAGGCGTGCTCGGCCGTCGTCGACACGCTGCGAAGGGCGTCGTGCGCGCCACTCAACGACAGCACGGCGATGCCGCGCCTTCGGCAATAATCGAGGTCGATGTGGTCGGTGCCGATTGATGGCGTGCCGATCACGCGCAGCCGGGGCGCGCTCGAGAGGAGGTCTTCGTCGAGGCGCACCCGGACGTTGCAGAACAGGCCCTCGGCGTCCGCGAGGGCGGCACGCGTCTCTTCGCGCGGTGGATAGCGCAGGTAGGTCACGGGGCCAACCGCCTCGAGCAGCGTCCGGATCTCCGGCAGATGATCGACGGGCACGGTGACGAGCAATCGCGGCTTGTCTGTCATGCGTTAGACAGCTTCCAAAGCCGAACCGACGAACACTGCCTCACGCGCGAGGACATTGGGTTTGGAAGACGACTACGCACAGGCGAGCAACTCGCCGATCGTCTCGCTGAAGGGTACCGCATGCGACGGCAAGCGGACGCGAAAGCGGTCTGCGTCCGACGCCAGGAACTCCTCGACGATCCGAAGGCCTTCCTCCGCGGAGGCAAACGGCCGGAGCGACGCCCCGAACGACTCCCGCGCGTGGGGACGCAGGCGGCAGAGCGCCGGCGCATACAGCGACAACACCGGCAGGCCGGCGACGGCTGCTTCGTAGGCCGCGGTTGACGGAAAATCGATCAGAACCCGATCCGCTCGCGGGATCCAGTGAATGAACGGCTCGGTCTGGTAGCGGATGTGATCGACTCCCGTAGAGTTCAGAACGGCGGGCATCGGATCCGGCGTCGATCCCGACTGCGGAAACGCCTTCCAGACGATGTCGTAGTCCGTCCGCTTCGCGAGATACCGGGCCAGATCGACCTGCCACCGGAAGTACCAGGTGTCGGGGCACAGGGCTTCGTTCCAGAGAGTGTCGTCCCAGCCAAACATCATCGGCACGTACACGAGTACCGGACGACTGGCCGCGCCGTGCTGGCGGCGCCGAGGCAGCAGCGAGTACCGGTCACTCTGCTGCGCAATGGCGGCTCTTGCCAGTGGACGCGAGCGAAGATGCTGGGCCACTTCGTCCGAGGCCTCGTAGAAGACGTCGAACTGATCGACCAGCGTCTCGCGCCACCGCTGGTCGAAGACGTCGTCGCCGTGGTTCACGTAGACGGCTCGGGTACCAGCCGACAGCCGAGCCGCCTCCACAGCCGCGTAGTCGGCGATCGACGTGCGATTCGACATCACCACGGCATCGATCTCGAATCGCTCGAAGAGACGCCGAAACGACACCGCGGCCTGGGCCATTCCTGGACTGAGGGTCTTCACGAAATACCGCAAGCGGCTTCCAAAGATCGTCGACACGTCGGTCCCGCACAGGTCGCCGAGTGTGGCAACGAACGCGTCGAAACGCTGATCGTCAAACGCCAACGGCGGCGCCTCGACATTCGGTGCGCCGGCGACCGAGCGATGCCAGCCCACATGCTGACGGATGATGTCGGTATCAGAACGATAGTACGCGCACGCACCAGCCCGGACCGACTCCGTCATCATCTTGCGCAAGTAGCCATTGAGGTTCAGAAAGAGAAGCCGAAGCGATATCGATCTCTTCGCGCGGCGGGTCGCACGAATGGACTGCCAGTCCGAGAACGCACGGAATACCTGCGGCCGGCTCGCGGTCCACGCTCGAAGACTCCGACGAGGTGGAGAGGTCGTGAATGGCGGCGCTGGCTTCGGAACAACGCGTTGGTCGAAGGCGATCCCGCGCCGCGCAGCCATCAGCGGCGTCAGGCGGGAAAACAGGCTGGGCGTCAGGGCGTAGGAAAGCGTCGGTCTGACGACGTCGGTGGCTTCAGCGTTCCAGACATAGGTCACGTGTGCCGGCCGCAGCCGGTCGAGGACCTCCGACAACTCTCGCGCCCGCAGCGCGACCGCGCTGATCGTCGGAAACAGTTGTGCGTAGTAGGCGAGTGCGGGACGCATGCCCGGCACGTCGAACTGCGGCGACAGCCAGTCGTCTACGGCGTCAATCCACCGGCGCGCACCGCTCGCAAACCGCTCGGCGTCTCGCACAATCTGCGGAAGATCGATGAAGTCCTCGATGATCTCGTGCGGAACGTGCGCCTCGTCGAGCGCCCAGCACGCGGAAGGCGTCAGACCCACGACGCGCGCCGAGAGTGGAAGAGACACTCCCGCCGTCCAATGCTCGACGAAGCAGACGTTCTGGCTGGGAACAGTCACTGAATGACCGACGTTTGCAGGCTGCCGCGCGTCACGACACCGGATGCAACCCTGAAGATCGGACGTGGCCAAGGTCGCAGACCTCGACGGCCCTCAGGTCCACCGGATCGTGTGAAACGACGATGACGACGAGATCGCTCGACAACCGGTCGATCGTGTGCACGATCCCGCGCCGGTTCGCTTCGTCGAGACCGGCCGTGACCTCGTCGAGAATCAGCAGCGTCGGCCGACGGATGAGCATCCGAGCGATGCCGAGGCGCCGCCGCTCGCCGCCCGACAGGGAGCGGCCGGCTTCGCTAATCGCGCTATCGAGCCCGCCGAGCTCGCGAACGACGCCGTCGGCGCCTGCCCGCCCAAGACATTCCCAGAGCCAGTCATCCCTTTCCGAATCGCGGGCGAGGTTCTCCCGAATGGTGCCGTGAAAGAAATGGATGTCCTGGGTGACGTAGCCGATCACCGGGCAGTACTGCCAAGCAGCGTACGCGGCACCGGATTGGCCTCGGTAGGTCACCTGACCCGTTTGGGGCCGATAGACCCCGGCAATCAGATTCGCTAAGGTGGTTTTCCCAGCGCCCGAGGGCCCCCGAATCAACAGCGGCCGGCCGAGGGCGGCCGCCAGCGTGACCTCACCGACGCCACCGCCACCGCCTGGGTAGCGATACGACGCTTCGCGAAGCTCGACTCCCGCAAGCGCCTCGGCGATGGGGGTCCGCAGCCGCTCCGCCGGAACCGAGAACAGCGCAGCGACCGGTGCCAGGCTGCCTGAGAGTCTCGATAGGTTGCCGAGCGTGGCTTCTGCGCTGTTGAACTGCTGGGCCGCGCGTGCACCGACGATACCGACGCTGGCGAGCAAGTTCAGCGAGGCCGCCAGCGATTCGCCGCGGAGCGCGAACCACAGAGCGAACACCAGCAGGACGAACGAGGGCAGCACGACGTTGAACGCCGTGATGGACGCCTGCGCAACGCCGATCTTTTTCTCGAGCACCGTGTAGGCCGACTGGTGTCGAATCCCGTCCTGCGCGTGACGCGCGCTCTGCCCCTCGACCTTGACGTGAAACAGACCCGCCAAGCGCTCGGTGATGTCGGCAGCGAATCCCTGACGCTCCATGACCTGCGCCTGCGACAACCGGGCGACGCGACTGAACAGGTACTGAAGGAGCAGTATCGCCGGCACCGCGCTCGCCAGCATGACGGCGGTGAGCTGAACGCTCACGAGCACCGCGATCGACATCAGCACCACGCCGGTGACCACGGCACAGGCGCTCCGGAGGATGGACATGAAGTACTTCGTCACAACGACGGCTTCCTCGGTGATCGCGCCCACGCGCTGGCCGACCCGGATGTCGCGGAGGTGCTCCCAATCGCCGTGCATCAAGGCCGCGAAGCCGGTTTCCTGGAGCTGCCGCCTGATCCGAGCGTTCAGCCAGGCATCGAGCGCCTGTGCCCCGAAGACGAGCGCGCCGCGCACCAGGAAGATGGCGACGATCAACAGCAGCATCGCCATCGGCTCCGGCTCGCGGCCGCTCTGTCGAATCACCCAGACCGCGCCCTTCGTGATCGGGTCGGCGTCCTGGTCGTCGATCTTGCCGGTCATCAGGTTGATCAGGACGATGAATCCCGTGCCGTCGAAGAGCGCGGTCAGGATGGTGAGCACGTAAAACACGGCCAGGAGCGGCAGAATGCTTCGGCGTAGCAGTTTCGCCTCGCGCAGAATGACGCGGGCGTCCGTCCAGCGAATGCTCTCAAGAAACCGACGGATCACTCGAACATCTCCGCCGTCACCAGCGTATCGGCCGCCACCGCGCCGAGGGCTCGTCGACCAACGATCGACGACAGCCGGCTCGCGGGCAGCCCGGTACCTGGATTCTTGAGCGTCAGCATGGCCGCCGTCACAATCGTCCCCGGCGCGATGTCCACGGCGGCGACGATGGAGACGTGGTATTTGCGGCGCGTGACGGTCTCCGTCTCCGAAACCACTTTCCGGCCGCTTCCCAGCGCCTGCTCGACCAGCCGGATGTCGTCCACCATGCCGCGAAAGTCATCCGGCTCGAGCGAGAGCTTGTGGTCGAAGCCTTCGAGCGTCTTCGACAGCGTCAGGTGCCGCTCGACCAGCGCGGCGCCGCGCGCGACGGCGGCAAGCGTCGGCAGCAGCCCCTGCTCGTGGCCGGAATACCCGACCGGCACACCGTAGCGCGCGCGAAGCGCGTCCATCATGCGCAGGTTGCACTGATCGACGGGCGTCGGGTACGCCGACACGCAATGCATCAAGGCCATCGGCGTCTGGCGCCGATCGAACATGTCGACGGCGCGATCGATCTCCTCGAGGGTGCACATACCGGTCGACATGATGACGGGCCTGCCCAGCTCAGCCAGCCGTTCCAGCAGAGGCAGATTCGTGACGCTGTGGCTGGCGACCTTGTACGCATCGAGACCAAGGGGCTCCAGAAACTCCAGCGCCGGAATGTCGAACGGCGTGCAGAGAAACGCGATGCCCTTCGCGGCCGCGTGCGAGACAAGCTCTCGATACTGGCCCGCGTCAAATTCGAGGTGTTCACGGACTTCGCGGTAGGTACGGCCGAACGACGGAAACCGCTGATCCTCGGCGTCGAGAACCGCGCCCACGGCGAGGATGTCCACCGTGCGCTTCTGGAACTTGACGACCGTGGCGCCCGCGTCTGCGGCGCGGTCCACGAGCTCGAGCGCCATGTGCAGATCGCCGTTGTGGTTCAGCCCGGCCTCCGCGATGACGTAGCAGGGATGGCCTTCTCCGATGAGGTGGCGTCCAATGCGCACGGAGCAATCGATCGACTGCACGCGAACCTTCTACTCGCCGAGGTTCGCGCGGGCCAGGAGGCCTGGCGCGGGAGCGCTAAACAGGGTCGTGCCCTGGCTGAACGCCAGCTTGATGACAGCCGTGCCGAACGCGTCTCCAGCTTTCATGGAGTAGAGCGGGTCTTCAAAGGGAATCAAGTCGATCGATTCGCCGAGCAACCGGCCTTGACGGATGTACTCGCTGCTCGAGATGCAGCCGAGACCGATGAAACCCCTGTACAGCGGCGGCCGGAACTGGCGCGGCAACAGCCCGGAATCCACACGCTCGAGCTTGCCGTTGTTGTCCATCCAGCACGCCTGGTAGTCCTTGAGCGACGGGACCACCGTGTCGACGCCGGAGCGGGCGAATCTGACGATGAGCTCGTCAAAGAAATCCACTGGCCGGAACGGATACAGGTAGTTGACAAACACGACGGCATCGACGTGCTCGGCGCGCTGCTCCGACTGAAGAAGGGCGTACTGCAACACCTCCTCCATCGTCGCGGTCGGCGCGGCGAGATGCTCCGGGCGCTCGACGACATCGGCGCCGAAGCGACGCGCCTGCGCCCAAGCGGCCTCGTGCTCGGCGATGACGATGACGCGGCTTAAGAACCGGGCCTGGCGCACTTGCGACAGGCATCGTTCGAGCAAGTGGTGTCCGTCGATCGTCAGCGGCTCCCCCAGGATCGGAAGGATCGCGGCGACGTTCATGGTGTCCGGGCCGAAACCGGACGGGATTGGCTCACGGTCGAGACCGTGCAGGGCTTCCATGATGCGCACGATGTTGTGCGCGCGCTGCTGGTCCTGATCCTGATGGATGCCGTGGTAGTGATAGACGGCGGCATCCGGCTCGTACGCGATCTGGTAGCCCGCTTCGACTACGGCTTTCCCCCACGCGCGGTCTTCGATGTTCGAGACTTCCTCGTCGAAAGGAATCTGCTGCCAGACGGCACGGCGAATAAGGCTGTTGGCGTTGTGAAAGAAGCTGTCCTTCGTCTGGAGGCGATGGTCCAGTCCAAACGTGATCAATAGATCGCGCTTGTTCAGATCGGAGCTGTATGAGAACGGCAACTGGCGACCGTAGACGCCGGCAACCCGCGGCGAAGTCATGTTCCGGACCAGCGCCTCGAGCCAGCGCTCGTCGCGCGGGATGCAGTGCGCCGACAGGCACACGACATGCTCCGAGTCGGTCGCGCGGATGCCGATGTTGATTGCCCGGCCCGGCCGGAACTCGTCGATGGTGAGCAGCCGCACAGGGAACCGCTGAGCAAGAGCCACGGTGTGATCCGTGCTCTGGTGGTCGATCACGACTACTTCGAAGTCACGGAAGGTCTGGCTGAAGACCATCTTCAGGCAGCGATTAATCCAGCGCGCCTCGTTGCGGGTGCGAATGATGATAGCGACGTTGGCCATAGCGTCAGGACACGGCGCGCCGGATTTCTCCAGCGATGATGGCGGGTGCATGAAGCGTATTCGAACTCAGAAAATAGTCGACATCGACGTCCTGCGGGCCGATGCGCCCGGCCAGCGCCGCTTCCACGCGCTCGGCAAAGGTCTCATAGTGCGCGGCGTTCACCTGGAGCGGACCCGGCAGCACGTCGTAGTCCGGGAGGCCAGTGAAGTTGCAGAACACCGGCGTCGTCCCCATGGCGAAAGCTTCGAGGCCGAGAGTCGAATGGATCGTGACGGCGACATTCGATGCAGCGACTGTTCGATACGCCTGCATGAAGCCATGGCCTTCGAGTAACTCGATCGGGACACCGGCAAACCACTCGTGAACGCAGTGCCCGATGAACGCGCGCGATGTCGGATACGCGCGCATCTGATAGACCAGCCTGAGCTTCGGATGCCCCCGCGCAAACCGTCGGACGAACTCGAGGAAGACCGCGGCCTGGGCCGGCCCGGCGGTCGACCAGTGCTGCGCGCCGGCATCAGGCGTGCCCTGATCGATGAACACGACATCATAACGTTTCGCAATCCCGGCAATGGCGGCCGGCTGGGATCCGAGCAGCAGTGCGCCGACCGGCACAGCACGAGTCACCCGCGAGCCAAGACGGCGATGACGGTCCGCCCACGCTTGTCCAAGCGAAAAGAGCACGTCCACCGACGAGTGATCGAAACCCTCGTCGTTGTACCAGAGGCCGTTCTGAAACGCAGCAAACATCCGGCCGCCCGCCGCGCGAAACGCCGCGTGCATGGTCGGCGAACAGGTGTTTTCCTCATAGGTCAGAAACGCGCGGCACGGAAAGCGGTGAAAGAACGCGAGCGCCTGCGTGTAGGTCGCCGCCGCGCGCCCGAAGCCCTTGAGCACGTTGCTGCGCGCGCGCACTGCGGTCACCGTGAGCAGGGGCAACGCCAACGGCGCGACCAGCGCCACCCGCCAGGCCGCGCGCGCATCGAACTCCAGGCGCATCGGCGGCGTGTCGAGATCGGCATCGCTTCCGGAGATCCCGACCGACAGATCCCGGAGCTCGTGAGCAATTCGCGCCAACCGACCCTCGAAGTAGGTGCGCTCGCCGCAATAGAGCAGCACGTCGAACCGGCGCCGAGTCGGTCGCCGGCTAACCGCGCGCGCCAACAGGAACGCGATGATTGCCGGCACACGCAACACGGACCTCGCGATATCGGCGAGGGGCGCCGGCGCGACGCCGACCCTCGGCGGCGCCGAGAATCTGGCGAGCGCCATCGTCGACTCGTCCACCGACAGGCCAGGCAGCGCCAGACGAAGCAGCCACGCCGCGACGGGAGGCACTGCCGGCCACGTCGGGACGCGCCGCGTCGCGACGAAATCGCGAGCCGCGCGGCGCTGGGCGTCTGCGCGACCTGCGCTGATCGGGGCGTCGGTCACGGAAGCGATCAGGCTCACACCGCGTACACGTCCGGCCGGTATTCGCCCAGATGCTCGCGCAGATAGTCCACCGTGCGGCGCAGCCCCTCGTCGAGTCCGACTTGCGGGGTCCATCCCGCAATCCGGCTGGCCTTGGAAGCATCGCCAATCAGCGCCAGCACTTCGCTCGCGTCGGGCCGCACACGCTGATCGTCGGTGACGATCTCCGCGCCGGGATTCACCTGGGCAAGAATGCGGCGCGCCAGATCGCCCACCGTGATCCCGCGCCCGTTCGCCAGATTGATCACTTCGCCGACCGCGCCGTCCGCACGTGCCACCTGCATGAACCCGGCAACTGTGTCAGCCACGTAGTTGAGGTCGCGCACGGGCAACAGGCTGCCTAACTTGACGCGGCTGCCGGTGAGCGCCTGCGTGATGATGGTCGGAATGACGGCCCGCGCCGATTGGCGGGGTCCGTAGGTGTTGAACGGCCGGACGATTGTGGCCGACAATCCAAACGAGCGGTGGTAGCTTTCCACCATCTTGTCGGCGGCGATCTTGCTCGCCGCATAGGGCGACTGCGCCTGGAGCGGATGCGCCTCATCGATCGGCGTGTACTGCGCGGTCCCATACGTCTCCGACGTGGACGTGTGCACCAGGCGAGAGACGGCATGCCGCCGGCAGGCCTCGAGCACGTTCAGCGTACCGCGGCCATTGACGTCCAGATAGCTCTGCGGAGCGACGTATGAATAGGGAATCGCGATGAGCGCCGCCAGGTGAAAGACGACCTCCCGCCCGGCCACAGCCCGATCCACCAGGAACGGATCGACGACATCGCCCGAGACGATCTCCACCGCCTGGCGCACGTCAGGCGGCAACGCATCGACGTGCCCCCACTGGCTGCGGCTGTTGTAGCGCACGAGCGCCCGCGCGTCAGCGCCGGCGCGCACGAGGGCCTCCGTCAGGTGACTGCCGATGAAACCGCCGCTTCCGGTGACCAGAACTCGCGTGCCGCTCCAGCTCATCGCCCCACCTTTCGCAGATGGATGTCCTGCTGCGCCTGCAGGTAATCCTGATGCTGGCCGATGTCGAGCCAGTACTCGTGGACGGGAAATGATGCGACCGGCCGGCCTGCCTCGATGAGACGCTGCACGAGATCGGTCATGTTGAACGTCTCGTTGGCGGGAATCCAGCGATGCAGGCCGGGCTCCAGCAGGTAAATGCCGGCATTCACGAAGAATCTCAACTGCGGCTTCTCCGTCACGCGGCTGACCATCGACCCGTCAATCTCGATCACGCCATAGGGCACCTGCATCTCGTACTTCCGCACCGCGATGGTCAGGTCCGCGGCATGCTCACGGTGATACGCGAGCATGGCGCGAAAGTCGATCTGCGTGAGAATGTCGCCGTTGATGACGAGCAATGGCTGATCCGACTCCGCCAGCATCGAGAGCGATCCGGCCGTGCCAAGGGGGCGGTCCTCGTTCAGATACCCGAGCTCGACGCCGAACGCGCGGCCGTCGCCGAAGTGCTCACGGATCTTCTCAGCCTTGTAGTGCGTGGCGACACTGACGCGCCGAATGCCCGCCTGCCGCAACTGATCAACGATGTGCTCCATGAGCGGACGGTCGCCGACCGGCAGCATGGGCTTGGGCAGATCTTCGGTGAGTGGCTGCAGCCGCGTGCCACGGCCGCCGGCCATGATGACCGCGTCGAGCGGCAGCGCGACCGTCGGCATCAGCTCCTCAAGCGTCACAAGCTCGGCGACGCGGCCGTTGGCATCGACCAGCGGCACCTGCCGGACGTCGCGGTCGTGCATCAGCGTGAGCAACTCGACCCGATCGGACCCGAGCGGCGCCGTCACGGGCACCGGATACTTGCGCAGCGCCGCCTTGCGCGCGAGCAGCACGGAAACGAGCGAGTCGAGGTCATCGCCCGCCAGCAGGGCGCGCCGGACGTCGCCATCCGTCACCGTATTCACGAGGCCGCCCGCCTCGTCGAGCACGAGGGCAATGCCCTTCTGGTTAAGGTCGATGCACGCAACCGTCTCCCGAATGGTGCTGGTCGGGCGAACCGAGAAGTCTGGGGTGAATTTCGACATCACTGCCCGCTCAGTAGGTCATTTTCTTCTGAATGAGCTCGCGGTCGATAGAAATCGTGGCGAGCACGTCGGCGATGCGCGGCCCCGCGTTGCCGGCGCCGTATGGATTAACACACTCGGCCACCTGACGTCTGAATCCCTCGTCGTGCACGGCACGCCCTATTGCGGCCAGGATCTCCACGCGGTCGTATCCGACGTCAATAACGTTGTTGGCGCGCAGCCTGCCGCGCTGACGCGGACCGATGTTGATGCATGGGCAGTGGAAGAACGGCGTCTCCTTGATACCGCTCGAAGAGTTCCCGAGACAGGCCGCGGCAACATTGAGAACGCTGTGATAGTAATACCGCCCGAGGCTGCGATGTACTTGCATGCCCGCGGGTTGTTTCGCGGCCAGCTCCTCGATTTCCCGAGCGATGCGGCGCCCGCCGGCATCGTCATTGGGATACGTGATGATCACCTGCGCGCCGAATTCCCGGACGGCGTCTTCCAGGGCGGCAAGCGAGGGGCGCACCTGATCGGCCGCCTGATCGTGCTCGGTGGCCACCGAGTGCTGCGTGAAGATCAACACGGGCCGATCGGACGCGAGGGCGAAGCGGCCGCGCACTTCTTCGGGCGCGGCGTAGTGATCCGCGCGGCACAGGTCCAGCGCCGGAAACCCCACGGTCTGAACGCGCCATGGCTCCTCCCCCATCCGCAGCACCCGCTGCGATGCTTCGTCGTTGGTCGTAAAGTGGAGGTGGGCGAGCTTCGTCATCGCGTGCCGCACGCTGTCATCAAGCGCACCGCCCTCCGTGTAGTCCCCGCCTTCGATGTGGGCCGTGGGAATCCCCATCTGGGTGCCGGCCACGAGCGCGGCGAAGCTCTCGAACCGGTCGGCATAGATCACGAGGAAATCCGGGCGCAACTCGGCGAGAATCGGACTCAGGCTGAGGATTCCGGATCCGATCGCCTGCGCGGTCGCGAAAAGGGTGTCCGCGGGCATGTCGATGCGCACCTCCGCGTGCACGTTGAAGCCGTCCTTCTCGATCTCCCGTAAGCTCTTGCCGAAGTCTTCCTTCAGGTGGGCGCCCGAGACCAGCAGAAAATATTCGAGCCGTGGGTCGGCAGCGATGGCCTTCAGAATGGGGTACTGCAGGCCATACTCGGCCCGGTTGCCCGTGAACACGGCAATGCGACGCCTCGTCATCGATTCTTGCGTCTCCTGAAGCTGCTCATTGCGACGACGCCGCGCGACGCCGCGCGAGAGCGTCCTTCAGTCCGGCGTCGAGATCTATCATGGGCGTCCACCCGCAAAGCGCGTGCACGCGGGCGTGATCGAGAATGAGTGACGGCACGATCTCCGATTCGTCGCTTCCCTCCTCGATGATAGGAATGGCGCCGAGGCCAAGGTCGCGGGCCACGGCGGCCACGCGGGCCGCGACGTCACCGACCGACACTCCGACGCCGCTCGAGACGTTCACGACAGTGCCCCGATGCTCGACGGCGGCGTGCGCCAAGCCAATCAACGCGCGCGCGGCGTCATCGGCGTGCAGAAAGTCGCGTACGACCAAGAGACGGCGCAGCCGGATCTCGCCGGCGGTAAGGCATCCGGTGAGGGCGCGGCCGATCACGGTTTCCTTGCCGCTCCGGTGGGAGTACACATTCGAGAGTCGAGCGACCATCGGCGCGGAGCGCTGTCCCTCGAGCGTGGCCATCAAGATGCGTTCGGCTTCCCACTTGCTCGTCGCATAGGCCGAGAGCGGGGCGATCGGGTGCGTTTCCGGGATCGGCAATTCGACCGGACGCCCGTAAACGTGGCCGGTCGACGCGAGGACCACAGCTTCGACGCGGCAGCACCTCGCCGCCGCCGCCATCACCTGCGTGCCCCCGACGTTGATGCGGTGGTAGGCGTCGGCGTCTTCCGCTGAGAGCGCGACGTGCGTGAGCGCCGCAAGGTGGATGACGACCGAGCAGTCCGCCACGGCCGCCTGCACGGCCGCCGCGTCGAGGACGTCGCCGTCAACGCCCACTACTCCCGCGGGCCACGGCGCCGCCCCACAGCCGGCGCCAAATGCAACGACGCGTCCTGACGAACCCGTGAGGCGCGCAATGACTGCGTGCCCGATCACACCGCGCGCCCCGGTCACGCAGATGGCCTGGCGTGACAGCCACTCGTCCATCCCAGCGTCGTGTCTCACGCGAAATCGGAGGGTGACAACTGCGTGTTCGCCGGAATGTCGCGCGCCGCGCGCTTCCCCAGCACGCGGGACAAGTCCGCGGCGAGAATCGCCCCGGTGCCGGGACGTTTGACCCAGACGTTGGCCAGCGAGAGCACGTCGTCAGCGCGGATGCTGGTAATGCTCACAACCGAGGCGTACGCAAAGTCAATCACCGGTTGCTCATCGGGTAGGATGGTCTTCGCGCCGCCCGAAGCGAGGAAGACTGCGGCCGTACCCCGGATGAGCTCGGCCAGCTCGTGAGGCTCAATAGAGATCGGCACGTCGGGGCCGGGCCAGTCGCGCGTGACCGTGAAATGTTTCTCGATGGCGCAGGCCCCGACCGCGACCGCGCCGATACCAACGTAGATCCCGATCGAGTGATCGCTCAGCCCCACCGGCACGCCGAACTCCGTCCGCATCTGCGGGATCGCGCCGAGGCGCACGAGCGCGTACGGCGTCGGGTAGGCCGAGGTGCAGTGCATCAACATGAACGGGCATCGCTCCTCGCGCATCACCTCGACCGACCGGCGGACCGATGCGAGATCGTTCATGCCGGTCGAGAGGATCATCGGCTTTCCGAAGCGCGCGATGTGCCGGATGAGGGGCACGTTGTTGCATTCGCCGGAGCCAATCTTGTAGCAGGCGACGCCCATCTTTTCGAGCCGGTCGGCGGCCTCGCGGGAGAACGGCGTCGAGAAATAGATGAGGCCCTTCGACTCGCAGTATTGCTTGACCTCGTACTCCTCGGCCTCGGTCAGCTCGCACCGCTTGATGATGTCCCACAGCCGTTCGTTGCTGATCTTGCCGGGCTTCATCTCGGTGGGAATCATCTCGGCCTCGGTGATGTGGCACTGAAACTTCACGCATTCCGCACCGGCGGCTGCCGCCGCATCGACCATCTGGAGGGCTTTCCTGATGTCACCCTCGTGATTGATGCCGACCTCTGGGATGACGAGCGGCGGGTGCGCGTCGCCAACCATCCGATGCCCTAATGGAAATTCGTTCACGTCTGCTTCCTCCCCGACGCGCCGCCGGCGATTCAGACGATCGGCTGTCGAAGCTCCCAGCGCCGTTCCGCGTCTTTCTTCCAGAGGTGCGGTGAGCGGAATTCGTCGCAGAGCGCGAGGAAACGCTCGCGCGGCATCCCCAGAAACTCCAGCACTTCGTCGAGGTATCGCTCCGGAAACTCGCCGTCGAACTTCCGAACGAGGGCAACGCCTTCGTCACGCGTAAGGTGCTTGTTGCGAATCTCCTGCGACGCGTCGTAGGACGCGCGCCCCAGCCCAAACTTGATGTACGTCGTGTAGTAGTGCAGGTCGTCGATCTTGTCATCGAGGCTGCTGTACTTGCTGTAGGTTCCTTCCGACCGGTACGGCCGCGCTTGAAATCCCGTATGTTCGACCGAATAGTAGTACGCCTCCTGCGGCGTCCACTTGACGTAGTAGCCCATGTAGTGCACTTCGATGTTCGAGTTCTCCAGCTCTCGGTGGTCTGCCGGAAAGTACACAGACAAATCGTTCAATGACAGCTGGTGCTTCTCGATGAGCTCCGGCACGGGCACGCCTGCCAGGTGCACCTTGTTGAGATCACGCATCGCGTAGAACGACCGGTCGCGCAACGACGTGGCATTGTCGGCAATCGGGTTGCCGTATTCCGCTTCGTTCTCACCATAAAAGATCAGGGGAATCTTGTGCTGAATCGCGATCTTCGGCGCCAGGTTCTTCTGGCCCAGAATGAACGTCTGAAATGGATGCAGAAGGTGCTCAATGGCGAGCCGAGTCAACAGCCGGTGCACGCGCCCGTTCGGCCGGAGGGTGATGTTATCGAACCCCCCCATGTCGATCCACCGCAGAAAATTCTGATAGCCGTAGTCCGTGTAGAGAATCGGCGGCCAGGTGACCGTCAACGGGTGCATTCCGTATCGATACTTCAGAAGATGCGATGTGTAGGCGCTGTCTTTGCCGCCGCTGCCCGACATGATGCAGTCGTACCGCCCGTCATGTCGCCGAAATCGGTCGAGGGTCGTGACGAGTTCGCGCTCCCGTCGCTCCCAGTCGATCTCCCCTTTCTTATCCGCATAGCGGCAGGCATCGCAGATGCCGGTCTCGTCGATGTGAAGCGTGGGCGTGATCCGATCGCGCGTGTGCAGGAATTCGGGATACGACGACGGACGCTGGTTGGACATCACGCATCGCCGGCAATAGACGACCGTGGCCGGAAGGCCGTAGAGCGCCGACGGCGCTTCGAGGACCGGATGCCCGGAAGGCTCAGACATTGAGATTCTCCTTCGCCTGATTCGTCTTCGTGACGAACGAAATAAGGGAATCGTAGATGCGCAGGCCCTGAGCGCCGCTGCGCTCCGGATGGTACTGGCACGCGAAGATGTTGCTCTGGCGCACCGTCGAGGCGAACGTCGTGTCCGCGTAAGTCGTCTGCGAAAGCACGATCGCAGGGTTCGCGGGCCGCACGTAATACGAATGTACAAAATAGAACGGCTCCCCCGCGCTGAGACCTTCGAGCGGCGTGCCGCTCCAGAGCACGGGAGACGAACCGGCGCTGGGCTGGCCCTCCCCACCCGGCCACACGCGGTTCCAGCCCACTTGTGGAATCTTGACTCGCACGCCGGACCGATCTGCGGAGGGAAACCGCTCGACGCAGCCTTCGAGGAGTCCTAGGCCGCGATGCTGTCCGAACTCACAGCTCTCGGTCATCAGGAGCTGCAGTCCCAGGCAGATCCCGATCACGGGACGCCCGGCGGCCGCCGCATCGGAGAGCGGCGCGACCAGATCAAGTCGCCTGAGCGCGGCCATCGCGTTGCCGAAGGCGCCGACGCCAGGAAGAACGATCGCATCGGCGGCGAGCAGATCCGCGACGTCGCTGGTGATAATCGCCGTCATCCCCGCGTGGTCGCACGCCTGCCGCACGCTGAACAGGTTGCCGAGGCCGTAGTCCACGATCGCCACCGAGATCGGATTGTGGGCCCTCATGCGCGCGCCGCCTCCCGCCGGCAATCAACGCCGTGGGCGGCGAGAAAACTCTTGAGCGCAGCGAGATCCGTGCTCTCGATTGGAGGCATACCGCCGCCTCGCTTCAGAAACTCCGTGTTGCCCTCGGCCGAGTAGTCCTGGCCCATCCGGCGCGTGGCGCCTGCGTAGTTGTAGTGGAGAATCGACGCAACGCTGACCGCATCGGCCGCACCCTCGCGAATGACGTCGAGGACATGCCGCGCGGTCCCGGCGCCGCCGCACGCGATCACTGGAATCGTCACCGAGCGTGCGATGACCGAGGTCAGCTCCAGGTCGAATCCGAGGCCGGTGCCCTCCCGATCGATCGACGTCACCATCAATTCGCCCGCGCCCAGCTCGGCCGCCTCGGTCGCCCACTCGAAGGCATCGTGTCCGGTGCGCTCCCGCCCGCAGTCGGTGTACGCCTCGTAGCGACCGTCGGCGTGCCGGATGGCCTCAATCGAGACGACAATGGTCGAAGATCCGAATCGCTCGGCGGCTTCCCTGACGAATGCCGGCCGGTTGACCGCCGCGGTGTTGAGCGCCACCTTGTCGGCGCCCGCCCGGAGAACCACGCGGATGTCCTCCACGGTGCGAAGTCCTCCCCCGACCGTCAGCGGAATAAACAGCTCCCGCGCCGTCCGCGAGACGATGTCGGTGAGGCTATTCCGGCCGTAGAGGCTCGCGACTGCATCCATATAGAGCAGCTCGTCGGCGCCGTCCTCATAGTAGAGCCGGGCAAAGTGCTCCGGCTTGCCCATGACCCGGAGCCCTTCCAGGTGAATGCCTTTCACGACGTTCGGACCCTTGATGTCGAGCCTGGCGATGACGCGAACGCTCATCGCGACTGCGCTGCCGAGAGCAGCATCTCCGCCAGCCGCAGATCGTCGGCCGTATCGATATCCACGGATCGATCGCGCGGCATCACGAGCGGCAGTGTCCCCGGCGGACAGAAGGAGCCGTGCTGCCGCAGCGCGGCAGGACGGACGAGGTAGATGGCGCCGTTCGGCACGAAGGCCTGGGGAAAATCCTGGCGGCGGCCTTGACCCGTCAGGCCCGGCAACAGATCTTCGAGCGACCCATCGGCGGCCAGGCGCTTGGCCAGGTACGGGTGCGGGTGCGGCTCGCACACGCTCATGACTGCCGGCGCCCCAGTCGTGATGGCCAGCTCGATCGCGGCGTCGATGTCCGCCGCCGTCCGAAGTGGCGACGTCGGCTGAAGTACCAGCACATAGTCCGGCTCCAGACGCTCGCTATCTCGAAGCCAGTGCAGCATGTGCTCGATGACGGGATGGTGCGGCGTGTCGTCGGCCGCCAGTTCGGTCGGACGCAGGTGCGGCACCTCGGCGCCGCAGGCCGCACCGGCCTCCGCAATACGCGCATCGTCGGTCGAGAGCAGCACGCGGCTGACGCCGCGGCTCAAGCGCGCGGCTTCGATCGTCCAGGCAATCAATGGTCTCCCGCCGAGCGGCGCCAGGTTCTTGCCGGGAAAGCCCTTCGAGCCGCCTCGGGCGGTAACGATGGCTACGACGAACGGCACCGGTGTGTTCGACACTCCCTACGAGTCGCGCGTGATCGTGCAGACCGTCCGAAACGACGGGCCAGCTCTCTTACGAGAACGAGTTGTCATGCCGGTTCGACGTGACCGTTGATCGGATCAGCAACGTGAGGCCACACAACATTACGACGGGCCCTGCACGAACTCCCATTGCATTGGCGTCCCAGCCGCGATGTCCCGCGACGCCGCGCAGCCGATCACCTCGTCGAGGTGACGGGGGTGTAGGCCGTGTCCAGGACGAATGGACCGAACGTTGTTGTGCGTAAAGCGCTCTCCCGCGCGCACGGACTCCACGACAAAGAGCGAGCGCCGGAACATACGGCTCGCGGACTCCTCGGGCGAGGCTCCGTAGTGCACGTCGCCCAAGGCGCGTTCTGCCGTACGCACCGCCTCTATCATCGCTTTGAACTCGGGCGGTTCGAGCGAAAAGCTGCTGTCAGCGCCCCCTGCCGCTCGCGACAGCGTCAGATGCTTTTCGATGATGCTGGCACCCAGCGAGACAGCTACTACGGGCACCGTCGATCCCAACGTGTGATCCGACAAACCCACCGGAACATCGAATGTCGCCGCGAGGTGCGGGATCGTGCGCAGATGCATCTCGCCGGGATCCGCGGGATATCCACTGGTGCACTTCAGAAGCGCCAGATCCTGTCCGCCCGCTTCGCGAATCGTCTTCACCGCTTCGTCGATTTCGTCAAGAGTCGCCATGCCCGTCGAGACAATGACTGGTCTGCCTCGCCGAGCCACCTCGCGCAACAGCGGAATGTCGATCAACTCGAACGAGGCGATCTTGAACGCCGGCACGCCCAGTTGATCTAGGAACTCGACCGCCGACGGGTCGAAGGGCGTGGAGAAGAAATGGAGTCCTAACCGTTCTGCAACATCCTTCAGGCGTCCATGCCACTCCCAAGGGGTGTACGCGTCCTGATAGAGGTCATGAAGCGTGCGGCCGCTCCACTGGGTACCATGGATCTGGAAGTACTCATTCGTGGAGGCGATGGTCAGCGTATCAGCGGTGTACGTCTGCAGCTTGATAGCGTCTGCGCCAGCCGCGGCGGCCGCCTCCAGGATCCGAACCGCATGCTCGAACTCATGGCCATGGTTCGCCGACATCTCAGCGATCACATAGGCCGCATGCCCCGCCCCGATCTTGCGATCTGCGATCGTGATAGTGCTCACAGCAGCCGCCTCTCGAAAACGCGGCACACCCGGCCGGCCCGTAGCTCCGTCCCGGCCTCCATGAAGCCGGCCCGCCAGAAGGTGCCGATGGATGCGACGTTCCCATCGATCACCACTCCGCGGACCGCAGGAACCTGCAACTCGTCGCATGCGATTCGCCAACTGTCCGCGAGGACGCGCGTGCCCAGCCCGAGACGGCGGCACTGTGAAGCGACGGCAAAGCTGAGCTCCGCATGGCTCTTCTCGCCGACACGGTCGTACCGTACAAGCGCCACAAGGTCATGCCCCCAGGCTAGCGCGTACATCCGGCAGAATTGCGACTCGATGCGCTCGTCAAACCAGTCGAAATGCTTGTCCAGAGGGATTGGCGTCGGATCGAAAGACTGCGCGCGCACGGATGGTTCGTTGTTGATGCGCCACACCTGCAACGCATCGCTCCGCGTTACTGACCGGATCAGCGGAGCGCCCTCGCTAATCTCCTCTAACATCCAGCTCGCAATTCGTTCAGCGCCACGTCCATCGATGAGTCGCCGTGCGCGGTCACCCATCACTAGCCGGCGCTCTTGATCACGCCACAACCTCCGCACGCAATCCGTAAGTTCGGTCAAGTCGACAGGCTCACAGGCACGCACTACTTCCGCTGCCTTAGCTTCTTGCATCGCCAAGGCACCGCGCAGCTGGTTGTCCGCTACCATCAGCAGGATCGATGGAACGCCGAGTGCCGCAACTTCCCACGCCGTGCTGCCCGCCGCCGTGATAACTAGGTCGGCCCGCGCAAGCAACGATGGCCAATCGGGCGGATCTTGCACCACGCGAACGTTCGGAGCGCCCGCTACCGCCAGACGCATCTCAGCCACACTTCTGTTCAACGGTCCGACGGCGACAGTGATCCGGCTGTCATGAAGGCCCGCCGCGAGCACGGCGTTGACGACCCTGGCCGTCAGCCGTTTCGGATCGGCACCCCCAAGGGTAATGACGAGTTGCCTGGTTCGACCGGGGACTCGATCCCTGCGTGCACTGGGGAATGCTCGACGGACCAGCGCATACGCTGCACCGGTCAGCACTCGCGTAGACTCGCCGGTCTGATAGGTGCAACGTTCTGCGCCGAGGTTAGGATTTACAACCAAGTCACAGTCATACATTCCGATCGCATTCAGGTCATCGATCCACGCGACGCGCACACAGGCCTTCAGCCGACGGACGTACTCTGCGTCGAAATGGTACCCATCGACAACGACCCAACGCTCGCCGGGGCTTCCGTAGGTGGCGGCGGCCGTCGCCTCCGGGTCGCGTGGGTCGGGCCACGCTGAGGTGCATTCCACTACGCCGGCACCGACGTCGCGAAAGAGACCGAGGACACGAGGCGATAGTCGGCCCGACACGAGCTGCACATTGGCCCCGCGCTCGCGCAACGCCTCGGCGAGTGCAAGACAGCGCATCACGTGCCCCGCACCGATGTGGAGATCCGCGTCGGCTCGCAGGGCCACACGAGTCATGGAACCAGCCTGTTTACCGAGCCGAGTTCGGACGACCGGCTCTTCATCACCCAGCGCGGGGGGCGGTATCCGCGAGTGCATCGGCGCTTGGCTGCGCTTCTGCGCGAACTCCGTTCCGGGCTGATGACGCGATCGCCTCGCGCCTCCTTGGAGTCCGAGGCACTGTCTCGGCATGTATGGCCGGCCGAATAGCGGATACCCATGGACGGTGACTGCCCGTCGAATACCGGGCCATGACGGCCGGGAGAAACCGTCGCCCTGGGCGCCGCGCCGCCAGCCCCTCGCCGTTACCGAAACCGAAGGCCTCCATTCAGTTGAAGAAGCTGAGGTTCGCGGGTCAGCAAGGCGACGACATCCAGCCAGCAGAAGTCCGGAGCCTGAGGCAACAGGCGTTCGAGAACCTCGCGAATGAACGTATAATCGGCGGGTCCATCGAGAGTCCAGCGGAGGTGTGAGAAGTCCGCGGGCCCGCGAAAGTGAAACACGTGTGCCGCGCCGGGATCGATATGAAACCGATGTATGTACGGCATGACGTGCTCGCGATCCCGCGGGTCGGTCGCGTGGCGGTAGGCGTGGTCCAAGGCGGCCGCGGTGCACACCTCTACGTCCAGTCCGTCAGGATAGGTCGGCCGCAGAGCGTTCCCCACGTAGGCGTAGTCGTTCTCGTGCGCCCTGGCAAAGGCGACCACGTCGTCGATAACTTCAGGATCGTGCAGGGGGCAATCACCGGTCAGTCGCACAACGAGCTGCGCGCCCTCCGCCTTGGCAATGCTCCAGAAGCGCGACAGGACGTCCTCCTCACTTCCCCGAAACACCTTGTGACCTTCTGCGGCGACGCAAGCCTCAAGGGGGTCGTTCTCGCGGTTGACCGACGTCGCCAGCCACAGCGCGTCCAAGGTGCGGCAGCGGGACACGCGTCGCAGCATGTGGACGATCAGCGGCGTGCCGACCGCCGGCATCAGCACCTTTCCGGGCAAGCGACTCGACCCCATGCGCGCTTGGACGATGCCTACGGTTCGCATGCGCGGTCCAGTGGGTCGTCCAAGCTCCAAAGTAGACGGATTACTTGGCAGCGAAATACCCGACGACCTTTCGTATCGCTTCGCAGACATCTGCGATGTCGTGATCCGTCATCGCTGGAAACATCGGCAGACTGATGAGGCGCTCGTAGGCATCCTCAGCGACCGGCCAGGCGCCGCGCCGATAGCCGAGGCGCTGGTAATAAGGATGCCAGGGCACCGGGATGTAATGCACGTTCACACCGATGTTCTCGGCACGCAAGGCTTGGAACACATCGGCCCGGCCACCCGAGAGTCGATCGAGATTGAGTCGGATCGGATAGAGGTGCCAGGCCGACTGCCGGTCGGACTGCACACTCGGCAGTTCGACTTCCTGCAGATCCCCCAGCGCGGATCGATAAAACTCCGCGATCCGCCGCCGGGCCGCCAGCCATCCCGCCTGCTTGCGGAGCTGCGACGCGCCGAGCGCACACTGGAAATCCGTAATGCGGTAGTTGAACCCGAGATCGACCATTTCGTAGAACCACGAACCGGCCGACTCCCGCTGCCGATGGTCGCTCGTGATGCCGTGATTCCGGAACCTACGGAGCGCCGAGGCCCACTCGCTTCGCGACGTCGTGATCACTCCACCCTCACCGGTGGTGACGTGTTTGACCGGATGCAGGCTGAACGTCGTGAGATCGGCTAGGGCACCGACCGGGCGACCGCGATACACAGCCCCCAAGGCATGCGCGGCGTCCTCGATTAGCACCAGATCGTGAGCACGCGCCAGAGCAGCCAAGTCGTCCAGATCGGCGGGTTGACCAGCATAATCCACAGCGACGATGGCCCGAGTCCTGGGGCTGATGAGCTGCTGGACCGCCACCGAATCCACGGTAAGCGTGTCGGGCCGGACGTCCGCAAACACCACCGGTCCCCCGAGATAGCGCACGCAGTTCGCGCTGGCGGCGAACGTCAGCGCCGGCACGATGACCTCCGATTCGGGGCCGATGCCGGCGACCGCCGCGGACGCGTGGAGGGCTGCGGTGCCGTTGGCCACCGCCACCCCCTCAGGGGCCCCGACGTAGGCCGCGAACGCTGTTTCGAAATCGCGCACCGCAGGCCCGGTCGTCAGCCAGTCCGACCGCAGTACCTCAACAACGGCATCAATGTCGTCCTGCCCGATCGATTGACGGCCGTACGGCAGCAGACGGTCGCGGACGGGCGTGCCGCCGTGCAGGGCGAGATCAGACATCCTGCTGATCGTCCAGCCCGGCGAAATCGATGAGCTCCCGAAGCTCCTCGACTTTCATCCAGTGCGTATTCGAGTCGCTTGCATAGCGGAATCCCTCCGGGCAAGGCCGGCCGCCGTTCTGGCTGACGTACGACTCGTGATCCCATTCGGCGAACGTCGGCAGGATGGCGAAGTATGTGTCGTGCTCGAGCGTGTGGTGCGCATCGTCCTCCGCCACCATCACTTCGTGGAGCTTCTCGCCCGGGCGGATGCCGATGATGCGCGTGCGACACTCCGGCGCAACGGCGGCAGCCAGCTCCATGATGTTCATACTCGGAATCTTCGGCACGAAAATCTCGCCGCCGCGCATGCGTTCCAGGCTCTCCCAGACGAAGCGCACGCCCTGGTCGAGCGTCAACAGGAACCGCGTCATCCGGCGGTCCGTAATCGTCACCTCGCCGGACCGACGCATCTTCAGAAAGCACGGCACGACGCTGCCGCGACTGCCGATCACGTTTCCGTAGCGCACGAGGGAGAACCGCGTGCGATGCCCTCCCGCATAGTGATTGGCCGCCACGAACAGCTTGTCGGAGCACAGCTTCGTGGCGCCGTACAGATTGATCGGATTGGCCGCCTTGTCGGTGCTGAGCGCAATCACCTTCTCGACGTGGCGATCGATCGCAGCATCGATGACGTTCGCTGCACCCAGCACGTTCGTGCGCACCGCTTCGATCGGGTTGTACTCACAGGCTGGCACCTGTTTCAGCGCGGCCGTGTGGATGACGACGTCGATGCCATCAAAGGCGCGGTAGAGCCGATCCCGATCGCGCACGTCGCCAATGAAGAAGCGAAGCAGCGACCCGGGCCCGTCGGGAAACACCCGCCGCATCTGATCCTGCTTGGCTTCGTCGCGGCTGAACACCACCAACCGGCGCGGCGGATGTTCCTCGAGGAGGAACCTGACGAACCTGTGGCCGAACGACCCAGTCCCCCCCGTCACGAGCACGCTTGCCTGTGACCAGTCCATGCTGTTTGTTCTCGCGCCCCGGGGCGCCACTGTCAGTTATACCGCCGGAAGACCGGACGCGTCGGCGGGCCGACTAGGAAGTGTTCGGCCCCTTTCTCCAACGCCGCCTCGTATACGGGCAGGGCATCGCGGAACGCCTCTACCGTCTGGTCCACGATCGCATCGTCATGCGAGTACGACAAGGCCAGTGTCGGCATCAGTACGCCGCGCGCGATGAGCTCCTGCATCAACAGCGTCCGATAGGCCGCGGACACCCGGCCTTCGCGGTCTCGGCAGTAGTACAACGGCGAACAGGCGGGACCAAAGAACTGCAGGTACTCGCCCAGGCCACGCTCGGCCGCCGCGGCGTTGAGGGAGGCCAGCAACAGCCGCCCGATTCGCCACAGATGCGCCGGGACGTCGAGGTCGGCCACCAGCCGCATCGTCACCTGAGCCGCCACGAGACCGACGGTTTCCGCGCCGTGTGTCGTCGAAATCAGGAAGACGCGCGGACCGCTGTGCTGGATCCCGCCAAGCTCCATCACTTCACGCCGGCCGGTAAGGGCGGCCAGCGAAAAGCCGTTCGCCATGCCCTTACCATAGGTCACGAGATCGGGCCGCACCGATCCGTAGAACGCGAGCGCACCGCGCGGATGCCAGCGGAACCCTGTGATCATTTCGTCGACGATCATCAGCGCCCCGTTCGCTGTGCAGAGGTCCCGCACCGCTTCCAAGTACCCGGGCGCAGGCTCGGCATCACTGGTTGCCGGCTCCATGATGACGCCGGCGATCTTGCCTGGATGCTCCTCGAAGAGCCGGACTAGGCTGGCGACGTCGTTGAAATCGAACTGCAGCGTCAGTTGGGATATGGGTGCCGGCACGCCTGCATCGCACTCGGTCGTGCCGATGAACCAATCGTCGTACGAGAAGAACGCGTGCTGGCGGCAGCGCGCGATGAGGTCGCGCCCCGTGAACGCGCGAGCCAGCTTCACCGCGGCCGTTGTCACGGTCGACCCATTCTTGGCAAATTTAACCATGTCGGCAACCGGTAGCGACTTCCGCAACTGCATCGCGAGGCTGAGTTCCAGAGGCGAGGGCCGCGTGAAGTTCGTGCCGTTCTCGAGCTCCAGCCGAACGGCATCCACAACCGGCGCGTAGGCATGCCCGAGCAGCACGGATCGCAGTCCCATGCCGTAGTCGATGTAGCGGTTCCCGTCGGGATCCCAGATGTAGGCGCCGCGGCCGCGGACGATGAAACTCGGAGCGCGGGCGGGAAACTGATCGTCACCCTTGCTGTAGGTGTGCGCACCGCCGGGAATGTACTCGTGCACGAGGGCGCGGAGGGCGTCCGATTTGGCAAACTGCGTCACCCGCTGAATCGCCGGCGCGCTTGGCTTGCCCGATGTGTTCATCGCTGCACTCCTTGCCCATACTGGCTCGGCACTGGCCCCATCCGCAACGCCTCCCAGCTCACAAATAGAACACCCGGCCGCGCGGGAAACCCGAGGTATCGAGCCGTGCCCGAATCGCTTCCGCTCCGCGCACCGACATCACGACTAAGCAGCCAAACGGCTCTCCGGCCAATCCAGACTCGTCGAGCGCGTCGATTCGGTGAATCTGGAGTCCGAAGAACATGCCGTCGCGCCGATCATCGATCACGCCCACGAGCGTGAGGTCCGTCTGTTGCAAGCTAACATAGCCGATTTCTGCGACTTCGCCAGCCCCGTAGAACGCGATCCTCTTCTCGTCGCTGCCGGCCGCCAGACCATCATGCTCCGTCCAGGCGCTTGACAGACGCTCGAGACTCGCCCGGATACGCTCGCGCGTTTCTGTGTACAGGTGGATGGTGTTTTGCAATGAATCCCGTGACATGCGGGCCTTCTCGGCCAAGCCTGCCGGCGTTAGATAGTAGCGGACGCGGTTCGATTGGATGTTGGAAACGCGGACCCAACCCTTCTTGACCAGCCGCCGGATCAGCAGGTTCGTCAGTCCAAGGGCGACGCCTAGATCTCGGGAGAGGCTGCGCTGAGTTACCCTCCGGCCGGAGTCCAACTCCGTCAAAATACGGTGGACGTGACGAGCGCGCGTTTCCACGGTCCGCGGTCCGACGGCAGCCCACTCGCCGCGCTCCGGAACTCTTCTTGGGGAAGTCGATTTTCTACTGGGTATTGCTGGCATTGGTCAAAGACACTCCGTGCCCGTCAAATACACAAGATTATCTAGATAAAACACTGAATCTTAATGATTTATCTCTTTCTTGTTCAAAAATAGAACGACATTATGCCATGATAGGGCCCGTTCGTCCATCCAGTTATCCAGGGACCATGACAGAGAACGCGGCAGGGCGGAATGGAATGCGAGTGCGCGCCGGGTTGGGCACTGTCCAGCTCGGTCTGCCGTACGGTAACAGGGTCGCTGAAGAGCTCATGCCCCGGGCAGCGGCCTTCGCGATTCTGACGGCGGCGCTGGAACGGGGCGTGCGGTTCTTCGACACCGCTCCGGCTTATGGCGATGCCGAAGCACGGCTGGGTGAGTTCCGCCTGGCCGCCCGGGCTCCAGACGTCGAGGTCGCGACCAAGATCCCACTGGTTCCTGTCAACGTCTGGCGCGACGCCGACGCGTATTGGGCAGCCGTCGCAAACAGCGTGACGGCGAGTCTCCGGCGTCTTGGACTGAACCGCGTTGGCTTGATCCAGTTTCACCAGTCCGATCGCGCATTCCTCCAATCGACGCATTTGCCCGCTGTCATCGAACGCCTCCACGACAGGTTCTGCGACGGCGTCGGCGTGTCGGTTTATGCCCTGGACGAGGCGCGGCTGGCACTTCGGCTTCCCGGCGTCACGACACTCCAAGTGCCCGTGAACCTCGTCGACACGCGGTTCACCGAACCGACCTTCCTGTCCACCTGCCACGCGGCCGGCGTTCACGTCATCGCGCGCTCACTGCTGCTTCAGGGCGTCTTGGTCCAGCACGGGCCGTTGCCTCCAGTGTCGAAGGCGCCGCAATTGGCCGAGCTGCGGCGGCGGCTGGAAGCGGTGAGGGTTCGGGCCGGCGTGCCGCTGGAGACCCTGGCGCTGCAGTGGGCGCACTCCGCCCTTCCGTCGGGCTCGATTGCACTGATTGGCGTGGACTCGGTCGCCGCTCTACACGCCAATCTCGATGCCTTTTTCTCTCCTCTGGCCGTTCCAAGAGCGGACCTCGAAGATTGGCTCGGCCCCGCGCGGTCGTATGCGTCGGCCGAGGGACTCGTGCATCCAGGGCTGTGGTAGACGCGCGATGGGTTTTGTGAAACGCTCGGCCGGCACTCGAGCCGGCGCGAGGACAATTATGAGGCACCCTTCCTGATGTGCGGCATCGCCGGGTCCGTGAACTGGGCCAACGAGGCGGAGCTGCTTCGGATGACCCAGATACAGGCGCACCGCGGACCGGACGATCAAGGCGTTTTCTGGTCGGTGACGCCTGACGGCACGCGCGTCGGACTGGGATCGCGGCGTCTGGCAATTCTCGACCTGTCGGCCGCTGGCCGGATGCCCATGTCCTCTGAAGATGGCCTCGTCACCATCGTTTACAACGGCGAGGTCTACAACTATCCGGACCTCCGGCACGAATTGGAGGAGCGGGGCCGTCGCTTCCGCTCGGGGAGTGACGTCGAGGCGATCCTGTACTTGTACGAAGAGATGGGCGCGGCCTGCCTGAGCAGATTGAACGGAATGTTCGCGATGGCGATTTGGGACGGCCGTCGGAACGAACTGTTCCTGGCCCGCGATCACTTTGGCATCAAACCGCTGTACTACTGTGACCTGCCCGGCCGCTTGGCGTTTGCCTCGGAGGTGAAAGCCTTGCTCACGCTGCCAGAGTGCCCGCGCGCGCTCGACATCAACGCGCTGAGCCAGTTTCTCACCATGCTCTGGGTGCCGGACCCGGCAACGGCGTTTCAGGGGATTCACAAGCTTCCCGCGGGCCACTACGCCACCTATCGGGCCGGTCGGCTGGACGTGCGACAGTACTGGGATCTCTCCTTCCCGCCGGCCGAGGGTCCCTACGTCACCGACGGCCCGCGGCTCGCGGCCGAATTCCGGGAGCGCTTCGACCTGGCAGTGCGCGGGCAGATGTTGAGCGACGTGCCGATCGGCGCGTTCCTGAGCGCAGGTCTGGACTCATCGTCAATCGTGTCCGCGATGGCGAAGGCGACCAGTGCGCCCGTCCGCACCTACACGATCGCGTTTCCGGACACTGCGCGACGCGGCGAGACCCTCGACGATACTGACGTCGCCGCCCGAACCGCTGCGAGGTTCGGTTGCCTGCACGAGCAGATCGTGGTGGAACCGGAGGTGGTGGATCTGCTGCCAAAGCTCATCTATCACATGGACGAGCCGATTGCCGATCCGGCGATCCTGACGGCCTACTTGGTGTGCCGTGAGGCCAAGAAATCCTCCACGGTGCTCCTCTCTGGGGTCGGCGGCGACGAGTTGCTGGCCGGCTACCGAAAGCACGTCGCCCATGGGATCGCCGCTGCCTATCGCCACCTGCCGGCCGCACTGAGGCAACGGGCCATCGAGCCGGCAGTCGCCGCGCTGCCAGCTCTCCGTGGGACCCCGTTCAAGGGCGCCGTCCGCCTGCTGAAGAAGTTCGTACGCTCGGCATCGCTGCCGCCCGAAGATCGGTTTCTCATGGACTCGGTGTACTGCACTGAGGCCCTCAAGCGAGATCTGCTCGTACCGCAGTTGGCAGACGCCGTCCTGCAGCGCGACCCGTTCGAGCGCCATCGAGGCTACTTCGCGAAGGTCCGTCACGCAGACTTCCTGAACCAGATGCTTTACCTTGATACCAAAGTGTTCATGGTGAGCCTCAATCTCTGCTACAACGACAAGATGAGCATGGCATCTTCAGTCGAGGTTCGTGTGCCGTTTCTCGACGTCCCGCTGACCGAATGGGTCGCTCGGAAAGTGCCGCCATCAGCCAAGCTCGCAGGTCGAACGACGAAAGCGCTGCTGCGTCGGGCGATGACCTGCGTGCTGCCCGACGAGGTGCTTCGCCAGCCGAAGGCCGGGTTCGGCGCGCCGATCGACCGGTGGCTGTCACGCGATCTGCGGCCGATGATGGATGATCTACTTTCGGAGAACGCGATCCGACGTCGAGGCGTGTTCCAGCCGGCAGCCGTGCGGTGCCTTATCGATGAGCATATGAGCGGTCGTGCGGATCACGCATTCCAGATTTGGCAATTGCTCACGCTCGAGCTGTGGCACCAGACGTTCATCGACACAATCCCATCATGAAGCAGATCTACCAGAGTATTCGCACCGGCAAGACCGAAGTGGCCAACGTTCCTGCGCCTCGCGCCGGTACCGGACAGGTGCTGATTCGGGTCGCGGCGTCGCTAGTGTCAGCCGGCACGGAACGGATGATCGTGCAGTTCGCGGGCAAGAGCCTCCTGCAGAAGGCGCGAGCGCGCCCCGATCTCGTGCGCCAGGTCCTGGACAAGGCCAGACGCGAAGGCGTCATCACCGCGCTCACCGCCGCGTGGTCCAAGCTCGACCAGCCGATGCCTCTCGGCTACTCGGTCAGCGGTATCGTGCTGGAAGCGGGCGCCGATACGGACTTTCGGCCCGGGGATCGCGTCGCGGCGGCGGGAGCGAACTTCGCAGTGCACGCCGAGTACGTTGCAGTGCCCAAGAATCTAGTGGCCGTTGTTCCCGACGCGGTACCTCTCGACGATGCCGCCTTTGCCACGTTGGCCGCCATCGCGCTGCAGGGCGTCCGACTCGCAGAACCCACACTGGGTGCGACGGCTGGGGTGATTGGCCTTGGTCTCCTGGGCCAGATCACCGGTCAACTCCTTCGGGCGAATGGCTGTCGGGTCGTCGGCGTCGATCCAAACCCCGCCAGAGCCGAGATCGCCCGCCGGGCGGGCGCCGACGATGTCGCCACGTCGCCGGATCGCTTCCACGCGGCCGTGGCTCACGTCTCGGGCGGCCGCGGCGCGGATGCGGTGCTCATCACGGCGGACACAGACAGCAACGAGCCGATCGAAACGGCGGCCGGCGTCTCGCGCGACCGGGGCATCATCGTCGCCGTGGGGGCCGTCGGCGTGACCGTGCCGCGCAAGGTGTTCTTCGAGAAAGAGCTGGTGTTCCGTATATCCCGATCGTACGGCCCGGGCCGGTACGACCCCGAGTATGAGCTCAAGGGTCACGACTATCCCATCGGCTACGTGCGCTGGACCGAACAGCGCAACATGGAGGCCGTACTGCAGCTCATGGCCAAAGGGCAGCTGGACTGCTCCGCGCTGATTTCGCACCGGTTTCCGATCGAACGGGCCAGCGATGCGATGGCCGTGGTGACCGGCCGCACGCAGGAACCCTTCTTGGCGGTCCTGCTCGAGTATCCCGACGCTCCCCCCGGAGGGAGGCGCGTTGAGATGGCGAGTTCAGCGCCGACGGCGTCGCCGGAAGCCCTTACCCTCGGGCTGCTCGGCGCCGGGTTGTTCGCTACGGCGACACTGCTGCCCGCCGCGACCCGGGTGCGGGGCATTTCGTTCCGAGGCGTATGCACGAGCTCTGGCCTGTCGGGCCACGCCGCATCGAAGACATTTGGCTTTCGCTACAGCACGACGACGGAGGCCGAGATCTTCGCTGACCAGGACATCAATACGGTCGCGATCGCCACGCGCCATCGCCAGCACGCACGTCAGGTGCAGGCAGCGTTCGAAGCCGGCAAGCATGTGTTCGTCGAGAAGCCGCTCTGCCTCAACCGAGACGAACTCGACGCCATCCTCGCCGCGCGAGAATCGGCGGCGCGGGACGGCAAAGCGCCGACGTTGATGGTGGGATTCAACCGGAGGTTTGCGCCGTTCGTGCGGGAGATCCAGGACGCGCTCAAGGAGGTCCGAGAGCCATTGATCATGAGCTACCGCGTGAACGCCGGCTACCTGCCCCCGACTCACTGGACGCAGGACCCCGAGGAAGGCGGACGCTTGCTTGGGGAGGGCTGCCACTTCATTGACCTGCTCTATTTCCTCGCAGGCAGCCCGGCTGTAAGCGCCACAACGTTCTGCCAGCCGGATCTCGGACGGTATAGCCGCGACAACTTCGTCACGACCCTTGAGTTCGCCAACGGCACGATCGGCACGGTCACGTACGTGGCCGCAGGGCATCGTGATGCCGGCAAGGAGCGTCTCGAAGTTTTTGGCGGTGGGATGACCGCGGCGCTGGACGACTTCCGTCGCCTTAAGATCCACTCCGCCCGTGGCCCAATTCGTCGCGTCGCCCGTCTCCGGCAGGACAAAGGGCACCGCGGTGAATGGGAGGCACTCGCCAAGTTCCTCCAGGGACACGGCCCAGAACCGATGTCCTTCCAATCGGTCGTGGAGTCAACGACGGCGACGCTTGCGGCGCAGGAGAGTCTCCTCACGGGCCACCCTGTTCCGGTCGGCTAAGAAGTTACAGTAGCGAGGAAGACACCTCCTGCCGATGAGCCTGCTGCGGTGGGCGAGCAAGTCGACGAGGATGATCGCCGAAGAGTTGGCCCGGCGTGGCCACTGGATCCGCACCGGCCTGCACGTGAAGGCGGTGGTCGAGAACTTGTCACAAAGGCATCAAGAGTTGAAGCGGCCCACGACATCATGTTGTCTCGCCTTGCAGGAACGGCGCAAACGTGGGGATCTGGTGCACCAACATGGCTTGGATCTGGAGATAATCGCCCTGCTCCACCGCTGTGGCGAAGGTCTTCAATAACTCGGGGATCTTGCTGCCACTCGTGTTGTCCGCTTCAATCACTCTCAACACTTCAGGATGTGACGTGGTCTCGGTGGCCGCGCCCTTCTCCCACAAGGCCTCCTCGAGCTTCTCTCCCGACCTTATGCCGGTATACACGATGGGAACCTCCTCCAGCGTGAGCCCAGATAGCTTGATCAAATCCTCTGCCAGGTCCACGATGCGAACCGGCTCACCCATCTTGAGCACGAACAGCTCGCCTCCGCGCCCCATTCCCCCCGCTTCCAGCACGAGGTGCACGGCCTCGGGGATGGTCATGAAGAACCGCTTCATCTCGGGATGCGTCAGCGTGACTGGACCGCCGCGCTCGATCTGCCGCTTGAACTGCGGCACCACGCTCCCGCGGCTTCCCAGCACGTTGCCGAAGCGAACCACGACATATCCCCGGGACGTCCGCCGGGCCGCGGCGCGGACGAGCATCTCCGCCATCCGTTTGGACGCGCCCATGACGCTCGACGGTGACACCGCTTTGTCACTCGAGATCAGTACGAAGCGTTCCGTGCCAGATTCTATGGCCGCTTCGAGGACGTTGTGGGTTCCCATGATGTTGTTTGTGATGGCCTCTTCGGGGTTCTCCTCCATCAGCGGCACGTGCTTGTGCGCGGCCGCATGAAAGACGATCGACGGGCGCAGTCGATCGAAGACCTCGCGTATCCGACGCTGGTCACGAATGTCGGCGATGACGGAAATCACCTTGAGGTCTGGATAGAGTTCGCGGAGTTCGACCTGCGCGTCGAAGATGCTGTTCTCGCCGTGGCCGAGCAGGACGAGACACGCGGGACGCGCGCGCGCGACCTGGCGGCACAACTCGAAGCCGATTGAACCACCGGCGCCGGTGACGAGCACCGTGCGACCCGCCACGTAGGTTGACGCGCTCGTCGCGGGCATGACTTGCGCGCGCCTCAGCAAGTCGGAGATCTCGATCTGTCGGAGACGGCTGACGCTGACGTTCCCGTCCAGCAGCTCAAACACCCCCGGCATCGTCCGCGACATCACGCCAAGCTGGCGACATTCTTCCGCGATTGACCGGAGCAGGCTACCCGGCGCGGTGGGCATCGCGATGATCACTTCGTCGATGCGTCGCTCCGGAACGACAGCCGCAAGGCTTGTCGTGGTACCGAGGACGGGAACATCATGAATCTGCTTTCCCAGCTTCGCCCGATCGTCATCCAGAAAGCCAACCGGTGTCATGCCGAGGTGTGGATTGCGATCCATCTCCCGGACGACCATCGCGCCCGCATGGCCCGCACCCACGACGAGTACACGCTTCGCCGCGGCGCCGCGCTGCGACTGTCGAGCCCTCTCGCGGGATTCGCCGACGACGCGCACTGACATGCGCACGCCACCGACCGCCAGGAACGTCAGCAACCCGTCGAGCAACAACACCGCTCGAGAGAACTCGAATAGCGGGTTGTAGGCCAACCTGCAGGCGACGAAGATGCCCATCACGATGAACGACGCGGATGCGGCCAGGAGCACCGCCATCAGATCCTGGACGCTTGCGTACCGCCAGTACCGGCGGTACATGCCGAACAGATGAAACACGACCGGCTTGATCACCACCGCGGCGACAACGTACGACAGGAACTCGTGCCGGACCGTGTAAAAGCGCCATTCGAAACGGAGCGCAAATGCCGCGTACGCCACGAACGGAATCAGGCAGGCGTCGGCCAGCAGGATGTAGCGGTTACGCATAAGGGGCTGCTCCGCGAGGTCCCGCGAAGCCCGTCGGATGTCCCAGAAGGGCCCGCGGACCGAGGGCCGGTACGAACGAGCTGGACGCGCGGTTGTATCTCACAGCCAGAACATGCGATCGAGAGGAACGCGCAGAGCCAGAACTTCCGCCCGCAGCGCGTCAGTGTTGCCGAATGACGCAGACATAACAATCTCCGCAACCTCGCCCGCGCCGTAGAAGCACGATGCGCTTGGGAAGCCCGACGCCAGTCGGTCGAGAGGATGGAGAACTGCTGGCAGAATACGGTCTTCGTCTGCCTGTGAAACTGGACACTGCTCTCGAAATAAGCGCCAGACATCCTTGCGGTGCAGTCCGTCGGGTCGATGGCTGTCGTGATATGGGTCAGGATGCGCGTGGAGGTCCGTCGTGATCAGGCTACACACTTCGTGCCCCTCACCTACACCGCAAGTGTTGAAACCAAACAACTTACGCGCTCGGCCGCGTGCCGGACGAGTGGTCCTGAGCGCTGCCGTTGGGGGTTGTCAAGGGACGAATCGCTCGCAAACAGCCCCACGGTGGCCACTGTCCTCGATGGAGGCCAGCTCCGGTTACCTGAACCTGACCCCAATATCGTCCCCGGGCAAGGTCGCCACGCCCCCCGTCTGGTACGGGGTCTCGAGCACCCCGTTCGGACCCGCCGAGATCACCGACGCGGCACCGGGCACGCCCGGCGACTCGACTTGGCCGCCCGCGGCGCCGATGATGACCAGATACCGGTTCCCCCACGGGTCCGCAGTTGGCGGCGCCGGCAGGTACGGTCCCTGCCAGCCTTGTCTTTCCGCCGAGCTGGGCCTTGTATATCCCGGCGCGTTGTCGATGAGCTGGCGTTCCAGCGCGTCGGTCCGACCGCTCCGCCACCCCACGCCTGCTCCGTCGGCCACCCGGGGCATCGCGCCTGGCCCCACCAGCAGGTCGACGCGTTCCGCCGCTGGCCCGGGCCCTCCACTACTGGCGCGCGTCCAGGCCGGCAGGAACCCGTTGTCCCGCTCGAAGCGCTGGATCGCCTCCGCGATAACTGTGACGTCGCGCTCGGCCCTCCCAATCCGTGCCTGGTTCACCCGCACGGCAACCCAGGCGGGTACGGCGAGAGACATGAAAAGCAAGCCGGCCAGCGCCAACAGCAGCTGCGAGAGGCTGAAGCCGTTGACGGGCCGGAGTCGGCTCGCAGGCAGGGCCACAACTTCTTGGCGCACCACGGCTACCTTCCCCCGAACCGGAGCACGGTGCCCACAGTCCGCCCGACGATCCGCGCATCGAACATCATCGACCGGTGCTTGATGTAGTAGAGGTCGTACTCCAGCTTGACGAGTGCCTCCTCCACGGAGTCCGCGTAGGCCACGTTGACCTGCGCCCACCCGGTCAAACCCGGTCGCACCAGCAGCCGGGTCCGGTAGAAGGGAATCCGATGCTCCAACTCGGCAACGAACTCGGGTCGCTCGGGACGCGGACCGACGAGGCTCATCTCGCCACGCAAGACGTTGACGACCTGGGGCAGTTCATCGAGGCGCGTCCGCCGCAGCCATCGTCCGGCACGCGTCACGCGGGGATCGTCAGGTGCCGCCCACCGCGCTTGTCCCTGAGCCTCCGCACCACTCACCATGGTCCGGAACTTCAGCAGGTGAAGAACGCGATTTCGCCGGCCTACGCGCGCCTGCCGGAAGAAGAGCGGCCGCCCGGCATCCAGCCAAAGCACCAGGCTCACGACCGGCAGGACCAGGGCAAGAAGCACGAGCCCGACGAGGGCCCCGACGAGGTCCACCAGACGCTTGGCCAGACGCGAGGCGTCGCGCGCGCCCATCGCGTCGGCAAACGACGTCACGAGCCAGTCGGGCTCGAGGTACTCGACGGGCACGCGTTCCAGCAGTCGCTCGTACACGGTCGCCATCTGCAGGATGTCGGCGCCGTCTTCCTGACACCCCACGAGCGACTCGACGAGCGTCCCCCCGGCTGGCTGGTCGAGCGCGACGACGATCTCGGACACCCCGACTTGGTGCGCCAGCGTGCGCAGGTCCGCCGCGCGTCCGAGGAGGGGCAGGCCCTCCACGGCCGGCGAGTCCAGCGCGTCGTCGACGAACCCCACCACGTCCACGTGCTCGAGCCCAGCCTGCCGAAACGCGCGGAGCAGCGCCCGCCCGGCAGGGCCGGTGCCGACGATCACGATACGCCGGCGAAACGACGTTTGCGTGAAGACCCAGACGTAGACGAGCCGCCACGCGAAGGTGAGCAGCGAGGCCTGCCACAGGAAATGGAGCACCATGAGCCGTGGCAACGCTTGGCGGGGCGCGTAGAAGTAGACGGCCAGGTAGATGACCAGCAAGCCGAGCGTCGCCCTGGCGATGCCCCGGACGGTCGCCTGCACCGAAAAGGCCAGCCGCGCCTGCCGCGTCGGGATAAGCGCGACCACCCAGACGGGCGCAGCAACGAGCCAGGCCGCGTGCGACCACAGGAAAGACGCCTGCAACGGGAAACCGGCCGTGAGGCTCCACATGGCCAGCGCCACGACGACGGCGATGCAGGCGACAAGCGCGTCGCCCGCGCCCAACAGGAGCCGGTGCTCCGAGGCCGGCAGGCCCTTCCGGGACGGTGCCGGGAGCTGACGATCGGTCATCTCAGAAACCCCGGCTGCCGTTGCACCGCCAGCCGGGGCGATCGTCGCGTGGCACGTGCGACGATTAGCCCACCAAACGGAAACCGGCGGCGGCGAAATGGTGGTCGAAGGCGAACGCGACACGTATCCGCTGCTGACCCATCAGCACGAAACTGACCGCGTCGACCGCCGAGAGCTTGTGAAGGTCGGTACGCTCAAAGTACTTCCATGCCCTCTCCAGATCGCGCCCGGCGCAGGGCAGGACCCGCAGTCTGCGAACCGCCTTGAGGGAGTCTTTCCAGGCGAGCGCGACGTCTCGCGCCGCGTGGCGATCGAGAAACGTGAAGGTCTCGAGCACGACCGGCACGGAGGTGTGGAGCCGGGCACCGGCGCCCGCGAGCGCCTCCCACGCCTCGCGCGCTCGGGCGTGCAGCGGATCGCGGGTGAGCGCCAGCGCGATCCAGGCTCCGGTATCGACGAACACCGCCTGGCCGGTGCGCATCAGGGTTCGTCGTAGATGGCGTCGTGATCGACCGACACACGCCCCGGCGTCCCGTCCCACAGCGCGACCGGACCCTGCGGCACCGGGCGCAGCCAGACCCGGCGGACGGCCTCTCGCACGAGGGCCGCCACGCTCCGATGCGATCGCGCTGCCACGCGATGCAGTGCCTCCAGTTCGTCGCGGCGGAGGTAGACCTGGGTCTTCGTCATGGGTGTCATGTTACAAGTCCGGGTGACACCCGTCAACTGGCTCGGCAGCGGTGGGCGACGGCCCGCACGAGAGGCGGACGGGCGCGGTCACCGCCAGCGCGGCCAGCAACCGAAGGTCAAACCGTTGACCCACGCGCCGCATCCCCAGGCGAAATGAACGGTGATGAAGGCGAGGGGCAGCACCGGCAGCGTCCGCCACGCGCGCCTCCGGCGTGCGATGTCCGGCGAGACGAGGCCCAGCACGAGGAGATACCCGCCGGCCGTGACGCCCAGCCACGGCAGGCCCGACGGGCTGATGAGCGATGCCGCGCCGAGGACGCCGAGGACGCCGACGAAGAGCATCGGCACGGCCTGGCGCCAGCGCAGCGCCCGGGGATATCGCTTGAGCATCGCCAGCTTCCACCACCCGTACCGGAAGTACTGCCGTGCGAGCTGGCCGAGCGTCCCCCGCGCCGCGTAGATGGACACGGCCCCCGGATCCAGCAGCACCCGGCGGCCCGACCGGCGAACGCGATAGTTGAACTCGTAGTCCTCGTTGGCCTGGAGGGTCTCGTTGAAGCCGCCCAGCTCGGCCCAAACGGCCTTGCGGAAGCACCCGAACGGCACCGTGTCCACCGGGCGAATCCTCCCGTCGCCGGCCACGAGGCGATAGGCCGCATCGCCGGCGCCAAGGGGGTGCTGAACCGCCCAGGCAATCGCGTGACCCATCCGGCTCGGACGGCCGGGCTCGATCTCCCACCGGCCGCCGGTCACCCCTGGGTCGGACTCGAGCAGGAGGCCGACCAGACGGCCGAGATAGTCGGGCCGCGGCCGCGAGTGCGCGTCGAGCCGGGCGATCACGTCCCCCGACGCCGCCCGAATGCCGGCGTTCAACGACACGGGGATCCGTCCATTGGGCTGGACGACGATGGTCACTGGCGGGTTCGGATGCTCGAGGCAATACCGCGCCACGACCCCCTGGGTGCCGTCGGTCGATCCGCCGTCCACGACGATCACCTCGAAGGGCGGCCGGTCCTGCAGGCGAATCGCCTCGAGCAGCGACTCGATATAGGGCGCCTCGTCGAGGCAGGGAACGACCACCGACAGGCGCGGCTCGCCGCTCGCCTGGCTGCCTCCAGGCATGGGGCTCTGGGCTTTGGGCCTCAGGGTCTGGCCGACTTCCAAGGGGATACCCCAAACTTCGTCGACGCTCAGGGCTCACGGCTCGGAACGGCCGTCCGCAGAAACGCGACGAGGCGGTCTGCGCCCTGAACGGCTGCGGACGCTTCGTCCGGCGCCGGGTCTCCGTGTGGGAGCAGGCCTTCATCGGTCGGGTAGCGGCCTCGGTAGATGCTGTTCAGAAACACGACGGCGTCGGTGTCGAGGGGAAGCGACCAGCCAAGCGCCGCCACGCGGCGGGTGAGGTCGACCAAGTCGTGGGTCCGCGGAACCGCCTCGGCACGTTCGATGAGCAACGCTTTCAAGCCTTTCTCGACCGCCTGCTGCGCGTGCAGGCACGCGCCACGAAGCATCTGGTGCTCGAGGAGGAGCCTCGCCATGGCCACCTCGTCCTCCGCCTCGTGAATCCACGCGCTCGTGGCCTTTCGCATGTAGAGCACCTTTCCGGTTGCCAGCACGTCTTGGATGAAGGGGCTGCCCTGGGCAAAGAGCCCGCGCAGTTCGCTGGGCGTGTAGACGGTCAGATCCAGCGCGATCGCCCGGTCGGCCAGCAGCCGTTCGACCTCGACGCGGCGCTCCAACGGCCGCCGATTGGACTGCTTCACCACAAGGAGGTCGAAGTCCGCGTCAGGCGAGGCCACGCCGACAGCGCGCGATCCGAACAGGATGATACGGTCCGGAGCGTACGCGTCGACCAGGCGACGAACCACCGCGTCGAGCGTGGTGAGCATCGGACAAGTCAGGCGCTGGGCGCTGGGCGCTGGGGACGCGCGGTGGCGCGGAGGCTTCGCTGGCGCGCGGTTTCAGTTACATCCGATAGACTTCCCGCCGGTGCCCGACCGCCACAACGAACACGAGGACTTGATCGTCCAGAACCTCATAGAGAACGCGGTAGTCCCCCACGCGGAGGCGATAGACGCCAGATTCTCTCGCGAGCGCCTTGACTCCCGGCGGGCGCGGGTTGTCCTGAAGGGCAAGGATCCGCTTGTCGAGTCGCTTCTGTGCGTCCCTGGGGAGGGCCAAGAACGCGCGTTCGGCTGACGGCTTGAAGACGATCCGATAGCGGGCCACCTACCCGAGCCCCGCCTTCCGGCGAATCGCTTCATAGGGGACGGAGCCGGCTTCCTGCCGTGCCTTGCGGACCAGCTTCGCGTCGCGGCGATCCTCGAGGGCCTCGAGGAGCAAGAGGTCCTCAACGGACACGAGGGCGGCAACGGCCTTTCCGTGTCGTTCCAACACGATCCGTTCCCCTTGGTAGGCCACACGGTTGAGCGTGTCCCCGAACGCGTCCCGGACGGCGGTTGCGGCAAGTCGAGTCATGGCCAAGTACCCATTTTGTACGTTTCGTGTATTCAGTATGGGCGAAACCGGGTCAGGCGTCAAGGCTCACGAAGTGCACGAGGTGCACCTGGTGCACGGGGTGCACCGAGGTGCGTGGTAGCGCGGGGGCTTCAATGGCGCGCGGCTTCGCACGAAGCGGCTGCGGCCCGCGTGCGTCAACGCGCGACACCGGGGGCACACCATGGTCCGGCGTGCGGTCGCGGGTGCCAAGATCGCCCGCGCCCAGACGTGGCTGGCCGACGCGGAGACGCAGCGGGAATCTGATTTCACGGCTCGAATCTGACGACGACGTAGCACGTCGCCCCGAGTAGACTCACCTCGTTTGGCCATCCGGAGGCACCTGGCGGGTCCTGTCGCCGGGCAGCCCCGCCCGTCCTCGGCGCCAAGAGCACCCCGACGGGGGAGGCGCCTGCGCGGCGGGTGGGGCGCCCCGCCCGGCGCCACCCGCGTGCGCGCCGCGAACCCATGACCAACTGAACCGATCTCCATGGTTAAACGGGCTCGGAACAGCGTGGAAGACCACGAAGGCGGCACCGAGCACGACCGGCGTCAGATACGCCACGGCGTGCAGCAGCACGCCGAAGCCGACCGCGGCCGGACGAGACACCGCGAACAACGAGAGCGCCAGCACGCACAAGTACTCGAACACGCCGAGCCCACCCGGGCTGACCGGCACGGCGGTGCCGACCTGCACCACGACCAGAACGACGAGGGCCACCACCGCGGACTGGTTCAGGCCCACGGCCGCCAGACAGAAATAGTTGGCCAGCGCGGCCGTCCCCCACACGAGGAACGAGAGCGCCAGCGCGAACAGGATCCCGGCGACGCGGCGCCGGCCCGCGAACCCGTCGACGAGCGGGCGCAACCACGAGTCCAGGAGATGCCGGCGCAGCCGAGCCGGCACGACCGGCGTGCGCCCCATCAACGCCAGCGCGGGCTCGCCGGCGAACACCGCCAGGGCCATCGCGGTCACCGCCACGCCCAGCACCACGCCAAGCACGAGCGCGGCTTCGTCCACGGCGCCCGGCAAATCCACCCACAACGACGCCGCAGCGAGCAGCACGACGAAGACGACCCCGTCGAGCGCCTTCTCGACGGCAATGGTGCCGAGCGTCTGCGCGGGCGCCCGCCGCGACGCGCGCTGCACCATATACAACCGGGCCAGATCGCCCGCTCGCGCCGGCACGAAGATGTTCACCATCTGGCCGACCACGAGAATGGGCCAGAGACGCGCGAACGACAGCGCCCCGCCACCCTCCAGCGGGAACAAGAACTGCCAGCGCCAGGCCCGGAACACGGAGGCAAAGACGATGGCCGCAACGGCCAGCGCGAGGGGCGCCAGCCGCGCGGACGTCAGAATCTGCCCGACCTCGCGGAGCGGTACCTGGCGGAACGCGAGCCAGAGACAGACCGCGCCAACGCCCAAACCAAGCGTCGTCTTCGCGAGGGAGATGGCGGGCCGACCGTTCACAGCCAGAACACCTGCTCTCTGTCGAAACCCAGCTCCGCCAGGTCCGCGCGCGTGTCGTCGGTCTCGGCGAACGACATGACGATCAGCCGGCCGTAAGGCTGGTCATCGACCGTGCCTGGACGAAGCGCCTGGCGTGAGTAGACGGGCACGTCGAAGAAGTGAGAGGCGTGGTCGTCGATGACGCCGACGAGCTGCAGGTCGGTGCCTTGCAGGCAGACGTAGCCAATCTCCGCCACCTCGCCGGCGCCGTAGAAGACGATCGGCTTCGGGGCCTGATCGTGTTCTCCGGGCGTTTCGGGCCACTCCGCCGAGAGCCGCGCGAAACGCTGCCGAATGCGGTCTCGCGCCTGCACGTAGAACTGCACGTTTCTCTGCAGGACCTCACGGGACATCCGGGCTTTCTCCGCGATGCCCGCCGGCGTCAGCAGGTAGCGGACGCGGTTCGGCTTGATGTGGATGACGCGGATGAAGCCCTTGCGCACGAGCTTGTGGATCAGCAGGTTGGTGAGCCCGAGGGCGATGCCGAGGTTGCGGGACAGCGATCGCTGGGACACACCCTCCCCGGTCTCCAGCTCGGAGAGGATCCTGTGCGTGTGCTGTTCGTGGGATGTCACGCCCGGGTCCGAGGCACTTCGTGCCTCTCAGTCACACGTGGGCGACTGGTGGCGCCGGCAGAACAATGCGGGTGGAACTGTGTTCACATCGCGAACGCACGAGAACGTTCGGGCTCGGCAGTGCGTTCACGGAATGAACGTTCGCATTCTGGGCTCGGAGACCGCCCCTGTCAAGCGAGAAACCGAGGTCGGGACGGCGTGACAGGCCCGCAGCCCGTAGCCTGTAGCCCGAAGCCGACTGTCACGTCAGGGCTAGGTCATACGACAGAATGGCGGGTGGAGGCCTCACCCGCTCAATCGGTGGCCGAGCGGCACCATGCTGACCGACACGCGGAACGACGCAATGCGCAAGTCTTCACACATCTTCGCGAGGCGTCGCTCGCGCTCCGGCGGGATCTTGTCGGTGGACACGACCACGGCGTCCACGGCGAGCTTCCGCACGACGAACGGGAGCGCCTCGAGCCCGCCCACGACCGGGATCCCCCGGATCGAGCTCCGGTGCTTGAACACGTCGTCGTCCAGGAACCCGACGGGCACCTGATCGAGGCCGGGGTTCATGCCCATCTCGGCCACGGCGAGCTCGCCGGCCGCGCCCGCTCCGTAGATGAGCACGCGCTGGCTGGGGCGCGGCCCCTGGCGGAGCGCTTCGGCGAGCGACCGGACGAAGAGCCGGGCGCCCCCCAGTCCCAGAATGGCGGCGCCCCACGCCAGCACGAACACCGATCGCGAATAACCCTCGAACCGGAAGGCGTAGGTCACGAGCAGGACGGCGGCGACGAAGCCAATCGTGAGGCCGGTCACGATCGTCCGCACCTCGTGCAGGCTGAAGTGCCGCCACTCGCTGCGGTAGAGCCCCCGCGCCGACAAGGCCATCAGGGCGGCCGCGAGCACCACGGGCGCCGACCGCACGAACAACGCGAACTGGCGCGCCCACTCGAACGTGCCGCCGAACCTGAGGACGTAGGCCGCGTAGTAGGCGCAAAGCAGGACCAGCAGGTCCACCCCGATCCAGAGCATCGCGCGCTTGTAGCGGAATTCGGCGAGGAGCGCGAACGCGGGACGCCCGCCGATGTCCGGCCGGCGATGAACATCCGCCTCCGGGTACACGGACACGCTGCTCAGGAAGATCCCGAACAGCAGGAGCCCGAGGACGCCGACGGCCGCGATCAGGATCGCGAAGGAGAAGCCGACGCGGCTGAAAAGATACGCCGCCAGGCCGCCCGCGAACGCCATGGCCCAAAGGATGAGCACCGCCGCGCGCTGGCTCAGGCCCACGGCCACGAGCCGGTGCGACGAATGGTCGGCGCCGCCCTGGCTGATCCGCCTTCCGTTGAACCACCGGACCGTCGAGACGAGCGCGGTGTCGAAGATCGGCAGGGCCAGGACCAGCGCGGGATAGAGCAGAATCGACACGAGATTGGCCGCGTGGACGCGATCGGTCTGCAGGTTGAGCGCGGCCAGGAAGAAGCCGAGAAGAAAGCTGCCGCAGTCGCCCATGAAGATGGACGCCGGGCTGAAGTTGAAGAACAGAAACCCGGCCGCGGCGGCCACGAACAGCAGGCTCAACAGCGCGCCGTCCGGGTTCCCCTCCGCGAGGAACAGCGCGAAGCGAAACCCCCCGGCGATCACCGCGACGCCGGCGGCGAGGCCGTCCATGTTGTCGAGCAGGTTCACCGCGTTGGTGATCCCCACGACCCACACGACCACCAGCAGCAGATCGAGCGCGAACGGCAGGGACGACCCGAAATGGAAGCCGAGCAGGTAGAGGACCAGGGCCGCCGCGATCTGCGCGACGAGCTTGCCCTGGGGGTTCAGGCGGATGAAGTCGTCGAGCAGGCCGACGCCGAAGATGAACGCCGACACGAGCGCGAGCCCGACGATGGCCGGCTCCTTGGGCGCGAAGAGCGCCAGGCCGGTCATGAGGGCGATGAAGATCGCGACGCCACCGAGCTTCGCGCGGGGAGTCCGGGACCACCGATCGGCCCGCGGCTCCTCGATCCAGCCGCGGCGCGTCGCGGCGGATCGGACCACACGGGTGGCGATCAACGAGACGAGGAAGACAACCGTGCCCGGAACGATGTATGTGGTCACCCTGTCGTGCTCCGTCGCAAACGCGCTAACCCGGTCAGCGCGCCCTCCGGTGCGCATCCAGGTGCGGAAATCGGGGCAACCCCTGAAGGCGAAGCGGTTTCAGGGCTGCTATCATAACGCTCCGCGGTGCCCACGTGAAGGTTTCCGTCATCATCGTCTGTTTTCGTGCGTACCAGGAGCTCGCCGACTGCCTGGTGTCCGTGGACGGACAGAGCCGGCCGCCGGCCGAGGTCATCGTAGTGGACCAGGCCGGCGCCCCCGGTGAGCTTGGGGTCATCGCCGGGCGCTTTCCTCGTGTCACGTTCATTGAAGTCGTTGAGAACAAGGGTTTTGCTGGCGGGGTCAACCTCGGCGCCCAACGGGCGACCGGCGACGGGCTCCTGGTGCTGAACCCCGACTGCGTTCTGGAGCCCACCGCCCTCGGCGAGCTGGCCGGCTGGCTCCAGCACCACCCCGGGGTCGGGATCGTCGGCCCCCGCATTCGAAATTCCGACGGTTCCCGACAGGCATCCGCCCGCCGGTTTCCGGACTGGACGACGGGCATCGCCGGACGCCGGTCCTGGCTGTCGCGCGTGTTGCCAGCCAACCGATTGTCGCGCGGCAACCTGTTGTCCCAGGAAATCGGAGACGATCCCGTGCGCGTGGATTGGGTGTCGGGCGCGTGCTTCCTGGTCAGGCGCGAGGCCTTCGACGCGGTTGGGGGATTCGACCCGGGCTTCTTCCTGTACTGGGAGGACGCGGATTTCTGCCGTCGGCTGGTGAACGCGGGCTGGCAGACGTGGCATCATCCCGGACCCGAAGTGACCCATGCCGTCGGCCGAAGCAGCCGGAGGATGCCGGTGCGCGCGCTCGTGGCCTTCCACCGGAGCGCCTTCCGTTACTACTGGAAGCACGGCTCCGTCCTGGCGAGGGCACTTGCTCCAATTGCTGCCGGCCTTCTCGTGGCCCGGCTTGGGGCCTTGCTGGCTGCCGCCCGGCTGGTGCACCTGCGTCCCGGCCGGGGCTCGCCGGGCAAGTAGTCAAGCGCCCGACGCGGGAATTATCGGCGCGAAGCTCCGTGGGGGCATACGCCAAGTTACGCAACCCCGGCGTGTGGCGCTATTTGACGCCCCCCTGGCCACGCGTGGATACCACTCGGAAACCGCGCCAGCCGTGGCACCGTGAGCCGAGGTCGTGGTCGCGTGGCACGCGGCGACGCTTAGGACCCTGCCGGTATTACCCGGTCTTCCGCGGCCGGCCTCCCAGCCGACCATTCATTTGAGACGCGCGCGCCTTGCGCCGGCTCCGACCGGTGCCCAGAAGGGCCCCCACACCAACGATATGAACTTTCGACCGCTGACCGTCGCAGACGCGGGCGACCCGCACGTCGCTCGTTGGCACGCTTTCCGGATGCGCCTCGAGATACGCTGCCAAGGTCTCACGGATCGCCTGCTCAGCCTTCGGGCGCGTGTTTGCCGCCGCGAACACCGGCAACCCGGGAACGTAGGCGCTCACCGCGCCGCTCGTTTCGGTTTCAATCACAATCGGGTAGTAGGTCGTCATTGAATCCCTGCCTCTCGGATAATAACCTACCGGTAGGTTTATGGCAACGCGGGTCGGTTCGCGGGCTTACAACTGAGCCAACAACCGATCACTTCCACCACGGGCTAGCCCACCAGACGGAAACCGGCGGTGGCGAAATGGTGGTCGAAGGCGAACGCGACACGGATCCGCTGCTGACCCATCAGCACGAAACTGACCGCGTCGACCGCCGAGAGCTTGTGAAGGTCGGTAGGGACTCGGGACTCACGGCGCAGAGGCCATCACGCTGTCACGCGCGACGGACCCGGGGGGTGTCGGGGCGGCGCCCAGTTGCGACCTCGCGTGCGCACGCGTCAGCCGGCAAACGTGCCCGCAGGCGGTCCGGGCGCGGCGGCGCCGCTTTCGACAAGGAATGGGGCGTTGCCCGCCAGGGCAGGAGAAGCCCGAAGAAGATCGCGATCAGCGCGCTGAGCACCAGGCCGAACCGCCGAAGGGTTTGAGCAGGGCAAAAGCCCTGCTCCACCAGATTCTTAGCAGGGCTGAAGCCCTGCTCTACCAGTTCCTGAGCAGGGCGGAAGCCCTGCTCCACCTGGTCGGCCTTGGCAAGCCAGTAGTTGCCGAGTACGAGGTGGTCCATGCCCGTCTCGAGAAAGCACCGGTAGGCGTCGCGCGGCGCGCAGACGATGGGCTCGTCGCGGACGTTGAACGAGGTGTTGACGAGCACGCCGCAGCCGGTCCGCGCGCGAAACGCGCTCAGGAGGGCGTGGAAGCGCGGATTGGGTCTCCGGGTCCACGGTCTGGACCCGCGCGGAACCATCGACGTGGGTGACCGCCGGGATGGCGGAGCGACGCTGCTGGACTGGCCCCGGAGTACCAAGCAGGGCTGAAGCCCTGCTCCACCGGGAGTCTGTGTGGAGGGCTGAAGCCCGGCTCTCCTGAGCAGGGCTAAAGCCCTGCTCCACCGAGGTCCTGAAAGCAGGGCTAAAGCCCTGCTCCACCGAGGCCCTGGCAGGGCCCTGCTCCACCGCGGCCACGAGGAGCATGTAGGGACTGGGGCGGTCGAGATCGAAGTACTCGCGCGCGTCCTCGGCCCGGACGGCGGGCGCGAAGGGGCGGAACGACTCGCGGAACTTGATCTTGAGGTTCAACACCGACTGCATGTCGGGATCGCGCGCGTCGGCGAGGATGGACCGGTTGCCAAGCGCGCGCGGGCCGAACTCCATCCGCCCCTGGAACCAGCCGACGACGCGCCCCTCGTCCACGAGCTCCGCCACCCGCGCCATGAGCTGGTCGTCTTCGAGCCGCGTGTAGACGGCGCCGGCCGAGTCGAGAAACGCGTGGATGTCCGCGTCGGACCAGGCCGGGCCGAGGAGCGCGCCGGCCATGCTGTCGCCCGCCGCTGGTTCGCGCGGGTAGCCCAGGAACTCGTGCCACACCGACAGGGCGGCGCCGAGCGCGCCGCCGGCATCGCCCGCCGCTGGCTGGATCCAGATGTCCTCGTACGGCCCCTCGCGCAGGATGCGGCCGTTGGCCACGCAGTTCAGAGCCACGCCGCCGGCGAGACACAGGTGCTCGCCACCCTGCTCCCGGTGCACGGTTCTGGCGAGACGAAGCATGATCTCTTCGGTGACGGCCTGGATCGATCGGGCGAGGTTCATCTCGCGCCCGGTGATGGGCTGGTCAGGCCGGCGCGGCGGCCCGCCGAAGCGCCGCTCGAACTCGCGCCCCACCATCGTCAGGCCGGTCAGGTACGAGAAGTACCGCATGTTCAGCCGAAAGGTGCCGTCCTCCTTGAGATCGACGAGGTGCTCGAGGATGGCGTCCACGTACGTCGGCTCGCCGTAGGGCGCGAGCCCCATGAGCTTGTACTCGTCCGAGTTGACCTTGAAGCCGGTGAAGTAGGCGAAGGCCGAGTGCGGTACGCCTTCCGGGGTTGACGGCCGTAGCGTGTAGCGTTACAGTTATCGCATGACGATTCGGGGCATTGCCCACAAAGGTCTGCGCCACCTGTACGAGGAGAACTCCTCGAAGGGCTTGAACGCGGACACCGTGGACAAGCTCCGCAAGATGCTGGCGTTCCTCGACGCGATGCAGGACCCGGAAGAGCTGCGCGCCCTTCCCACATGGAAGGCGCACGTTCTGACCGGCGATCGCAAGGGCACATGGAGCCTGCATGTGACCCGCAACTGGCGGCTCACGTTTCGGATCGAGGACGACGAGGTCATCGACCTGAATCTCGAGGACTACCACTGAAAGGGAGCATGACCGTGGCGATCAGTAATCCGGTTCACCCCGGGGACTTCATCAGGACGGAGATCATCGAGGCGTACGGCCTCTCGGTCACGGCGGCGGCGAAGGTGCTTGGCGTGTCGCGTCCCGCGCTGTCGAACCTGTTGAATCAGAACGCCGACCTGTCCGGCGAGATGGCGCTGCGCATCGAAAAGGCGTTCGGCGTGAACATGGACACCCTGATGCGCATGCAGGCGGCCTACGACATCGCTCGGGCGCGCAAGGACGCGGGCAAGATCCGCGTCCGGCGCTACCAGCCTGATGCCGCGCACACGTGAACCCTCGGTTCCTTCAAAACAACGTGTACACGAAAGGCGCGACAGCGGATCCGTGCGGAACGAGGACGAGGAGCGCGCCGAGCAGCAGCAAGACGATGATGATGGGCGCCAGCCAGTACTTCTTGCGCACGCGCATGAAGGCCCAGAGGTCGCCGAGGAGCTCCAGCATGAGAGCCGCGCGACGGCCTGGGTGCCTTCGCCAAGGCTCCGGCGGCCCCGCCGTAGCTCTCGCGGAGGCGGGCGGCCTTGCCGCCCTTCGCCGCGTTTCCTGGCTCAGGGCGGACTGGATGTCGGACGCATCGTGCGGGGCGCTGATCTCACGGTAGGTCGTTGCCTCGGGGCGCCGGCGCAAACGCAGGGGATCGCGCCCGAGGAGCCGGAGCGCGACGCCGGCGGGCGCGAAGACCAGGAAGAAGGCCGCGCCGAGGACGAGCCGGACGTTGAGCCAGGCCAGCGCGCGGCCGAACCACGACCAGCCGCTGAAGAGCGGGCCCAGCAGCGCCGGCGCCGCAAGCGACGCCAGCGCGAGCGCCGCCGAGACGCCCCACGGCCACCAGCCGGGATCCCAGTCGAACCGCCAGGGCAGGAGAAGCCCGAAGAAGATGGCGATGAGGCCGGCCAGGGTCAGGCCGAACCGCCGAAGGGTTTGAGCAGGGCTAAAGCCCTGCTCCGCCAAATTCTTAGCAGGGCTAAAGCCCTGCTCCACCAGATTCTTAGCAGGGCTGAAGCCCTGCTCTACCAGTTCCTGAGCAGGGCGGAAGCCCTGCTATCGCGCCAACGACCTCGCGCTGCTGCGCCTCGGTCAGCTCCGGGTAGATGGGCAGCGCCAGGACGTGCTTCGACGAAGCTTCGGCGACGGGGAACTCCCCGGTCCGGTACCGGAGGTCCGCGAAACAGACCTGCTGGTGGAGCGGGACGGGATAGTAGATCTCGCAGCCAATACCCGCGGCGGCGAGATGCTCGCGCAGCGCGTCGCGGCGAGGAACGCGGACGACGTACTGATGGTAGATGTGGCGGATGCCGGCGGGCTCGGTCGGGAGGATCACGGCCGGGGGCACACCCGCCTCGGCGAACAGCCGCGCGTAGCGCGCAACGTTGACCCGGCGCGCCTCGTTCCAGCGCTCGAGATGCGGCGCCTTCACCCGCAGCACGGCCGCCTGGATCTCGTCGAGCCGGAAGTTGCCCCCGACCTCGCGGTGATGGTACTTCGGCTCGGCCCCGTGCACCCGCAGCCGGCGCACGCGCGCCGCCAGCTCGTCGTCGTTGGTGGCCACGAGGCCGGCGTCGCCGAACGCGTTGAGGTTCTTGCTCGGGAAGAACGAGAAGCACCCGAGGGCGCCGATGCCGCCGGCGGGCCTCCCCTTGTACTTCGCGCCGATGGCCTGGCAGGCATCCTCGATGACCGGGATCTTCTTCTCGGCCGCAATCGCCAGGATGGGATCCATGTCCGCGCAGAGGCCGTACAGGTGCACGGGCAGGATGGCCCTGGTGTTCGGCGTGACGGCCTTCGCCACGGCCGCGGGATCGAGATTGAAGGTCCCGGGATCGATGTCCACGAACCGCGGCGTGGCGCCGAGCCTGGCAATCGACCCGGCGGTGGCGAAGAACGAGAACGTGCTGGTGATGACCTCGTCGCCAGGGCCGATGCCGAGCGCCATGAGCGACACGATGAGCGCGTCGGTGCCCGACGAGACGCCGATGGCATGCTCGACACCGATGAGCGCCGCCAGCTCCTTCTCGAGCGCCTCAGTTTCGGGACCGAGGATGAATCGCTGGCTGTCGCAGACGCGCGCGATGGCGGCGAGGATCTCCTCGCGGAGCGGAAGGTACTGCGCCTTGAGGTCGAGAAGAGGGACGGTGGTCATTGCCGATTTCCGATTGACGATCGCCGGTTGAGCCGGCATCCGGCCAGCTGAAGCCGCCCCTACATCGTTATCTGATACGCGCCTTGATGGCGGCGCGGGTCTCGCGCTCGGCCTCGCGGCGCTTGACGGTCTCGCGCTTGTCGTGGAGCTGCTTGCCCTTCGCGAGACTGACCGCCAGCTTGACACGCCCGTTCTTGAAGTACATCCGCACGGGCACGATCGTCATGCCCTTCGCGACGGTCTTGCCGATGAGCTTGCGGATCTCCGCCTTGTGCAGAAGCAGCTTCCGCCGCCGCGTGGGCTCGTGGCTCGCATAGCCGCGGTGGCTGTACTCGCTGATATGGATGTTGTAGACGAAGATCTCCCCTGCCTCGACGCGCGCGTAGCTGTCGCGGAGGTTCACGCGTCCTTCGCGGATCGCCTTCACCTCGGTCCCCTGCAGCGCGATCCCGGCCTCGAAGGTCTCGATCAGATGGTAGTCGTGCGCCGCCTTGCGGTTGTCGGCGACGATCTTCTGGGCTTTCTCGCGCTCGGTCGCCATGACGCTGATCACGATTCATACCACGAAGAACATGAAGCACACGAAGGATTCGCACATGGCGTCCGACCTGTGCGCCCACCCGCTGGTCGACCGGTCGGCCTGACTCCAGCCTGAGACGCGCCAGGCCGACCGGCGCGTCCTCGTCGTCCGTCTTCGTGAGCCTCGTGAGCTTGGTGGTTGATCCGTCCATCGCGGGCGTCACCGCACCTTCGCGAGCCGCGCGGCGAGCAGCACGGCCTCCACCAGGCTCGCGGGGTTGGCGACGTCCTTCCCGGCGATGTCGAACGCGGTGCCGTGGTCCACCGACGTGCGAATGATCGGCAGCCCGAGCGTCACGTTGACCGAGCGCCCGAACGACACCACCTTGATCGGAATCAGCCCCTGATCGTGATAGCACGCCACCACTGCGTCGAACTCGCCGTTGATCGCGCGCACGAACACGGTGTCGCCCGGCACGGGCCCGGTCACGTCCAGCCCGCGCGCGCGGCACCCGTCCACCACGGGCCGGATGACCTCCTCGTCCTCGGGCCCGATCAAGCCGTGCTCGCCCGCGTGGGGGTTGAGCCCCGCGACGGCGAGCCGAGGCGACGCGTACCCGAACCGCGGCAGCTCCTCCGCGGTCAGCATCACCACCTCGTCGAGCCGCTCCGGCGTGAGCTGGCGCGGCACCTCGGCCAGCGGGACGTGGATGGTCGCCAGCACCACGCGCAGCGCATCCGAGTAGAACATCATCGCGAACCGCGCGGCGCCGGTCAGGTGCGCCAGGAGCTCGGTGTGGCCCTTCCACGGCAGGCCCGCGCGCGCGAACGCCTCCTTGTTGATCGGCCCGGTCGCCACGGCGTCGACGCGCCCGGCCTTGGCGTCCTCGACCGCCGCGACGATCGCGTCGTACGCCGCGCGGCCGGCGTCGCTCGAGACGACGCCCGGCGTGAACCGCCGCCGAGCCTCGTCCGGGGCGGGCCCGTAGACGACGGGCTGGCACACGGCCAGCACGCGCGGATCGACGGCCGCCTTGGCGGCGATCTCGGGGCCGATGCCGGCCGGGTCGCCCGCGGTCACGCCGATGCGGGGGAGGGACATATCAGTACTTGGTCCTTGGTGCTTCGTGCCTGGTGCGTCCCTGGTGCTTGGTGCTTGGTGCGTGTCCACAGGCGCGGTTGCTCCCTGCACCGGGTACGGATCGAGCTCGCCCATGGCAGACCGCTCAAGGGCGCGCGGTCCCTCTGGCCTCCGGCGCCCAGCCTCCGGCTTCCGGCTTCCGGAACACCGCCATGTAGTGCGCCGAGTAGCGCCCCAGCCGCGACGCTTCCAGCCGGCGTTCGACGGGCGCCAGCCGCCGCACGACGGCCGCCGGCACGAACTCGGGCAGAAACGTGAAGTACTCGATCCGTTCGGGCGCCTGGCCGGCGTACTCGGCCAGCCGGTGCGGCAGCAGCCAGCGCTCCACGCCCTCGTCGATGCAATTCAACGCCGGAAACAGATAGCCCATGTAGAACCGGAAGAGCCAGTTGCGGGTGTTGATCTCGTGCACGAACAGCGTGCCGCCCGGCTTCAGCACCCGGCGCAACTCCTCGAACGCCGCCCGCTGGGATTCGGCCGAGTCGAGATGATGCAGCACGTTGATGCAATAGGCGAAATCGAACGTCCCGGCCCCGAACGGAATGGCCAGGACCGACCCCTGCTGCACGACGTCCGGCCGATCGAAGAGAGAACGCGCGCGCGCGACCTGGTGCGGCGAATCGTCGATGCCGACGACGTCGAACCCCAGATCCCGCATCCGCTTGACGTAGTGTCCCTGCCCGCACCCCACGTCGAGCCCCGCGAGCGGCGGGGACGCCAACGACGCCTGGAGCGCGTGCTGCATCAGCACGGTCTTGCGATCCAGGAGCGCCAGGCGACGCGCTTCGGGAATCTGTGCGTCGTAGACCTCGGCAATCGCGTCGAAATGCGCCGACCCGGATGCCGGTCCAGGCCGGCGGGCGCGAAGGTGATGCGCCATCACCGCCACGCCCAGCGCCACCGTCAGCCCGGTCGTCGCCACCCGGAAGGCGAAGACGACCAGCGTCGCAGCGGATGGATCGAGGAGCGCCTCCAGCCGCGCCAGCAGCGAGGCACCGGCCACGAGCAGACCGCCCGGCGCGAGGACGGCGCTGCCGAGCAGCGCCGTCTCTCCGAACAGGGCCTGCGCCCCGGCGAGCGACACCGATCCGTCCCACGAGCGCACCAGCCCCCAGAGCGCGAGGCCCGGCATCGCCCAGGCCACCAGGCTCAGACCAAACCCGACGGAGAAGGCGGCCGGGCCGATGAGCCGCCGAGCCGCCGCGTCGGTCATCGACGGCGGCTCGCCGAACACGAACCGGGCGACAAACCGCGCGACACCCCGCAGCGCACCCAGACCCAGCCGTCGCACGCCGGGCACCGCGGCCGCCACGACGAGCGCCAGCGCGCCGGCGGCCGGCCCGGCGGCGCCGCCGGTCGCGAGCGCCGCGACGCCCGCAATCGCCAGGAGCGCGAGGAGGTCCAGCGCCCGTTCCCAGGCGTTGACGAGAATCACCGCCTCGCCGGTCGCCACCCGGCGCTGGCGGGCGACGGCGGCCCGCGCCAGCGTCTCGCCGGCGAGCAGCGGCAGCACCAGCAGACTGAACCCGGAGAGATAGATGACGATCGAGTCGCGCAGCGGCACGTAGGTCTGCGTGCGGCGCAGCAGGAAGACCCACCGCAGGCTGCGCAGGGCCAGAGTCAGAAGCGTCAGCCCGAGCGCGGCGGCGAGGGCGAGTCCGTGCCGCCGGGGGATCGTCTCCCAGGGCACGGTCATCTGGAACAGCAGGTGCGCCGTCGCCACGACGCCGGCCGCGAGGAGGGCGAGCCCCGACGCCCCGAGGACGAAGAATACGAACGGCCGGGGCGGCGCGATCGCGCGCTCCTCGGTCAGGCTGACGGCCGCGGAGCTCTTCTCGGATGCCATCAATGCCATCGTCGCCCAGCGGAGCACAGGGCTTGAAGCCCTGTGCCACCGGGATCACGCCTTCGCGGTGGCACGGGCTTCAGGCCCGTGCGGTGGAACACAGGGCTAAGAAGCCCTGTGCCACCAGTTCAGTGGCAGCCGCCGCACCCGTTGACGCCGCAGCTTCCACCGCAACCGCCGGTGCCGCAGCCACCGTCGGTGCACGTCCCCTCGTCTGCACACCCGCCGTGCTTGACGCCCTTGTCGTCGGGCAGCTCGTACCGCAGGCAACACTTGAGCCGGCCGCACTGCCCCGACAGCTTCGTCGGGTTCAAGCTGATCTGCTGCTGCTTCGCCATCTTGATCGACACGGGCGCGAAGCCCTGCAGAAACGTCGTGCAGCAGAGCGGCCGGCCGCACGAGCCGTAGCCGCCGAGCATCTTCGCCTCGTCGCGGACGCCGATCTGGCGCATTTCGATGCGCGTCCGGAAGTGCGCCGCCAGCTCGCGCACCAGCTCGCGGAAGTCCACGCGGCCGTCGGACGTGTAATAGAAGATGAGGCGCGAGCCGTCGAAGAGCTGCTCGACGCGCGTCAGCTTCATGTTCATGCTCCGCTCGCGAATCTTCATCAGGCAGACGCGGTGCGCCTCCAGTTCGCGCTGCTGGTGCTTGAGCCGGTGGGCGATGTCGTCGCGGCCCGCCTTGCGGACGACCTTGAGCTCGGTGGCCCGCGGCGGCTCGCGGCGCCCGGCGAGCGCCAGCGGGAGGGACACGACGGTCCCGATGGCCGCGCCGTTGTGACCCTGCACGACCACCTGGTCGCCGGGCTTCGGCGGGTCGTCCTGGACGAAATCGGGAAGGGGAAAGCTCTGGTGCCGGCCGACGAGAGAGAACTTGACGCTGACGAACGCGCGGCCGCGGTGGGCGTCCATGTGACCCCCCGGAAAATATGTGAACGGCGAGAAATAGAGAAATAGGGTCAGACCCTATTTCGTCGCCGGCAGCACGGAAATAGGGTCTGACCCTATTTCTCGCCTCAGAGCTCGACCGCGAGCCAGTCTGCGACGACCTTCGGGCTCGCGTTGCGCTCGAGCGCGCCGAGCGCCCGATCGACCGCCGCAAACGCGCGAAGCGCGCGATCGCGATCCCACGATCGCCGCAGGGCGTCGAGCGCCGGCCGCAGGTCGCCGTTGGCGAGCCAGCGGTCGTCGGCGTCCGCCCCGAGGACGCCGAGATCCCTCACGAGCGACGACAACGCACGCAGCCGGCGCGCCAGCGCTTCCCGGTCGGTCCGCCCGCCGCCGCCGCCCGCCATCAGATCCCTGGCGAGCCCCAGGCGGGCCGCGGGGTCCGCAGACTCGGTCGCGCCCGCGAGCACACGGGCGGCCGCGTCCCGGGCGCCGGCGAACTCGGCCGACGCGCCCTCGAGCGCACGCCCGAGACTGCCGTCCGCCGCCGCCGCCGCGGCGTGCGCGCCGGCGCGATCGTAGCGGTGCGCCGCCATCAGCACGCCGGCGATCTCGGCCTCGGTGAGCCGGCCGAACCGCACCCGCTGACAGCGCGATTGGACGGTCGGCAGCAGCACGTCGGGCCGCGCGGTCACGAGCACAAACGTGGACGAGGGCGGCGGTTCCTCAAGCGTCTTCAGCAGCGCGTTCTGTGCGTCCACGTTGAGCGCGTCGGCCGGATCGACGATGACCAGACGCCGCCGGCCCTCGAACGGCCGGTAGGCCGCCGCGGCGATGACCTCCCGCGCCTGGTCGATCTTGATGACGCCCGACTCGCCGGGCTCCAGCGCGACGACGTCGGGATGCACGCCGCGCGCGATGCGCCGACAGGCTGTGCAGACGCCGCACGCGTCCTCTTCTAAACCGGGGCTCTGCCCCGGACCCCGGCTCGGTCGCTCGCGGGGACCCCATTGCCCCGCGCCGCTCTCTCGCGGGCCGCCCTGTGCGCGGCCTAACGGACCGGGGCTCTGCCCCGGACCCCGGCTCGGTCGCTCGCCGGGACCCCATTGCCCCGCGCCGCTCCCGTCCGCGGCACCAGCCGCAGGCCGGCTCACGCAGTTGACGAGCTGCGCCAGCGCGATCGCCGCGGCCCGCTTCCCCACGCCGGCCGGCCCCGCGAAGAGGAGGCTCGGCGGCAGCGTCCCGCGCACGGCCGCGCGCGCGAGCAGCTCGAAGAGGTGCCGGTGTCCCGCGAGGTCACGAAACGGCATGGAGACGTCGGCCGGCTGCGCCGTGGGAGCATCGTATCATAGGGCCGGTGGGTGGCCGGGAAGCGCCGGCCCGCTTCGGGCTTCGGGCTTCAGGCGACAGGCTTCAGGCCTGTCACGCCTCCTGTGCCCATCACGCCTGTAGCCTGAACCTCAGGGAGCCCCAGTCATGCGCTACCAGCAATTCGGCGACACCTACCTCGTGCGCCTGGAGACGGGCGGCGACATCCCCACCGCCATCGTGGACTTCGCCGCGGATCAGCGGATCGACGCGGGGTCGGTCGCCGGCGTCGGCGCGGGATTCGACTGGGTGCTGGGCTACTTTGACCGCCACGCGCGGGAGTACACGCGCCAGACGTTCGCCGGAGAATGGGAAATTCTCGCGCTGCAGGGGAACCTGGCGATCAAGGACGGACGGCCGTTCGCGCACCTGCACGTGACGCTGGGCGGCCGCGATTTCCGGACGATCGGCGGGCACCTGTTCGAGGGGCGCGTGGGCGCGACCGTCGAGCTGGTCATCCGCAAACTGCCGGGGTACCAGCTGCGGGAGAAGGACGAGGCGACGGGCCTCTTCCTGCTGGAGATCTAACTAGGAGGACTTGGCGTGACTCGACGCTTCTGGCCGCACCGGGCCATTCCGCTGACGCGGACCGTCCTGATTCGGGATCGTCGGGGCGTCGTCCCGTTCCGCTACGCGATCGGCGCGACCGACGCGTACGTGTTCACCCTCGACATCTACGCGCACGAGCGGCACTTTCACCCGGACCGTCACCTGGGCTGGTGGCGCTTCGAGCTGCCGGCCGGCCGGGGCGAGGCGCGGCTCGCGTGCGACTTCGAATCGATCGGTCCGGAGACGATCGTCCTCGAGCACGACGGCCGGCGGGTGCCGGCGCTCGACGGCTGGCAGAACCCGGCGTACGCGCTCGACCCGCTGGCCGATTTCATGCTCGTTCTGCGGAACCGCGACCACGAGGTCCAGCGGGTCGAGCGGGGTCTCATGAAGTTCGTCGACCAGGACGTGCTGACGGCCTACTACGCGCGGCACTACGCGGCGGGGAGCTACACGCCGCCGGCAGCGGAGCCGTTCCTGTGGGAGCTGCACCGCTACAAGCTGGCGCGGCTCGAGCGGCTCTTCCTGCGGCACTTCCCCCCCGGCAGCCGCGTGGCCGACGTGGGCTGCGGCCGATCGCTCTTCACCGAGATCGAGCGGACGTTTCCGTTCAAGGTGTTCTCGGGCGACCTCGACCAGGCGTCGGTGCGCGACCGCGCGGGCGAGGTGCGGCACCACGCCTGGAGCATCTTCGACGCGGGCGCCGTGCCGTTCCGGGACGCGCAGTTCGCCGGCCTCTTCGCCGGCGAGATCATCGAACACGTGCCGGACGTCGAGGCGGCGCTGGCCGACTGGCGCCGGGTGCTCGAGCCGGGCGGCGTGGCCATCATCACCACGCCGAACCGCGAGCGGCTGGTCGCGCGGGCGAGCGGCATCGAACGCCCGGTGGGCGTGGATCACGTCAACGAGCTGTCGTACCGCCAGCTCACGCGCGAGCTGCTGCCGGCGGCCGGGTTCGAGGTCATCGGGCAGGACTGCCTGTACGTGGAGCTCTTCCTGCGGCACGTGTTCGGCCCGCACCTGGCCGAGGACCACCTGCAGCGGGGTGGCGGCAACCAGCCGTCGAACGTCTGGCTCATGCGGCGCCTCTTCCCGCTCGGCCGGTGGTTCCCATCGGTGTCGCTGGACCTGATCGTGGTGGCGCGCCGGCGCGCGTAAAGTCGCCGCGGGTCCGTGTCGATACAACCGGGAAGGAGGCGGAAATGCCCGAAGATCCGATCGCCGGCACGGACGACCGCGAGGCCGAAGCGGAGTACGCCCTCGAGTTCGAGGCGACGTGCCCCTGCTGCCAGGTCGTGCTACGGACGCTCCAGGTCGTGCGGCTGCTCCGCTCCCGGGTCAACTTCACCTCGACGCTCCCGCGCCGCGGCCGGGTGATCATCTGCCCGGAGTGCAAGAAGATCCTCTCGGCCGAACTGGCCGGCTTCGCGTAGAAACAAAGGCCTCACGCCCAGCCGCGGTGGATCGCCCAGCGATCGACGACCTGGTCCCCGTCGAGCACGTTGAGCCACCCGTATTGGGCCGCCGTGAGGCAGGAGTGGTTGGCCAACACCCTGACGCGCGCACCCACCGGCAACCGGTCGGGCACCGCGGCGTCCTCGGTGTGGACGACGCCGTGCTCCTGCGACAGCGACACGACGCGCGCGCCCAGGTCCGTTCCCCCGAGATCCAGCACGCGCCCGTAGCCGCAGTCCGCGTCCAGATGCGCGGGTCCCTGGTCCTTCGACAGCGCGATCGCGCCCGCGTCGAGGATCACCTGGCGGCGGCCGCGGTCGCGATGGGTGACAGCGGCCAGCACCGTCAGCGCGCAGTCCTCCCACGAACAGCTGCCGAGCGTGGCCTGGAACCCGTCGAACAGCGCGTAGTTCCCCGGACGGATCTCGTCGACGCCCTCGAGCCGGTCGATGATCGTCGCGGTCGGCGTCGATCCGATGCTGACCACGGGCGCCGGGGTGCCCGCGTCGCGCAACCTCGCGGCGAGGCCCACCATGACGTCGCGCTCCTGCCGGGCGATGGCGAGCCGCTCGTCGCGCGAGCGGGCGTGGTAGGCGTGCCCGGCATGCGTGAGGATGCCCGCGAAACGCAGGTTCGCCGCGCCGGCGATGCGCCCGGGAATCTCGAGGGCCGCCGCGCCGTCCGGCGCGACCCCACACCGGTGGTAGCCGCAATCCACCTTCAGGAAGACGTCGATCGTGACGCCGTGCTCCCGGGCCACGGCGTCGAGCGCCTCGGGCACCCCCCCATCGTCGGTGATGACGTGGAGGCGAACACCCTTCGCGACGAGCTCGAGCGCCGTCTCGAACTTGCCGGGCTCGATGGGCACCGCGTAGGTGATGTCCGTGAACCCATGCGCCGCGAAGGCGGCGGCTTCGGCCAGCGTGGACACCGTGATGGCGCCGCCGTGGCCGTCCGTCTGGATGCGCGCGACCTCGACGCACTTGTGCGTCTTGACGTGCGGCCGCAGGCGGACGCCGAGCGCGCGCGCGCGTTCGGTCATGCGCGCCGCGTTTCGTCGCACGCGCGCGATGTCGAGGACGAGCGAAGGCGTGCCGAGGTCGTGAAGGTCCACCAGGCGCTTAGTGAGCGCACTTCGACGAGTTGTCGAAACTCGAGCGGTGATGCCAGAAGGTTTCGACACCTACGCGGTAACCGCCGCCAAGGCGCGACTCGCCTCCTCAGGGCTCGCCTTCGCCTCCACTGTGTCCTCTGCCTGAATGACTAGAGCCGCGCCAAGCACGTGGAGGATCTTCTGAAGCGCTGGTAAGGAGAGATCGGCACGGCTGGCGAAAACGCGGCTGAGCTGGCCTGGATCGAGTCCAGTTGCTTCGCAAAACTTGTAACGCGAGCCGAAGCGTTCGTCGATGAGGTCCGCCAAGTAGTCCCGGTAATCGGGCGCGGCGACTTTCTTCTGCGCAATACCCAGGCGTGCCTCAAGGTCCTGGCAGATGCGGCGCACCGCCGAAGACGCAGGGAGCCGAGCCTTCCGGAAGCGGCTCACCCACCATGAAGCAAACTTGGTCCACTCCGGCCGAGCGCGGAACTCCTTCTCAACCGCAGCGAGGAACTTGCGCTCATCCGCACTCACGCTGTCAAGCTTCAATCGCCTTCCCGTAATCGTCTGATACACAGCTTTCACAGTCAGCCCTCGCAGAAGATAACGCGTGTTCGCTCAGCGACGCGTGGTGTAACGAATCACCCCAGGAAACCGTCTTCCGGCGTGGGAATGATCCGTTCGCGTCGTCCACGAATGCTCAAGAGAATCTCCTGTTGATCGAACGAGTTCGCGGCCTTCTTCAGCAACGAGCGGAGCGCATCCAACCTCGCTGGCGGCACGAAAACGGTGTACTTTCGGCTCTGGTCGGTAATCGGATCGGCGGATCCTTCCGCTTTCCAGCCTCCCGGAACACCGCCCTGTTTTCTTCCCCACCGCATCGTTTCGGGGCCGGTCCATCCGCCCCACGCGTCGCTCAAGGCCTCTTCGAGCAACCTCCATAACACCGGTTGATGTAACCCGCGGTCTGAATCGCGCACAAGAGGAATCAGGAACCAGCACTCGACCTCCAACGTCTGTCGTTTCACGTCAGCCGCCTGCTGGCCTCATCTACTTCATCTCCCGCCCCAAGAGTGTAACCCGGTAGTTGACTAGGAGTCAACTGGCTGGCTGCGGCCCAGCGTGTCAAGGCCCAGCGCTTGGCTCATGCGCGGCTTTCGCGAGGGCTCCGAACCTGACGTCGACAGGGACGGCCCCGCCTGCCACGTCCGTGTACCGGGCGCCTCGTGAACGGGCTGCCGGTCATCAGTTGTGTCTGCAGATTACGATTTGCACAAGAGCCGCACGGATGCTGGCGGGCGAGAAGGTGCGTGGGAAGCACACGGTCACGTCGCGCGACGAGGCCGAAGATCACAACACGGGTGTGTCGCTGCTCCGCAGTCTCCATGGCTTCTTGCGGGGCCAACCGCGAGCATCTAGGCGGTTCTTCCGCGACATCGTACGCGACGCACGTGTCATGCGGCTCCTGAACGAAAGCGCCACGGTGGTGCGCAGGTGGCACGAGCAGCACCCGACGGGAGAACGCGAAGCATTCGACCGGAGCAACTCATGCGCTCCCCCGAGTTCGCCAAGGCGGAGGCTTGGAAACTGCGTGATCTGCTTGCGGCGCCTGGCGCAGGGGTTCGGATCGCGATCCACTGAGGAGGTGGTCGAACAGACTCGGGCGCGTCCGCCCGAGCGAGGCGCAGACGGCGAACGCCCGATGTTCCGCTCGGAAGCGCTCGACTTCAGACCCCGTTCTCAGTTGGCTCACGACGAAGCGGGCGACTGTTGGCGGCGATCTTCCACGCGACAGGTCACCTTCGCGTGCTTCGCACTGCTCGCCTCTCATGCCTTGCGCCCGCCGGGGGCCCAGCGTGCTTTCGCTCGCTGCAAGAACGACGGCCTCTGGCTTGGTCCGGAACCCGCGACAATTTCCTCGAACCCGGAGATGAATCCCGTCTTGCGCTGGTCCTGGGACCTGACCTTCTCCACCATGCGCTGCCACTCGCCGACGAGGTCTGCCTTCTCGAAGCAACGCCGGGCTCGCTCGAAATTCGAAAGCGCGGCGTCGTAGTACTTGCTCTTCTTGGCATTCACGATGCGCAAACCCTGTGCGCACCACAGCCGCGCAGCGACATCTGGATGGCTTTTCTCCAGCTTCTTGGCAGCAGGCTCGGTGACGTAGTGGCTTACGTTCTCGAGCGCCTCGTCCGGACTCCCGCGAACAAGGGACGCGAGGCGCTCAAGCTCTTTCGTCTTGAGAAGCAACTCGATCAGCGAGTCGAGATCCGAGCCCTTGGCCGCCTCAACGGCCTTCTCGCGCCACGCTGCGCGCTCCGCCTTCGGCACGTACTTCATGAGATCGTCGTAGGCATACGTGCTGGGATGTTGCGCAGTACTCAGACCAGGCGGCATCGCGCGCCTCATGGCCGCGACCGAGCAGTGAAGCTTACCGACGAAGTCGCCGAAGCAGCCGCTCGAGTCGTCGATCTCCTCGGCTTTCTCGTAGCAGCCTGCCAGGAACGTTTCGTAGAAGGCAACGGCTTGCGCGGGATCCATGGAGAGGCCCTTCGCGAGGCGTTGTTCGGCGGCCTCGAGATCTCGGACAAAAGAGAAGCTGGCGTTGTACGAGACGAAGCGTCCTGGCGTCAGTGCCGTCTCGATCAGGCGCTCGAACTGCCTCGTCAATGCGCGGGGCTTCCTGGTCATCGTGAGCCTCGGGTTCTGGTCGGGCGGGCTCTTCGCGGCGGCTTGTCGTCCAGATCGACCGGAGTTGCCTTGAAGCCGGAGTCGTCGCCGTGGTGGAAGTAGATGTGACCGGCCAGAGAGCCGTCCTGCTCCAGTGTCACCCAGCCCCGCCCGCTGGCGGGATCGCAGTCATCGTGGCCTTCCCACGTAAAGTCAATGGAGGGCCGACCGTTCCGCTGCCCATGCCGGCAATCCATCCACCCCTCGACCGCGATGAAGCGGAACTGGCCCTCTTGTCCTTTGAATTCCATGAACGCCGGCCCAAGGAGATCGATCGCGTCCTGGTCCCAGAGGTCCATCTTCGCGATGCGCCATTTCCCAGCGATCCTCATCTCCGTCGTTTACCTCCCTGACGTCGATGCGCGGTTTTGGCGTGCATCGTCGGACAGCGCAGATTTTGGCTCACGTCCGTCCAGCTCGACCACGCTCGCGAGCGCACCGCCGGATCACGACTGGCGACAGGGTAATCGAAGCCGTGATGGGTCTTACCGTCTGTTGCGCTTGCGGGACTGGTAGGCCATCTTTCGACGCCGCTTCCGAGTCGCAACGTCCCGACTTGCGCGCGCCCGAGCCGCCCGCGAGTCGACATGAAGCTGATCGTCCGTTGCCAAATCCATGACCCGTCCATCTTCGTCGAGAATGTAGATGGACTCCCGACCATTCCACGTCTTGAAGAAATCGGGTTGCGTCTCTCCGGCGTAATCGACGCCCACGACCGCGCGAAACCGATAACCCTCCTTCATGCCTCCCGCGATGAGATCCTCGTCGATGACGACCGTCGGGCAAGCGGTGCAAAACTAGCCGGCCGGGGCGAATATGACGCGGGGCGCAATGTCGGTGGCGTAGATGAAGTGAGCCATGTGCTGCCGCGTGGCGGCGTTGCAACAGGGGCACTGAAGCTGGGACCCGACGGACCGCATCGCATACCCGTGCTCCACGGTTCCGTCAAAGATTGGCAGTCCAGAGCTGTGGGCTAGTTCCTCAAGGAGCAACGGTCGCGTTGCGGATCCGAATTCGTCCAGATCGACGGTGACCATTGCGGTATCGCCTTTGACCTCGGCCCGGATTCCCGGTACCGATCCTGGCACTTCGGCCTCCGATTGCCTGGGGCGAAGGCGTTCGACAGGTCGCTTGGGGGAGGCGCATTCAGCCAACCTACGAAAGAAGCTCACTGGGCCTCCTCATCGCGCGCCATCGGCGCGTCAGCGGACGTCTCGGCGCCGTTGTGAAGCAATAGACAGAACGCTCGCGCACACGCCGTTCGCGCCGGTGGCCATGTTGTTCTACACGCTGCGAAAGAAGAAGGCGTCTCGCACAGTGATGGGGTCGCCGACAATGATGTCTTGGCTCGCCCGCAACCAGCGAACCCGGCGTTCCAGGTCTTCCTCGGGAATAACGACAACCGCAAATTTTTCGAGAACGCGGACGATCTCGGCCCGAAGGGCTCCAAGCAGGGCGAACGCAGCGCCATCGACGAGTTCGCGATAGTGTTCCTCGGGATCCACCTTGCGCCCATCCAGGCCGAAGATCTGGGGCTCAACATCGGGTTCCGACTGGCTTCCGTTGTCGAAGACCTCCATCTGGTCCAGCGCCACAACCGCAAACGGAGCGACCAGGGAGACGACAACGACGTAGCCAATCCGCCCCTCGCCCTGAAAGTGCCGTTCGACGCCTTCTTCGTCGGGTTCGATCGTATCAGTCGCAAACTTGAGTCGATCATTCGTCGACGAGACGAAGAACAGGCAGTACGAACGCGATTCGTCGTGCCAGTCTGGTGGGTCCTCGTGGGGATTCGAGGTCTCGCTCCATTTCGGTCCCCCTTCAGGCTCGCGCTCATAGAAGATGGCGCTTCGCGGGATGTGAGACAAAGCTGCTTTCAGCTTCGGGCACACCTCCCAGAAGGGAGCATCGTCCCAATCAACCGACACGTCGATCACGCCGTCGGGCCACGCGTCGCGAATGGCGTCAGCGAGGTGCTTTGGCAGGTCTGTCTGCCGTTGCCGCGCCTTCTTCACGGTCGATCCTCCGCGGCTCGGAGCGTCAGCTGATGGCCACCCACCGAGCCAGCACGGCACGTCGCTGACCCTCCTCGTTCACTCGTCCATCTCTTCGCCCATGTATAGACGAGTGCCTGAGCGGCTCGAAGTCATCGCGACGCCGCGTCACCGATTCATCGAGTAGGCTTCTGGTGGGCTGTGACGAACGCGCTCAACCAGCTCATTGACACAAGCTCCGCCCGGAGCGCGTTCGGTGCTTCTCGGGACCTGGGCAGTGTCACCGTGCTTACTGGACCGCCAGACGTGTAAGAACGAATCCGGAATATCTTGCAAGCTCGTTGCAATCCGCGCTGCCGCTCGCGGTCACAATCGTTTCAGACATGACAGCAAAGGATTGATTTCGTTGAGGAAGCTTGACGACGAGACCGTTCACGCGACTCCGCGGCCTCCGGCGAGAGAGGCCGGAGGCCGCGGCGAAAACTGAACCTTATAAGTGGCTGACTTCCAGATAGTTGGCGGGGTCGACGGGACTCGAACCCGCGGCCTCCGGCGTGACAGGCCGGCGTTCTAACCAACTGAACTACGACCCCGGACAAACAAGTGCTTCGTGCCTCGTGCGCGGTGGCGCCCTGGCTTCGCCGAGGCGCGTCTTCCTTGAGAAAGCTGCGCGTCCACGTCAGTCCCGCGCCACCTGGTACCAGGCCTGCCCAGCCGCAACTCGCTGTGACACGAGCAGCCCGCCTCCGCGCGTTGCGCGACGGCGGGGCAGCCTTCGCGTGAAACCCGAGCGAAGGCTGGTGGGCGGTACAGGGCTCGAACCTGTGACGGCCGGCGTGTAAAGCCGGTGCTCTACCACTGAGCTAACCGCCCGCCTTCGCGCTGTGCGCTACGGCGCGGGAACCCCGGCACGGTCCGCCAACTGCCCAGCAAACAAGTCATTATAGGAGCGGCCTCTCGGGTCCGTCAATTCACCTGTCGCAGCTTGGTCTTCCCGCACGGCTGGCGTGATTGGCCCCGCCGAACTGTGCCAAAATAAGGGCCAGCTCGACCGCAGCGGCCCCTGGCAACCCTTCGTCGGATCGGCAAGGAGGCGCGTGAATGACCGGAGAACCGAGCGTCGGCGTCCCACCCACGAAGCGCGAAATGGAAGCCGAGTACACGCTCGAGTACACCGCCAGGTGCCCCAGCTGCCGCCACGACCTCGAGATGCTCCAGGTCGTGCGCCTGCTCCGGACCCGGGTGAATTTCACCTCGACCCTCCCGCGCCGAGGGCGGGTCCTGGTCTGTCCGCATTGCCGGATGCTCCTGTCCGCCGAGCTGGCTGGCTTCGCGTGAAGGCTGCGGTCCCTTTTCAGAGCCGAGCCGCCCGCCACGCGAGCAACAGGAGCACCGCGAGCAGCCCCAGGGCGGCCCGCCACTCTCGATTCCGCATCGCCCGCGCCCACGAGAAGCGCCGCGCAGCCCCCTCGAGGCGGCCCTCGCGGTAGCGGGGATAGGCGTCGCCGAACGTCGCGGTCAGGAACGCCTCTTCGGATCGGATCGCCGCCGTCAGCGTGCTCCCCAGGTACAGCGCCACGAGGAACGCGACCTCGACGCGCGCGCCCGCCACGGCCAGCCCGAGCCCCATCAGCGACGACCCGGCGTAGAGCGGATGCCGCGTCCAGCGATAGGGGCCCGACGAGGTCACCTCGCGCCCCTTCTCGAGATGACCGGCCGCCCAGACCCGGACGGCCTCGCCGAGCACGCCGACGATGCCGCCGGCGGCCAGCGTCTGGAACGTCGGGCGCGCCAGGCCGAGGCAGAACGCGCCGAACACGAAGCCGAGCGGGACGCGCACGCGCGCGAGGCGTTGGGTCAGGCTCATCATCCGCCCGCAGACCCACCGAAGGGGTTGACGACCCGCACCCCGCCGTAGAGCCGGCCGTGCTCGAAATCCTCCGACAGCAGCAGATCGAGCCCGAAGCACTCGGCGAACGCCCAGAGATGCGCACCGAACCACGAAAGCCCGTAGGCCGCCATGCCGCGGAGCGCCGCCCGGACGACGGCCTCGTCGGGATACAGCACGTCGAACATGACGAGCAGCTCCTCCACCTCACGGATCGCCTCCTGCCGTGACAGGAGCGGATCGCCGCCAGCCAGCGGGCGCGTGACCACAGCCAGGAACTCGACCAGCGCCTGGTGCGGGAGGAAGAGCTTGCCCTCCTCGAGCCCTTGTCGCAAGAGGGCCGTGGCGACCCGTTGCTTGTCTGGGAACCGGAAGTCGTACCGGTAAACGAGGACGTTGGTGTCAACGAGCGCGGCCACGCTCGTACAGCTCCTCGCGCGTCCAGCCGCGCGTGCGGCCCCGTCCCGATGCGCGGCGGCGGCCGCCGGCTTCGATGCGGCGCGTGGCCTCGTCGAACCGGTCGAGCCGCTCGGTCCTCGACAGCATGGTGGCGCGAGCCCCCGGAACCCGCACGCGGATCTCGTGGCCAGCGACCGTCCACTCGAGCCGGTCTCCCGGCCGAATGCCCACTTGGTCGGCCACGGCCTTGGGCAGCGTCACCTGGAGCTTGCTCGTAACCTTGCTCATGCCCTTACTCTAGCAAGGGCGTAATCCTTGTTCAAGTGGGGACGACAAGTCCGGCTGAAGCCGGACTCGACGAGGACAAGCGCTCCTCGATCGTCCGGGTCACCTCGTCCACGGTGATGTCCGCCAGGCACCACTGGCTCTGCCGGCAGCGGCGCCGGTAGGGACACCCGCACCGGCCGTAGCGCGAAATCGACCGATCCTTCGCCGCCCACGGCCCGTTGCGGCCGGGATCGGTCGGCCCGAAGAGGCCGACGAGCGGCGTGCCGGCCGCGCCGGCGATGTGCAGCGGGCCGGTGTCGCCCGACACCATGAGCGCTGCCGCCTTCGACAGCTCCACCAGATCGGCGATCGTCGTCGGGGGCGCGACGATGGCGGCGCCCGACGAGGCGTCGGCAACCTGACGCGCGAGCGGCTCTTCGCCCGGTCCCCAGAGCGCCACGGTGCGCCAGCCGTACCGTTCGCGCAGGAACCGAGCCACGGCGGCGAACCGGTCGGCCGGCCAGCGCTTGTTCGCCCACGCGGCGCCGGGGTTGATGAGGGCGAAGCGTGCATCACAGGGCTGAAGCCCTGTGCCACCGGTACCCTCAGCATCACAGGGCTGAAGCCCTGTGCCACCGGCACTGGGTTCCGCGTCACGTGCCAGCGACGCGCGCACGGCGTCGAGCGCCGGCGACGGCGTGGTCGCCAGTGGAAAGCGCCACGTCCCGGCGCACGCGCCGAGCGGCACCACGAGCGCGAAGTTCTTCTCGATGACGTGCCCGGCCGCCGGCTCCGCGGTCTCCGAGTAGAACGGCCGTGCCGTCCACTCGCGCAAGTGCCGGCGCGAGAACCCGAGCACCCGGCGCGCGCCGGACGCGCGCGCGAGCACGGCCGACTTCATCAGCCCCTGCAGGTCGATCGCGACGTCGTACGGCGTGCGCCGCATGAGCCGGATGACGTCGAGCCAGCCGAACAGCGTCGGCCGCTCCAGCACGATCGCCCGGTCGACGACCGCCGTGAGGCGCAGGATCTCGAGGTTGCGGCGATCCACGAGCCAGTCGATCATGGCCGCCGGGTGCGCCTCCCGCAACGCCGCGACCGCCGGCAGCGCGTGCACGATGTCGCCGAGCGAGCCGAGGCGGACGATGAGGATGCGACGCAGATCCGGCGTTGGGCGCTGGGCGCTGGGCGCTGGCAAACCCGCCTCGGGCGCCGGGCGCTGGGCGCTGGGCGCTGGGGGCTCGGGGCCTGTCACTCTGCAGCCTTCTTGATGAGGGCCAGGAGGTCACGGGTCGAGTGGTCCTTGGGGTCGCCGACGATCGCCACGCGGCCGCCGTAGGCCCGGACGACCTCGCGCTCGGGAACCGTCTCGGCGGTGTAGTCGGTGCCCTTGCAGTGCACGTCGGGCTTCAGCGCCTGCAGCAGCTCGGTCACGGTGGGCTCGGGGAACAGGACGATGTAGTCGACGGCGCGGAGCCCGGCGACGATCTCGACGCGGTCGTCGGCCGACATCACCGGCCGGCCCGCCCCCTTCAACGCCGCCGCCGACCCGTCGTCATTGATCGCCACGATGAGCCGGTCCGCCTCGGCCGCCGCGGCCTCGAGATATCGCACGTGCCCGACGTGCAGCAGGTCGAAGCAGCCGTTCGCGAGCGCGACGGTGCGCCCGGCGGCGCGGTCCGCCTCGACCAGCTCCTTCAGTTCCCCGCGGGTGACGATTCGGGCCATACCAGAGTTCGATGTGAGACGATTAGTTCTTGGTGCCTGGTTCCTGGTGCTTGGTGCGTCTTTGGTGCTTGGTGCGTAGTGCGTTCCTGGTGCTTGGTGCGGAATCCCCAGCCGCGGCGCGACGCGGACCAAGGATCAAGCACCCAGCACGCACGAAGGACCCAGCACCCAGCACGCACGAAGCACCCAGCACCCAGCACGCACGAAGCACCCAGCACCCAGCACGCACGAAGCACCCAGCACGAAGCACGCACGAAGCACCAAGCACGAAGCACCAAGCACTGACACGGGTCTCCAGTGCCGCGTCAGTGGTATTCCGCCTCCAGATCCTGCCGTACCGCCCGCCGCAGCTCCTCGGCGGACACGGTCGCGGTGCCGCGTTTCATGACGACCAGTCCACCGGCGTAGTTGGCGAGGCGCGCGGCCTCGTAGGACGTCGCGCCGGCCGCGAGCGCAAGCGTCATCGTCGCGATGACGGTGTCGCCCGCGCCGGTGACGTCGGCGATCTCGTCGGACCCGAAGATCGCGATGTGGCGCGTCGGCTCGCCGGGCTCGAAGAGCGCCATGCCGCGGCCGCCGCGGGTCACGAGCACCGCGTTCGCCCGCACGCGCGTGAGCAGGGCGCGCCCCGACCGCTCGAGCGCTCGCAGGTCGTCGTCGATGGTCACGTCGAGCAGGTGCTCGACCTCCGACTCGTTCGGCGTGCACGCGGTCATGCCGCGAAAACGGGTAAGCGCGTACCGCGAGTCCACGAGCACGGGCACGCGCCGCGATCCCCGGCCGCCGAGCCGACGGATGGCGGGCGCGACGAGCGCGGGCGTGATGAGGCCGGTGCCGTAGTCGGACACGAGCAGCGCGTCGCAGCCCCCCGCCGCGCGCTGCAGCCGGCGGGACAGATCCGCGGCCAGCGACGCCGCGAGCGCCTGCCGCGTGGCGCGGTCGATGCGCACGACCTGCTGTTTCGCCGAGTGGATGCCGCCGGCGAGGATCCGCGTCTTGGTGGGGGTGCGAAACGCGCGCGGCCGCACGACGCCGGCCGTCGAGACGCCGTGCATGAACGCCTCGAGCATCCGGTCGCCGGTCTCGTCCCGGCCGGCCGCACCGACGAGCCGGACGCGCGCGCCGAGCGCCGCGACGTTGTTGGCGGCGTTGCCGGCGCCACCCGGCACGATCTGCGTGGCGTCGTACTTGAGAATCAGTACGGGCGCCTCGCGCGACACCCGGTCGAGCTGCCCGTAGATGAACTCGTCCGCGATGAGGTCGCCGACGACGGCGACCCGGCAGCGGCGGAACGCGTCGATGACGGCGAGCAGCCGCTCCGCGAGCGCGCCGGCGGCCGCCGTCCGTGCCCTCACCCGCATCGGGCGTGCTCCCGCAGCAACCACGAGGTTGCGTCCATCAGGTTCGCCGCGACGAGCGCCGGCTCCAGTCCGGGCTTCGGCTGGTCGGCGTCCACGGCGCCGTATCCCGTCCGCACCAGCACGCCGCGCGCACCGGCGGCGTGCGCCGCCTCGATGTCCAACCACCGGTCGCCGACCAGAAAGGACCGCGCCAGGTCGAGCGACAGATCCGACGCGGCCTGCAGCAGCATCCCCGGCTTCGGCTTGCGGCACTCGCACCGCCGCCGGTAGGCCTCGACCTGTCCGTCCGGATAATGCGGGCAGAAATAGAAGCCGTCGATGCGGCCGCCGCCCGCGGCGACCCGCTCGCCGAGCACCCGGTGGGTCTCGCGCACGAACGCCTCGTCGAAGTAGCCGCGTGCGACGCCGGCCTGATTGGTCACGACGACGACGACGAAACCGGCGCGGTTGAGCAGCCGCACCGCGTCCACGCTCCACGGAAAGGGCGCGATACGGTCGATCCGGCTCAGGTAGCCGACCTCCTCGATGAGCGTGCCATCCCGGTCGACGAATGCCGCGGGACGCGTCACGCCCGAGGCTCCGGCGCCCGATCGAGCTGTCGGCCGACCGCATCGTCCACCATCTCTGGCGTGATCCTCTTCATGCACCGGTGATCGATCGGACACTCGCGCAGCATGCAGGGCCGGCAGAACACCCGCGCCGCCAGGACCTCGTGCGCGCCGACCGGCGCCGTCACGCGCTCGTCGGTCGGGCCGAAGATGGCGATCACCGGCAGCCCGATCGCGGCCGCGAGGTGCATGGCGCCCGAATCGTTCGTCACGAACGCCTGGCAGTGCGCCAGCACGCCCATCGCCACCCGCAGGTCGGTGTGGCCGACGAGGTCGATCAGCCGGGTGCCCACGTCGCGGCCGGCGAGCGACGATTCTACCGCACGAGCCGCGTCCCGGTCTTCGGGCGCGCCGACGAGCACGCACGACGCGCCGCGCGTGGCCGCGAGCCGCGCGACGAGCGCTGCGGTCCGCGCCGGCGGCCAGCGCTTCGCGTGCCCGTACGCGGCGCCAGGCGCGAGCCCGATGAGCGGCGGCGACCCGTTCCAGCCCGCGTCGGCGAGGCGGGCGCGCGCGCGCGCCCGCGTGGCCTCGCCCACGGACACGGCCGGCGGCTCGGCGTCGTGGGCCATGCCGAGCCCGGCCACGAGCCCACGGTAGTAGTCAGCCTGATGGACGCGCGCCCGCGGCTTCCGCACCGCGCGCGTCAGCAGCGGGCCGCGACAGTCCGACCGGTAGCCCCAGCGTTCGCCGATGCCGGCAGATCGCGCGACCCAGGCCGATCCGAACGAGTTGGTCAGCAGCACGGCCACGTCGAAGCGGCCGGCGGCGAGCACCTGCGCCTGGGCGCGCCGCTCGTCGGGCAGCACGATCGTCTCCACGTCCTCGACACCGATGCCCTCGGAGAGGAGCGGGGCCACCGACGGCGGCGCGGCCACGGCCAGCGCCGCGCTCGCGAAATGGCGGCGGGCGGCGCGCAGCGCCGGCAGCGCCAGCACCGCGTCACCCAGCCAGTTCGGGAAGCGGATGAGGACTCGCATGGTGGCCACGCTCAGTGCTCGCTTCGACCGTCGTCGAGGGTCGCGGCCGGGAACATCCCGCGCGCGGGCAGCGTCGACTGATCCACGTCGCGCCAGCGCCGGTGCATCCACAGCCACAGCTCGGGATAGCGGCGCACGTACATCTCCAGCACGTCCGTGCAGCGCTGCGTGAACTCGCGAATCGGGTCCGGGTCGTCCTCGCGCGGCGGCTCGACGGCGTGCTCGTACACGAGGCGGTAACGGCCGCTGCCCACGGGCAGCGCGAACACCGGGATGACCGGCGCGCCGGTCCGCAGCGCGAGCGCCGCGAGCGCGGCGGTCGTCGCGGCCGGACGGTTGAAGAATTCGACGTAGACCGCGTCCGCCGCCTGAATGTGCTGATCGATGAGCATCGCCACGGCCTGGTTCGACGCGAGGGCGCGCATGATACGGCGCAGCCCGCCGCGGCGGTAGATGACCGTGTTGCCCGTGACGGTCCGGACGGAGTCGAGCAGCCGATGCAGGAACGGGTTGTCGAGCGGCCGCGCGACGACGGCAATCGGCGCCAGCGCGAGCGCGTGCACGAGGCCATCCTGTTCCCAGAACCCGAAGTGCGCGGTGAACAGCAGCACGCCGCGCTTCTGCTCGTGCGCGTGCCGCACGCGCTCGAGCCCCTCGAACTCCACCCGCTCGAGCATCTGCGCCGGCGTCAGCGTGCTGAACTTCAACAGGTCCACCAGCAGGCGGCCGAAGTGCGCGAAGGTCGCGCGCGCGATCGCCCGGCACTCGTCGCGGGAACGGAGCGGAAACGCGTGCCGCAGGTTCTCGACCGCCATGCGGCGGTGCGGCCGGTCGAGCGCGTGAAAGGCCAGCCCCAACGCGTTCCCCAGGGCGCGGACGACCCGCCACGGCAGCAGCCGCACCACCTGGCGAACCGACACGACGGTGAGGTACTCGAGGCGATGGCGCACGGTGATCGGCTACCGGCGGCCGCGGGCTGCGGCCAGGCGCGCCAGCAGCCAGGACTGGAACTCCGCCGCCGGCTCCACGCCGACGACGAGCGGCACCCACGCGATCGGCGCCGCGAGGGGCGCGAGCGGCAGCAGCCGCACCAGGTCCTTCTCGGTCGTGAGGACCAGGTCCGCGCCCACATCCGCCGCCCGGCGCGCGATGCGCTCGGCGTCAGCCGGGCGGTACCGATGGTGGTCGCGGAACGTCAGATCGCCGGCCACGTCCCAGCCGGCCTCCCGGAGATCGGCCACGAACCGATCCGGCCAGGCGATGCCGGCCACGGCCAGTACGCACGCGGCGCCCGGAGCGGGTACGGGCCCGGCGTCCGGGCCGAGCCACCGCGGTGCGCCGAGTCGGCGCGAGAGGCGGAACAGGCGGGGCGCCCCGAGCGCGTCCAGGCGATCCGCGACGGCTGGGGCGTCGCCCGTCACGAGCACCGCGTCGGCCCGGACCAGCGTGTCGAGGGGCTCCCGCAGGCGGCCGCGGGGCAGCGTACGGGGCTCGGCGACGTCGCGAGTGTCGACCAGCAGCAGGTCCACGTCGCGCTCCAGCATCATATGCTGAAACCCGTCGTCGAGCAGGTGAACGGAGGCGTCGAAATGCCGCTCGCCGAGCACGCCGGCGAGGTGCCGGTCGGACGAGACGAGCACGGGCACGCCCTCGAGCTGCCGCGCCAGCATGAGCGGCTCGTCGCCGGCCTCGTCGAGGCCGGCCCGCATCCCGTCTCGGTCCCGGACGACCACGACGCCGTCGAGCCGGACACGCCGGGCGTAGCCCCGGCTGAGTACGACCGGGCGTTCCCCCGCGGCGGACAGCATCCGCGCGAGATACGCGACCGTCGGGGTCTTGCCGCTCCCTCCGACCGCAAGGTTGCCGACGCTCACGACGGGCCGGGCCAGCCGGCGCCGCGCGTCAGGGTGGCGATCGAACCAGCGGCGGCGGCCGCGCGCGACGGCGGAGTAGAGCGTGCTCAACATGACCGGCGCGGGGCCATCACGCGCCCGTCCCTTTTCTCAATTCGCACTTCTCAATTCTCAGTGCGCGACGCTACTGGACGCGCCTGAACGGGGTAACGACGCTGGCGAACGAGGCGGGCGGCAGCAGCCCGGCGATCACAGCGAGGCTCTTGTCCTTGGCGCCGCGGTTCGCCTCGACGAGCGCGCGCGCGGCGGCGCCGACCCTCGCCTGCCGCACCGGATCGCCGACGAGCGCCGCCAGCGTGTCCTCCAGCTCGCGCGCCGAGCCGACCTGCACGGCCGCCTGGTGCTCCAGGAAGGCCTGCGCGATCTCGGCGAAGTTCTGCATGTGGGGCCCGAACAGGATCGGCTTGCCGAACACCGCCGGCTCGAGGATGTTGTGGCCACCGGCGTCGACCAGGCTCCCGCCCACGAACACGACGGTCGCGACCTGGAACACCCGGGCCAGCTCGCCGATGCTGTCGAGCACGACGACGTCCTCGGCGGGCTCGGCGTCGATGCGGAGATCGGTCCGTCGCGCCACGCTGAAGCCTTCCTGGCGGACGAGCGCCTCCGCGTCGCCGAAGCGCTCGGGCTTGCGCGGCGCGAGGATCAGCAGCGCGCCGGGCCAGGTGCGCTTGACCCGCCTGAACGCCGCCAGCACCATCTCGTCCTCGCCCTTGATGGTGCTCGCGGCGATGACGACGGGCCGGTTCGCCGCGACACGGAAGAAGCGCAGGACGCGGCCCGGCCCGCGTCCGAGCGACTCGGCGGTGGGCAGCTCCAGCGAGTCGAACTTCAGGCTGCCGGTGACGGTGACCCGTGCGGGGTCTGCGCCCAGGTCGATGATGCGCCGCGCGGACTCCTCGCCCTGCATGCAGAACCGGTCGATGTGCCGCAGCACGCGGCGAAAGAGCGGGCGCGCCAGCCGGTAGCGCGGGTACGAGCGGGACGAGATCCGGCCGTTGACGAGCAGCGTGCGCACGCCGCTCCGGCGGCAGGCGCGCAGCAGGTTCGGCCAGATCTCGGTCTCCATCATGATGAAGAGCCGCGGCCGCACCAGCCTGAGGGTGCGCCTGACGATGAAGGCGAAGTCGAACGGAAAGAAGAACACCGCGTCGACGTGCTGGATGTTGCTGCGCGCCACGCGCTGCCCCGTCATCGTCGTCGTCGAGAGGAAGAGGCGGAGGTTCGGGTACCGGGCCCGGAGATCCCCGACGAGCGAGCGCGCCGTGAGCACCTCGCCGACCGACACGGCGTGGATCCAGATCGAGCGGTCGCCGTCCAGGTTGAACGACACCGGCAGATAGCCGAGGCGCTGGCCCAGGCTGCCGACGTACTTGCGGTACCGGATCGCCTGGTACAGGAAGTAGGGCGACACGACGAGGAAGAGCGCCAGGCTCACCAGGCTGTAGAGCACGTACATCGTCAGTTGGCCTCCCGCCCTCGGCGGACTCGGGACTCCCTGGTTCGCGTTCGACGAGGCACGCGCATGGCCCCTCGCCGGCGTCGTGTCCGCCTTCAGGCGGAGCGTCGTGGCCTTCAGGCGGACCGGCCTGTCCGGTAGACAAGATCGGCGGCGCACGCTCCGGGCGTTTGACCCTGCGCTAGACGATCATTAGAATGAAAAATTCGGAGTTTGACAATTCTTTCTTCCGTTTTTCCTGAACCTCGTCCGCAAGCGCTCGCGTTCGGAAGGAGAGCTCGATGGCGATCACAGTGGGGATCAACGGCTTCGGCCGGATCGGCCGTAACATCATGCGCGCGGCCCTTGGCAACAAGGCGATCGACTTCGTGGCGGTCAACGACATCACCGACAACGCCACGCTCGCCCACCTGCTCAAATACGACTCGATCCTGGGCAATCTCTCCGCCACCATCGAGGCGACCGGCGACGGCATCACGGTCGACGGCGATCATTTCAAGGTCCTCTCCGAGCGCGATCCCGCGGCGCTGCCCTGGAAGGCTCTCGGCGTGGACATCGTGTTCGAGTCCACCGGCCGGTTCACCAAGCGCGACGATGCGGCGAAGCACCTGGCGGCGGGCGCGAAGAAGGTCATCGTGACGGCCCCGGCGAAAGGCCCCGACGTCAGCCTCGTCCTCGGCGTGAACAACGACACCTACGACGCGGCGAAGCACCACATCATCTCGAACGCCTCCTGCACGACCAACTGCCTCGCGCCGGTCGCGAAGGTGCTGCACGAGAGCTTCGGCATCCGGAAGGGCTGGATGACGACGATCCATTCCTACACGAACGATCAGAATCTGCTCGACCTGCCGCACAAGGACCTCAGGCGCGCGCGCGCCGCGGCGCTGTCGATGATCCCGACGACCACCGGCGCGGCCGCGGCGGTCGGAGAGGTGCTGCCCGCGATCAAGGGACGGCTGGACGGCATCGCGATCCGCGTGCCGACGCCGAACGTCTCGGTCGTCGATCTGGCCGTCATCGTCGACAAGAAGACCAGCGCCGACGACGTGAACGAGGCGTTCGAGGCGGCGGCCGCAGGTCCGCTCAAGGGCATCCTCCAGTACTGCGACGCGCCGCTCGTCTCGATAGACTTCAAGGGCAACCCGCACTCCTCGATCGTCGACGCCGGGTACACGAAGGTCATGGACGGCGACTTCGTGAAGGTCCTGGCGTGGTACGACAACGAGTGGGGCTACTCGAACCGCTGCGTGGACCTCGTCGGCTTCATCGCGAAACAGGGACTGTGAGCCGGCCGTGGCCAAGCAGACGATCCGCGAACTCGATCTGAAGGACAAGCGGGTCTTCATCCGTGTCGATTTCAACGTGCCGATCAAGAACGGCGAGATCGGCGACGACACGCGCATCAAGGCGTCGCTCCCGACCATCCGCTTCGCGCTGGAGCGGATCGGGAGCGGAACGATCATTCTCGCGTCGCACCTTGGACGGCCCAAGGGCCAGCGCAAGTCCGAGCTGAGCCTGAAGCCGGTCGCCGAGCGGCTGGCGAAGCTCGTCGGCCGCCCCGTGGTGTTCGCGACCGACTGCGTGGGCGAGGAGGCCCGCGCCGCCTGCCAGCAGGCGGGCCCCGGCGGCGTGGTGCTGCTCGAGAACCTGCGGTTCCGCGCCGAGGAGGAGAAGAACGACCCGGCGTTCGCCGCCCGGCTCGCGGCGCTGGCCGACGTCTACGTGAACGACGCGTTCGGCACGGCCCACCGCGCGCACGCCTCGACCGAGGGCATCATCGAGCTCGTCCCGCACGCCGGGGCCGGGCTGCTCATGGCGAGCGAGCTGCGCCACCTCGGCGGCGCGCTCGACGAGCCCGCGCGGCCGTTCGTCGCGGTGCTCGGCGGCGCGAAGGTGTCGGGCAAGCTCGAGGTGATCGAGAACCTGCTCGAACGCGTGGACGCGCTCCTCATCGGCGGCGCGATGGCCTACACGTTCCTGAACGCGCGCGGCGTGCCGGTCGGCGGGTCGCTCGTCGAGGACGATCTCGTCGACGCCGCACGCGACATCGACGCGCGCGCGCAGGCGCGCGGCCTGCGGTTCGAGCTGCCCGTCGACCACGTCGTGGCCGACAGGCTCGAGGCCGGCGCGGCGCACGAGACCCTCGCCGTCGGCGACGCGGCCATCGGCACCCGGATGGGGGTGGACATCGGCCCGAAGACGGTCGAACTCTATCGCCGGGTCCTGGCCGACGCCCGCACCGTCGTCTGGAATGGGCCGATGGGCGTGTTCGAGACCGAGGCGTTCGCCGCCGGGACGATCGCCGTGGCGCACGCCGTGGCCGCCGTCAAGGGGGCCAGCGTCATCGGAGGCGGCGACTCGATCGCCGCGGTCGCGAAGGCGGGCGTCACCGACAAGATCACGCACATCTCGACGGGCGGCGGCGCGGCGCTCGAGTTCCTCGGCGGCCGCGTGCTGCCGGGCGTCGCGGCGCTGCCCGACAGGAAGCACTGATGCGCATACCCTTCATCGCGGCGAACTGGAAGATGCACAAGACGGTCCAGGAGACCGTCTTGTATGTCAAGGAGCTGCGGGCGCTGGTCAAGGACGCGACCGAGGTCGAGGTCGTGGTGGCGCCGCCGTTCACCGCCATCCACGCCGCCGCCGAAGCCGCGCGCAACTCCGCCGTCGGCATCGCGGCGCAGGATCTGTACTGGGAGCGCGAAGGCGCGTACACCGGCGAGGTGAGCGCCGCGATGATCGCCGCGGCGGGCGCTGAGTACGCCATCATCGGACACTCCGAGCGGCGGCGGCTGTTTCACGAGACCGACGAGACGGTGAACCGGAAGACCCACGCGGCGCTCGCCGCCGAGGTGACGCCGATCGTCTGCATCGGCGAGACGCTCGAGGAGCGGGAGCGCGGCGAGACGCTGGCCGTGCTCGACCGGCAGATCACGCTGGGCTTCGACGGCGTCACCGGCGCGCAGGTGGCGTCGCTGGTCGTCGCCTACGAACCGGTGTGGGCGATTGGCACCGGCCGCCACGCGACGCCCGAGCAGGCGGGCGAGGCGCACGCGCACATCCGAAGCCGCCTGCGGCAGTGGTTCGGCGGCGAGGCCGCCGACCAGTGCCACGTGATCTACGGCGGCAGCGTCAAGCCGGACAACATCGGCGACCTGATCGCCCTCGCGGACGTGGACGGGGCGCTGGTGGGAGGCGCCAGCCTGGACGTCCGGGCGTTCCATGAGATCGTGGCCAGGAGCCGGTAGCCCGGGGTATACTAAAACGCTATGCTTCAGCCGGTTCTCTCGACCGTCTACGTCCTGGTCTGCTTCCTGCTGCTCATCGTCGTGCTCCTGCAGCAGGGCAAGGGGGGCGACATCGCGGCCGCCTTCGGCGGCGGCAGCAGCCAGACCGCGTTCGGCGCCCGCGCGGGCGCCACGGTGCTGACGCGCGCGACGACGATCCTCGGCACGCTGTTCATGCTGGGGGCCCTGACGCTCGCGATCATCGGCCAGCGGGGCGGATCCGGATCGGTGGTCGGCGGCGTGCCGGCGCCGGCGCCCGTCCAGCAGCGCGCCCCCGCGCCGACGACGCCGCCGGGCACGCCGCCCGGTCAGCCGACGGGCGCGCCCGAGACCCGGAAGCCGTCGGGCGGCGAGGCGCAGCCGCAGACCCCGCCCCGCAACCCGGGGCTGTAGCGCGGGGCGTCAGATCCGTAGCGGATCACGCGTAGCGCACGTCTTCAGACGTGCGCGGCAGGCGCACACCGTAGCGGATCACGCGTAGCGCACGTCTTCAGACGTGCGCGGCAGGCGCACACCTGAAGGTGTGCGCTACGAGGAAAGAGGAGGTCGGTGGCCCAGGTCTTCAGACCTGGGTGCCCCCACGCGGAAGTGGCGGAACTGGCAGACGCACCAGCTTGAGGGGCATGTCTGACCGTTTTCCAGTAGCTCCACGTAAACACCTGATAATAAACGGCTAAACGCGATATTCGGCGATAGCTCTGTTGTCAAATTGTCTGGTCTGTTGTCAAGGGCGGCGAAGCCAGGCAGATCTTTATGGCTGGATACGGCTGGATTTATGGCTGACCCGGTTGGCCGGTTTCGCCTCGACGAGCGAATATCCCGCTGTCCAGTCACTGTTGCGGCTGTTGCTCGGAGGCAGCACTTGGGCCGACCGTGATCTGCGGTTTCAGTTTCAGGAAACTCTTCTCGCCTATGCCCTGGACGTTCATGAGCTCCTCGAACTCTTTGTGGAGGATAGTCAGCTTAATTAGTCACCGACTGGAGGGCCTGTGGAGGCTTTCGACGCCGTCCGTCCACTTTATCCGGACGTTACCTACGCGTGCCCGGTGCGCCGGTTCCGCTGCGTGCAATGGCGCCTCGTGGCCGTGTGGCTCCGAAAAACCCATGGGCTCCCCCTCGAATCGAGCCGCTTTTCATGAACAGGTTTTTCTTCGCACTTGGCCAGGCAGGCCTGAGGTGCTGCCCGTTGCATCGAGAGTTTGCGTCCTGGGCTCTTGACGTCCCGGTTGCCGTTGGCCCACCATCTGCGCTGGCGGTTGGCACCATCCGCGCTGAGTCGTATAAGCGGGATTCGGTTGACCAGGCCGCAATTCGGTTGACTAGGCCGTTAATAGTTCCTATCGTCTAGCATGCGCTGGATCGTTGCTTGATTCGAGCATCCATAGGAGGCACACATGGCGATGAGTCACGGCGGTTGCGTCGCGCTCAGTACGGTTGCGGGGACGGCAGGTGTCGCCGCCGTCGGCGGTCTCATCGGCGGCCTTGTGGGCACTATCCCCGGAATCGTCGTCGGCGCGAGCATTGGCGCTGTCGTCGGCGGCGTGGCGAGCTATTTGTACTCCGACAAGAACTGTCCCTGATCTGCGGCTGCGGGAATAGTGGCGAGCTAACGCGCGAGCAACCATTCAAGCACGCGGCCGAAACGATCGGCCCAGGCTTGCTCGCTGTGCGTGCCGCCTTCGACTTCTTCGTAGTGCAGGTTCGGGCCTTCGATCCAGCCGGATTTGAGTAATCCTTCTTTCAACAGCCGCGCGTCCTCGAGCACGCGGCGCGCGCTGCCGGCGCCCCGGCCTTCCGCCGTGCCCATGTCGACCCACAGCTTCGGGCGATCGCTGAGGCCGGCCGCGCGACGCACGTCGCGCAGAATCGCCCGGCGATCCCACTACACCGACGGCGACATTACGGCGGCCTTGCTGAACACCTATCGTCCTGGACGAGAAGAAGCAGCTCAGCGGAGGGCACGGCGATGTCCAGGGGGCGGGCGCCCCGAGCGCGCGTCCGATAATCGGCCGTTCTGTCGCCCACGTACCCCCTTTATCTTTCCTACGCTCCATGTAGATGAGGAGCGCGCCGACGACGAGGATCACGTCGCGGGTGATGACGACCGCGGTGATCCAGAACGGGAGCAGCTTGAGGTAGGTCAGCGTGACGAAGGACGCCGTGAGGAGGAGCTTGTCGGCGATGGGGTCGAGGAACGCTCCGAGCCGGCTCTGGCTCCCGCTCCGGCGCGCGACGTAGCCGTCGAGGAGATCCGTGGAGGCCGCCAGCGCGAAGACCGCCAGCGCCACCCCCGGACGACGATAGACCAGCAGCGAGACGAAGACGGCCGGACCCATTTTCCTCAGAGCTATTTCCATCCTGATCAAATGAGTTTCGGCAGGAGCGACGCGCTCTTCCCGCCGGCGGGTCTGGCGGCGACGATTAGCGCAGAGTATGAGGCGCAGTGCCGCCAACTCTGCTACGGCCCTTATGCATCCTGGGCGGAAGTCCAGACGCGCCTCGTGGAATTGAAAGAGCTTCTGTAACGTGGCGCCCTGGGGCGCCGAAGGCGAGTGATGGGATGGCGGCATGTGCCGCCGGTTACAGGGGGAACGGATGGTGCCATCCCGACAGCGCGCCGGGGCGGGCGTCAGGCTGTTTCCCGGCTGCGGAAGACGATCATTCGGACTGCTGGTCTTGTTTCCCTGACGAGTGTTTTCGGAAACCGACGATGCGTTCGACGCTCAGTTGGGGATGCGTCTGGTCATAGAAGGCGGCGATCATCGCCGGGCTCGTCCGCGCCCATTTGGCGATATCACGGTCGTCGGGGTTGGGTCCGAGTTCGAGGCGCAATGAAATTCCGGTCTGGCGCAGGCTCTTGGCGCTTTTCGAGAGTTTCGGTTGTCTGTTGGCGGCGTGCGGCTTCTGCCCTATACTCGATCCAAGTTTCATTGCGCGAGTCTGTTGTCAAATGTTGTCAAGTCTGAAACGGCACAAATAACGGCTCCGAACCTGGCCTTTACGGCAGACGAACCAGCCGCTCTGGCCGACAGATCTCGATTAGCCCACTTGCGGAAGTGGCGGAACTGGCAGACGCACCAGCTTGAGGGGCTGGCGGTGGCAACACTGTGCGGGTTCGAATCCCGCCTTCCGCACCACTCGACTCAGCCGCTTCGCGGCTTCGCTCGTGGCAGGCCATCAGGCGGCTGAGTCGAGTGTCCTGAGCGAGCGAAGCGAGTCGAAGGACCACCCGACTCACCTGCGTGGCAGGCTCTCCTCCTCCCATGCCTTTCGTGTACATCCTGCGCTGCAGCGACAGTACGCTCTACGCCGGCCACTCCAACCACATCGCTACCCGGGAAAAGACGCACAACGATGGGCATGGCTCCCGCTACACGCCGGCGAGGCGTTCGGTCAGAGTCGTGTACTCGGAAGAACACGATTCAAATCAAGAGCGCGATCCGGCGCGAGCGCCAGCTGAAGCTCTGGACGGCCAAGAAGAAGGAAGCGCTGATCGCTGGAGCCCTCTCGACTTTGAAATCACTCAGCAGACGACGCAAGCCGCAGGCTGAAGCCACGCGTCGGCTGCCGTTAGCCCTTCCAGCCGCGCGGCGGGCGCGTGAACCTCTCGGGCAGCGGCGCCTTCGTCTCCGGCGCCGCGCCGGCTGGGGGCTCTTCCGACGCCGCGGCGATCTCGGCGTCGAGCTCCGCGTCGTTCGGCAGGCCCTCCAGCTGGTCCACGAACACCAGCGAGTGGTGCGACGGGATCTCGAACCTCTTGCCGCAGGTCTTGCAGACCACCTCGTCGTCGAGTCGCAACAGGTGGTCGCGAAGCTTGGCGAAGCGGGCGCGGTCGTGCTCGTCGGCGCCGGGCGGAGGCCGGTCCTTCTTCGCGCGGCGCACCCACCGGATGGAGTAATCGCCGGTGCGCCGGCACTTGGGACACTGGTAGCGGCCGGGGCGCGTTTCGGGCCGTTCGGAAAAGAACGCACGTTCGTCGAGGGCCATGCGTCTGATCTTAACCCCAATGCGTCACGTCGCTGCCAGTTCCTGGTTCTTGGTCCTTCGTGCCTGGTCCGTCCCTGGTGCCTGGTCCTTGGTGCGCGCCCGGCCGACCGCGTTCCGCCGCGCCCTTCACCGGACGCGGGGTCAGGCCAGCCGCGGCACGCCCGGGTGCGCGACCGTCAGCTTCTGCTTCTTCGCGGCGCGGGCGAGGCGGGCGTCGTAGGTGACGAACGCGTCGGGGTCGTCGCCGAGCGACAGCGCGGTCGCGAGGTGAATCGCGTCGCCCGAGCGGAGCGCCGGGTCGCCAAACAACGCGGCGCGCTGGAGCACCGGATCGTCCACCCGCACGAGCACCAGCCCCGACAACACGGCCTCGGCCCGGCGCCGGACGACGACCGACGCGCCGGCGCGCCGGAGCGCCCGGTGCACCTCCACGCTCGCCAGCGCGGACGCCACGCGATCGGGCCAGCGCTCGAGCGCCGCCATCAGCGCGCGGGTCTCCGCCTCGGGAACAACGAGCTTCACGATGGCGGACGAGTCGAGATAGACGGGGAGGAAGCTCACAGACGGTCTTCTCTGACCTGCTGCAGTGCCTCGCCCAGGGATCGCGGGGTGCGGCGGGTCGGCGGGCCGAGACGCAGCAGATCGCCCGTCGCCGGCCGGCCGCGGCCGCTGGCAACGAGCCGCTCGGCCGCGGTCCCGTGTTCCGGCAGTGGAACGAGCAGCGCCACGGGGCGGCCGCGGTCGGTCACGCGCAACACCTCGCCGGCCACGACGCGCTCGAGATAAACGCTCAGATTCTGGCGGAGCTCACGCACGCCGACGAGATCCCTCGAGGCCTGCGGATACCGGATCGTCTTCATGTAGCACATTGTAGCACAACAGAAGACGGGGTCATGCCCCGTCCCCTTTTTTCCTGACTACCCAGCGCGAGCTTGTCCGGCCACCCGGTCGCGAACTAGGCTTGGCGGCACGCGGCCGCTCTGTCTCTCCGACGGCGTGACCGCCGTGCCCTGGAACGCCGTCGCGGAGCTGCGCCGGGAGAGACGGGACCTTGTGGCCGCGGTGCCGTCGCGCCGGACCGTATACGCTTCCGGTGCAACGCATTCGCCGAGGCGATGCGCGGTCTGATGGTGGGCCGGACGCTGATCGAGGCCAACCGCGCACGCCGCGGCTCAGCGACCGCGCGGTCCGAAGGGAGCAGCGCATGACGGCGACCCACGTGGTGACGCTCGGCTCGGAGCGCCTGATCGAGTCGGGCGCCCTTCGCGGTCAGCGGATTGGCATCGTGTGCAATCCGGCGTCGATCGACGCCGCCTTCCGCCACATCGTCGACCGGCTCGCGGCGGTGGACGGCGTCACGCTCGCGGCGATCTTCGGGCCCCAGCACGGCTTCCGCGCAGACGTGCAGGACAACATGATCGAGAGCCCGCACACCCGCGATCTGCGCCGCCGGGTGCCCGTCTACTCGCTCTACAGCGAGACCCGGGAACCCACGGCGGACATGCTGCGCGGCCTCGACGCGCTGGTCATCGACCTGCAGGACGTGGGCACACGGGTCTACACGTTCATCTACACCATGGCCAACTGCCTGCGCGGCGCCGCCCGGCACGGTGTGCCTGTCGTGGTGTGCGATCGCCCGAACCCGATTGGCGGTGAAGCGGTCGAGGGTCCGGTGCTCGACGAGGCCTGCGCGTCGTTCGTCGGCCAGTTCCCGATTCCCCTCCGGCACGGTATGACCATCGGCGAGCTCGCACGCCTGTTCAACGAGCACTTCGGGCTCGGCGCGCGGCTGGAGGTGGTGGCGATGGGCGGGTGGCGGCGTCCGATGTACCACGACGCCACCGGCCTGCCCTGGGTGATGCCGTCGCCCAACCTGCCGACGCTCGACAGCGCGATCGTCTACCCGGGCATGGTGCTGGTGGAGGGGACGAACTTGTCGGAGGGACGGGGCACGACCCGGCCGTTCGAACTGTGCGGCGCCCCCTGGATCGACGGCGAGGCGCTCGCCGCCGGGCTGAACGCGGCGCAGCTACCTGGCGTCCACTTCCGGCCCGTGGTGTTCGAGCCGACCTTCCAGAAGCACGCGCTTGAGGCCTGCGGCGGCTGCCAGATGCACGTGACCGACCGCGGCAGGTTCCGCCCGGTCGAGGCTGGCGTGGCGGTGATCGACGCCGTCCGGCGGGCCGCGCCGGAGCGCTTTGCCTGGCGGGATCCGCCGTACGAGTACGAGACCGTCAAGATGCCGATCGACATGCTGTATGGATCGGACCAGTTGAGGCGCCAGCTGGAGGACGGCCGGCCGGCCGCGGAGATTGCGGCCGGCTGGACGGCGCGGGTGGACGCGTTCCGGGAGACACGGGAGCGGTTTCTGCTGTACTGAACTGAAAAAAGGGGGCGGGAGCTTTTTCCGCGATGGCGATGCGCGCCGGAAAAAGCTCCCGTCCCCTTTTTTCACGTCGGTCGGGTTCAGCGCCGCCGGCGCGGCCGGGCGACGCGCCGGACCCTCGCGGCCGCCTTGCCGAGGTGGTGGGTGCTGAGGTGATCGCGCAGGTAGGCGAAGGCCTCCTCCGGCGTCTCGACCCGGTGCAGCAGCCGGAGATCGTCCGGGCCGATCGCGCCCCAGTCCACGAGCGGGCGGAAGCCCAACACGCGGTCCCAGTACCGGCGGCCGTACAACAGCACCGCCAACCGGTCGCCGAGGCGGTGCGTCTGGGCGAGCGTGAGGATCTCGAACAGCTCGTCGATGGTGCCGAAGCCGCCGGGAAAGATCACGAGGGCCTTGGCCAGATAGGCGAACCAGAACTTCCGCATGAAGAAGTAGTGGAACTCGAAGGCCAGGCCGTCGGTGATGTAGGGATTCGGCGCCTGCTCGTGCGGCAGCGTGATGTTGAGACCGATCGTCTTGCCGCCCGCCTCGTGGGCGCCGCGATTGGCCGCCTCCATGATCCCGGGGCCTCCGCCCGAGCAGACCACGAAGCGATGGCGCGGCGAGCCGAGCGACAGGCTCCACCTCGTCAATAGTCGCGCCAGCTCGCGCGCCTCCTCGTAGTAACGCGACCAGGCGAGGGCCCTTCGCGCCAGGGCGACGCGCGAGAGCGCGGCGGGGGTGGACCGGCGGGCCGCCGACTCGCGGGCGCGCGCCAGCGCGCGCTTCGCCCCCTGTCGATCGCCGACGCGCGCCGAACCGAAGAACACGACGGTGTCCTGAACGTTCTCGCGGGCGAAGCGGTCGCGCGGCTCCAGATATTCCGAGAGGATGCGTAGCGGCCGGCCGGCGTCGCTCTGCAGGAACTCGGGGATCAGGAAGGCGGGCTTCTGGCGCGTCATGGGGTCATGACTGTATCATTTTCCCTGCCCGCGGCATGCGGGCCCCGTCCACACGACAGGAGGTCTTCGGACGATGCGTCGGTACTCGACTGCGCTCGTGACCGTTCTGGTGTTCGCGCTCGCCGCCGTGCTCGCAGCCACCGGCGGTCGCGGCCCCGCCGCGCCACAGGACCCCGCCAGGGGCTGGCAGATTCCGCCGGACGCCGAGCAGGTGCAGAACCCGCTCCAGGTCACCCCGGTGATCCTCGCCTCGGGCAAAGCGCTCTTCCGCAACAAGTGCCAGCGGTGTCACGGGCCGGAAGGGCTGGGCAACGGCCCCGACGCCGACCCGGACCACCGGGAGGACATGAACCTCACCAACCCGGCGCGCGCCGCGCAGAACCCCGACGGCGTCGTGTTCAACAAGGTGTGGAACGGCCGGGAGCGGCCGAAGATGCCGACGTTCAAGAGCGAGATGACCCGCGATCAGGTCTGGACGGTGGTGAGCTACGTGCAGACGCTCCGGAAGCCCAAGATGTAGCGCAGGCCCTCAGGCGAGATGTGGCACAGGCCTTCAGGCCTGTGCGCGGGGCCGCCCAGGTCTGAAGACCTGGGCCACAGGTGAGCTGAGTGTAGCGCGGGCCTTCAGGCCTGGGCCACAGGTGAGCTGAGTGTAGCGCGGGCCTTCAGGCCTGGGCCACAGGTGAGCTGAGTGTAGCGCGGGCCTTCAGGCCTGCGTCACAGGCGCGTGAACAGCTCCCCGTCCCGGGACTCGAGCGTGGGCATGAGCGATCTCCAGCGGTGCCGCCCAGCATAGCTGCTTTTTGACTCGCTCGGCCCGGAGCCACTACGATCAGCGGCCGGACTGTCCGGCCCGGATGTGTGCCGATGGCTGCGCTCCGCATCACCCTGCCTCGCGCCCGCAAACGCCCCAAAGTCGAGCGGCCTCCACCGCCGAGCTTCCAGCACTCGCTGCTCATCAAGGCGGCGCCCACACGGGTCGTGGCGGCGTTCTTCGAGCCCGAGGCGCTGTCGTACTGGTGGCAGACCGTGCGCTCGGTCACCATCGGCCGCCCGCTCGGCGTCTACGCGGTCGAGTGGGAGCCGACGCCGTTCAGCGACGACATCTTCGGACCGCTCGGCGGTGCGTTCTACGGCACGGTGGTGGACTACCAGCCGGCGCAGGGGTTCGCCGTCGTCGACGCGTTCTGGCTGCCGCCGATCGGCGATCCGATCGGGCCGATGGCGCTCGACGTCACCTGCTCGATGGACGGCCCGGCGTGCCGCCTGCGCCTGAGCCAGAGCGGCTACGAGGAGAGCGAGCGCTGGCGACATTACTACGAAGTGATCACCCCCGGCTGGTACAGCTCACTCGCCGCGCTCAAGCAGTACCTCGAGGAGCGGCCGAGCGCGGCCGAGCGGGAAACCCGCAGGCGGCGGCGCGGATGACGGGCGCCTGGAGCGGAGCCGTCCTCAGGTGAGCGTCGCAGCCGGCGACTCGCCGCGGCCCGTCGAGTTCATCAAGGCCCTCGGTCTCTGGGACGTCGTCCTGATGAACGTCGTCGCGGTCGTGGGCCTGCGATGGATCGCCCGCGGCGCGCGCGTCGGCCCGCCGTCGGTGACGCTCTGGCTGCTCGCCTGCCTCGCGTTCTTCGTCCCGCTCGCCGCGGCTGTCGCCGAGCTGTCGAGCCGGCACCCCGACCAGGGAGGCATCTACGCGTGGACCCGCCGCGCGTTCGGGACACGCCACGGCTTCCTGTGCGGCTGGTGCCTGTGGGTGAACAACCTCTTCTACTTTCCCTCGCTCCTGCTGTTCGGCGCGGCCAACGCGCTCGCGATCTTCGGCGACCGCTACGCCGCGCTCGCCGACGACCGCGCCTACTCCGTGGTCTTCGTGCTGGCCGGCCTCTGGCTGTGCATCGGCATCAACATCGTCGGACTCAGCGTGGGCAAGTGGCTGCAGAACGTCGGCAGCATCGGGACGTGGGTGCCAGCGCTGCTCCTCATCGGCTCGGGCGCCGTCGCGTTCGCCTGGTTCGGATCGGCGACGTCGTTTTCCCCCGCCGCGATGGTGCCGCCCGTGCGCGCCGACGCGATCGGCACGCTCGGCCTCTGGTCGGCCATGTGCTTCGCGTTCTCCGGCCTCGAGATCACCTCGTTCGTCGGGCAGGAGATCAGGAACCCGCGACGCGTCATCCCGGCGGGCGTGCTGATCGCGGGCGCCGCCACGGCGGGCATCTACATCCTCGGGTCGGCATCGGTGCTCGTCGCGGTGCCCGTCGGCGAACTGAGCGAGCTGAGCGGGATCGCGGACGCGGTCAATCTCGTGGGCGGCCGCGTCGGACTCGGCGCGCTCGGAGGGCTCACGGGCGGGCTGCTCGCCCTCGCCTCGCTCGCCGGGACGGCGTCATGGGTGGCCGGCGCCGCGCGCGTCCCGTTCGCGGCCGGCGTGGACCGGGCGATGCCCGCTGCGCTCGGACGGTTCCACCCGCGCTACCGGACGCCGCACGTCGCGCTGGTCGTGCAGGGCCTCGCGGCGACCGCGATCTTCCTCGCCAGCCTGTTCGTATCGTTCGCGTCCGAGCGGACGAGCGTCCAGGACGCGTACGACATCATGGTCAACCTGACCATCCTGATCTACTTCGTGCCGTATCTGTATCTCTTCCTGTCGTTCGCGCGGCTCAGGGCCGAAGCGCCGCCCGTGCCCGGCCCCGACGAGATCCGTGCGCCGGGGGGACGCGTCGGCCTCTGGCTGCTGGCGGGCGCCGGTCTGGTGGCCACCGCGATCTCCATCGCGCTGACGTTCGCGCCGCCGCCGGGAACAACGAGCGTGCTGAACTACGAGCTGAGCCTGATCCTGCAGGCGGGCGCCATGCTCGGGGTGGGGGGAATGCTGTATGCGAGAGAGAGGCGGAGAGGAGGAGTGAGGAGGCAGGAGGTAGGAGGCAGGAGGTAGGAGGTAGGAGGTAGGAGGTAGGAGGCAGGAGGCATGAGGTAGGATCGAGTACTGTCGCGCCGCTCCTGACTCCTGACTCCTGACTCCTGACTCCTGACTCCTGACTCCTCACTCCTGACTCCTGACTCCTCACTCCTGACTCTTCACTCCTGACTTCTCCCCTGCGGCCTGAATCCCAGCGCCCGGCCCAGCAGCCAGGCCGCCGGCGCCGCCACGAAGCTGACGAGCGCCCCCATCTTGGCTTCGGCGAGCACGTCGCCGCCGCCCGGAAACGCCGCGGTCGTGAAGAAGAGCGCCACGGTGAAGCCGATGCCGGCCACCAGGCCCAACACGAGCACCGCGGCATGGTCCAGGCCGCGGGCGCGCTCGAACCCGACCTTCACCGACGCGACCGTGAAGAGGAAGACGCCCAGCGGCTTGCCGAAGAACAGGCCCGCCAGCACGGCCCAGGTGGGCAGCCCGACCGAGGCCAGCGGCACACCGGCGTTGGCCAGGCCGAAGGAGAACAGGATGAACTGGACCGGCACGAGCCACCAGTGCTCGAACGCCTCGAGCGTCGACGTGCGCGGGCGGCCGTCGCCGGCCGGCGAGACCATCCCGGCAATGTCGTCAGCCTTCAGCGCGTCCTGCGGCTCGTGCGGCAGGAACGGCACGACGGGCACGAGCGCGAGCGCGGGATGAAAGCCTCCCTGGAAGAGCGCCGCCCACGACAGGCCGCCCGCGCCGATGATGTACGGCCAGAAGCTGCGCACGTTGGCGCGCCGAAGCCCCCACGCCAGTCCCAGCGCCGGCGCCATGTAGAACACGAAGCTCGCGAGCGAGATGGCCTTGCTCGGATAGAAGACCGCCAGGATGACCAGCCCCAGCGCATCATCGGCAATCGCCAGCAGCAGCAGGAACGGAATCGCCGGGTGGCCGGACGGGAAGATCAGCCGGGCGATCATGTAGGAAAACGCGATGTCGGTCGCGCAGGGAATGGCCCATCCGCGCACCAGGCCGGGCTCGCCCGCCGCCAGCACGATGACGATGTAGATGAGCGCGGGCGCGATCATGCCGCCGGCGGCAGCGAGCACCGGCACCGCCGCCTGCCGCGGCGACGAGAGCGCGCCGCCCGGCAGCATCGCCTCGTAGACTTCCTTGGCGGCGAGCCCGAAGAAGAACACCATGCCGATGTCGTTGACGGCGAAGTACACCAGGTGCTCGAAGCGCTCGTAGCTCCCGAGGGCGAGGTTCGCCCACACGAGCGCCGCCAGCGTGCCGGCGATCAGCAGCAGCGAGTTGTCGATGATGAACCAGAAGAGGCCGGCGCGCGGTCCGTGCGACATGATGGTGTGAAGCTAGCTTACAATCGTGGGGCGTCATGGGCAAAATCGTGCCGGCTGCGGTTGAGGCGTATCTGGCCTCGCTGAACCGGATGACCGACCCGCTGCTCCAGGAGATGGCCCGCCGGCGCGAGGCTGAAGGTCTCCCGCTGGTGGACGCCGAGGTGGGCGCGCTGCTGCGCGTGCTCGCGACCGCGCTCGGCGCGCGCCATGTGCTCGAGATCGGCACCGCGATCGGCTACTCGGGCCTCTGGCTGGCGCGCGCGCTCCCCCCCGACGGCCGGCTGTTCACGTTCGAGGTCGATCCGGATCGCGCGCGGATCGCGGCCGGGTACTTCGCCCGGGCGGGCGTCGCCGACCGCGCGCACGTCATGGTGGGCGACGCGAGCCGGCTGGTGTCCAAGGTATCCGGTCCGTTCGACCTGATCTTCCAGGACGGCGCGAAGGACCAGTACGCGCCGCTGCTCGACCGTCTCGTCGGGCTCCTCCGCCCCGGCGGCGTGCTCGTCACCGACAACGTGCTCTGGGACGGCGAGGTCGTGCCCGGCTACGTCGACACGCCGGCACGCGACCCGGAGACCACCCGGACGATGGCGGCGTACAACCGCCGGCTGGCAGACGACCCGCGCCTGCTGACCACGATCCTGCCGCTCCGCGACGGCGTCGCCGTGTCCGTGAAAGTGGGAGCCTAGACCGACGCGTTCGGCTTGACGAGCGCCTTCGGGATGCGCATCGCCTCGGCGTCGGCGAGCGCCTGGTTGACCTCTTCGAGCGCGTACTGGCGCGCGCCGATGAACCGCCAGGGGACGTGCGCCGCGTGCCGCTCGAGAATCCGGAGGGCCCGGACGAAGTGGCGGACCTGGCTCCCCCAGCAGCCCCGGATGTCGAGGTGCTTGCGGTTGATCTGCTCGTGGGCGTTGATCGTGCTGGGACCGGCGTTCGTGTAGTGCCCGGCGATCACGTACGTGCCGCCGTCCCGCGCCAGGTTCAGCCCCTCCTCGATCGCGGCCGCCGACCCGGCCGCCTCGATGACCACGTCGACGCCGTCGCCCCCGGTCCGCGCGCGGACCGTCTCGAGTCGCTCGTTGGCCGTGGTCGCCGTCAGGTCGAACACGTCATCGGCGCCCATGGCGCGCGCCAGCTCGAGCCGCTCGGCCGGCGCGCCGATCGCGAAGACCCGCGACGCGCCCGACAACCGCGCCAGCGCGATCGCGCTCAGGCCGACCGCGCCCGTACCCTGCACGAGGACCGTGTCGCCCTGTTCGACACCGGCGCGTTCGATGGCGTGCACGCTCGTCACGAGCCCGCAGCCGCCGCCGATGTAGTCCTCGAAGCTCACCGCGTCGGGCAGCCGCGCAGCGACCACGCCCGGCTCGAGGTAGATGGCCTGGGCCCAGCCGCCGAACAGGCCTTCGCTCGCCGGATCCGTGATGCCATACACCCGGCGGGACGGACAGCGATTGGGCGTGCCGTGCACGGTGCAGGCGCGGCAGCGCCCGCACGTGCGATGCACGTCGAAGAAGACGACGCGGTCGCCTTCGACGAGCGGGCGGCCGTCGACGCCGGCGAGCGTGCCGCGCACGCGGGAGAGAACGCCAGCCGACACATGACCGGGGATGATCGGATACGGCACGCCCGCCAGACGACCGTGCCACAGGTGCACGTCGGTCCCGCAGACTTCCGAGAAGGCGGTTTCGAGCAGGGCGCCGCCCTCGGGCAGATCCGGCGCGTCGAACTCCCGGATCTCGATCGGGCGCTCCGGCGCGGTCATCACGGCGGCGAGGATTCGTCGAGTCACGTGCTAGAGTTACCCGTTGTGCCTCGCCAGCTTAGCGCACTCTGGCGGGCTTCGCCACGGGCGCGGGCCACGCGCCAGCCGCGCCGACCGGGACGCCGATGGATGTCGACGACTGGCTGAAAGCCGCGATCGCGGACGCCGAGAGGCGCGGGCTCACCGAGCTGCGGCCCCTGCTCGAGACGCTCGCGCACGCCACGCGCGTGCTTCGAGGCGCCGACTGGAACGAGCGCCCGACCGGCACGACGCCTGAGGATCGCCCCGGCGATGCGGGCCGGACCGAGGTGCCGGGATGACGTCCCCCGTGCACCGGCTGCCCGTCTCCGCGATCGCGCCGCTCGTCGAGCGCCGCGCGCTGACCGTCGAGTCTCTCGTGCGGGCGTGTCTCGACGAAATCGCGTCGGGCAACGGGCGGCTCAACGCCTTCATCACGGTGCTGGCCGACGAAGCGCTGGCCCAGGCCCGGTCGGCCGACGCCGAGATCGCGCACGGTCGCTACCGCGGCCCGCTGCACGGGATCCCGCTCTCCATCAAGGACCTGATCGACATCCAGGGCATCACGACGACGGCGGCGTCGCGCATGCGGATCGGCCACCGCGCGGTGCGTGATGCGCCGGTCGTCGCGCGCTTGCGGGCGGCCGGCGCCGTGTTCCTCGGCAAGACGAACCTGCACGAGTTCGCCTTCGGCGTGACCAACGAGGACTCGGCATTCGGACCGGCGCGCAACCCGCACGACCCGTCACGCTCGCCCGGCGGCTCGAGCGGCGGCTCCGCGGCGGCGATCGCCGCCGGCATGTGCATCGCCTCGGTCGGCACCGACACGGGCGGCTCGATCCGCATCCCCGCCGCCGCGTGCGGCATCGTCGGGTTGAAGCCGCACACCGGCGCGCTGTCGTGCGCCGGCGTCGTGCCGCTCAGCCCGACGATGGACCATGTCGGCCCGATGACGCGCACCGTCGGCGACGCGCGGCTGCTGTTCGCCGTGATGGCCGGACGGCTGCGAATCGAACGCCGACCTCCGAACGACCCGTGCCGGTTGGGGCTCCCGCGCCGTTATTTCCTCGAACGGCTCGACGCGGACGTGCGCCGGCAGTTCGACGACACCATCGAACGGCTGCGGCGGGCGGGCTGCGCGATCGACGAGGTCGACATCCCCCACGCGCACGACATCGTGCCGATCTACCTGCACATCAGCCTGGCCGAGGCGGCGCGGTACCATGCCTCGGGCCTCGATCGGGCGCCGGACGACTACACCAAGCCCGTCCGGCTCCGGCTCGAGCTGGGGCGCTACGTCCTGGCCGAAGACTACCTGCGCGCACTGCACGGCCGGCGGCTGCTGCGGCACGAGGTCGACGTGGCGCTCGAGGGCCGGGACGGCCTGGTGCTGCCGACGCTGCCAATCCCGGCGCCGCCTCTCGGCGCGTCGACCGTGCCGACCGAGGCGGGTCCCGAGCCGGTGCGCGCGGCGCTGCTGCGCCTGACCCAGCTGTTCAACATGACCGGCCACCCGGCCATCTCCATCCCGTGCGGGACGACGCCCGACGGCCTGCCGTGCGGCTGCCAGCTCGTGGGTCCTCACGGCGACACGGCGCGCCTGCTCGACCTCGCCGAGACGCTCGAGCCGTCCGTCATCGTCCGACCCGGGCCCAATGAAGAACGCTGATATGGCTGTCACGTGTCAAGTAAGCAACACCTTCCCGTTCCCTCTGTCGTGAGGGCTCCCCCGCCGTTTCTCAGTCCTCGTTCATCGATCGGTCCGGCGGGACGGGTG